>Ga0137333_1000513_pt1 | contig 10143 bp, 4 predicted proteins | sample EasRivERMLT231_2_FD_102286 | JGI IMG/M metagenome (GOLD analysis project Ga0137333, IMG submission 102286) | Soil microbial communities from meander-bound floodplain in the East River, Colorado, USA - East River MetaG ERMLT231_2 | ecosystem: Environmental > Terrestrial > Soil > Floodplain ... | reverse complement strand
GAAACGGGAAAAGCCCTCAGCAGAAGCGAGGACTAATTACGAAGCGAGAGAAGGAGCACGAACAGGAAGAGCCGTACGAAGGGAGAATTGCCAGGACGTTGGTAAACTCGATGAAGCGCTTTCAAACAAAACGCTGGTGTCAGCGGCAGGGCGAGCCGATTCGAGCAAGATCGCTGTCAGGAACGGAGACAGAGTTCCGGGCGGCGTGGGCACCGCGAGCCGGCCGCTCTCCGGTTTGTAAGAGGCGCCCTCGACGGACGCGCAACTATCCGTTTCGCAGTCATCTTCCTGATGCGACGCACCCGCGTCTCCCTCAACACAGGCGAGGAATTGAAACCCGGGTAACTGCTCCAGGTCGCAATGGCTCACGGCCAGCGGCCACAGGGCCACCAGCGCCAGCGTCAGCATGATCCGAAGCGTCTTCACACAATTATTGATAGGCGTTCAACAAAAAATGTTCAACGCTAATCTTGTGCCAAGCCGGCCCCGGCCTTGGCCATTCTTCGAAACCAGGAGGAGTGAATGCCCTGGCAATCAGGTGCGTGGTGCAGGTTCATTGATATGAATTATCCACATCCGGCGCTGTGATGACAGGGGCGTTCGATCGGAAACCAACTTACTCGCTTTTCTGTTTGAGAATTTCGAAGCGGGCGATGTCGCCGCTCAACAGATTGACGAGCACGCCTTTCTTGAGGTCGGCTTTCTTGAGGGCGCTGCGAAACTGGCGGACGTTGGCGACGGACTGGCTGTTGATGGCGGTGATGACATTGCCGGGTTCAATGCCCTGGCGGCCGGCCGGGCTGTCTTTCTCCACGCTGGCCACCATCACGCCTTCTGTCATTTCGACGTTGAATTTTTCCGCGAGTTCGCGGGTCAAGGGTTGCACAGTAAGACCAAGGCTGGCGTCCGGGTTTTCCTTGGCGGCGGGGCCGTCGTTCTTGGCTGCGACTTCGACCGGCTCGGCTTCCCATTCGGCAGGCTTGATTTTTATGGCAAGTTTTTTGGCGTCGCCAGAGGGTTGCGGGCGATAAACGTCGAGGGTCACGGATTCGCCAATGGTTTTTCGGCGGATTTCGTTGCGCAAATCCTGCGGGGTGGCCACAGCCTGACCGTCCACGGCGGCGATAACGTCGCTGGGGCGAAGTTCCGATTTGGCGGCCGGGCCGTTGGGAAGAATGGCGCTGACGAGGACGCCACTTTCAACGCCCTTGATCAGCTCGCGAAAATCGGCGGAGTCCTTGAGCGCAGCAATGCTGACGCCGAGCCACGGGCGGGTGAATTTGCCCTGGGCGATGAGTTGGTCGGAAACCTCACGAGCCAGATTGCTGGGAATGGCGAATCCAATGCCCGTGCGCAGGCCGCGGATGAGGGTGTTGATGCCGATGACTTCGCCATCAATATTGACGAGCGGCCCGCCGCTGTTGCCGGGATTGATGTTGGCGTCCGTCTGAATGAAGTCCTGGTCCATGATCGCGCCGCCGGCATAGAAAGGAACAACGTTGCCCCGGCCCTTGGCGCTGACATGGCCGAAGGTGACAGAGTAATCCAGTTGGAAGGGCGCGCCGATGGCAATCGCGAATTCGCCGACACGGGTCCTGGATGAATCAGCGAGCTTGGCGGCCGGGAGTCCAGTGGCTTCGATCTGCAGGACGGCGACATCGGATTGCGGATCCACGCCGCGGACCTTTGCCTTGAAAGTGCGGCCGTCCTGGAGGCGGACCTGGATGGTTTCAGCATCTTCAACGACGTGGCGGTTGGTCATGATGTAACCGTCTTCGCGAATGATGACGCCGGAACCCTGGCCGGAGGTTTCCTCCCGAGGGCGGTCACGGAATTGTTCATGAAAATATTTCCAAAGTTCGTGAGGTATGGACTCGCCGGAATCTTCGTCCGGTTCAGGCTCTTTGAACACGGCTGGTTTCTGCTTCACCGTGATGACAACGACTGTGGGGGAAACCTTTTCAGCAACTTCGACGAAGGCCGCGTTGAGCTGGCGGGCGAGGTCGAGATTGGTCGAGGAAAAGGCGGGCGGCGCCAAATTGAGCAGGCCGGTGATGGTGAGGAGAGAAAAGAAAAATAAGGATCGGGACATTTTCATGTTTGCGCGTCGTTGCATTCGCTGTGTGGCGGAACATAAGCCGGACGGGACGAACTGGCCATAAAAAGTTGGCCCGGGAAATAATTCAAACCCTTCGGGGTTTTCGCGCTCAGCAGGCCAATGGGCCGCGCTGCGGACATTTCTCCATGGACCCATGGAGCGTTGCATTGACTTGGTGCGTCGCAATGCATAGGATTCTTTGCCGAATGAAAGGCAAATGATGCTGGATACCATCGAGAAGTTGCTGATTTTGCAGGACCGCGACCGGAAAATCCGCCGCGTGCAGGGCGAGCTGGCAAACATCGGGCCGCAGCGGCAAATGTTCAATTCGAGAGGGGCGGACGTGCAGGGCAGGCTTGAAGCGGCCAAACTTCGCGTCAAACAAGCCGAGTCTGATCGCAAGCGTCTTGAATTGGATGTCGAGTCCAAGAAGACGCAAATTGAGCGCTACGCGAACCAGCAGCTTCAGACGCGCAAGAACGAAGAGTATCGCGCGCTGGCTCACGAAATCGAGACCTGCAAGGCGGACATCGCGAAGATTGAGGACCAGGAAATCGAGTTGATGGAGCAAGCGGAGCAAGGACAGAAGGAAATGGCGCGGCTGACGCGCGAAGCGGAAGACACCAGGAAATTGATCGAGGAGCAGGTTGCCAGGCTCGGCGAGCGAGAGGCGAGTTTGCGGAAGGAATTGGCGGAGTTGGAAAGCAATCGCGCGCAACTGGCCGATGCCGTGGATGCGGGCGCTCGATCCCGATACGAGCGGTTGGTGAAGAGCAAGGGAGAGAATGTGGTGGTCGGCGTGCAACACGGCGTGTGCGGTGGCTGCCACATGAAACTGCCCGCGCAGATTCTCGTTACCTGCCAGCAGGAACAGGAACTCGTTTCGTGCACGAATTGCGGGCGGATTCTTTACTACACGCGCGACATGAGTCTGGTGGCAGCGGAGTGAGTCTGGAGTTTGGGGGTCTGAATTCTGAAATCCGCAGGCGGCATTTAAGGGTCGAGGGAAGGAATTCAAGGGGACATTTCCACCAACCATCAGCTTTCGACAGTCTGCTTTTGCTGCGTGCAGTTCACCAGGAGTTACGGTATTATCGGACGTGCCCTTGTCCGACTCGTTGCGCCAGACCCATGCCGCGCCTGCGTCGTTCGCGACCACGCATTGGAGCGTGGTACTGTCCGCCGCTGATAACCATTCGCCCGCGGCACGGGAGGCGTTGGAGAAACTCTGCCGCTCCTACTGGCGACCGCTTTACTCCTATGTCCGCAGCCGTGGATTGACGCCCGATGACGCGCAGGATTTGACCCAGGAGTTTTTCTGGCGGCTGCTGGATAAGAACTACCTCTCGCAGGTGGACCCACGCAAAGGGAAATTCCGTTCCTTCCTGCTGGTGGCGGTTAACCATTTCCTTTCCAACGAACGGGACAAAGCCCGTGCCGTCAAGCGCGGCGGGCGGGTGACATTTCTCCCGCTGGAAATGGATACCACTGAGGAGTATCTCCGCACAGCGCCGTCGCAGACAACCTCTCCTGAAAGACTCTACGAACAAAGCTGGTCGCTGGCGTTGCTCGAAAGGGCGCTGGCACAATTGCGGCAGGAAGCACAAGCAGCGGGGCGCGATCGGCAGTTTGCGGAACTCAAGATTCTGCTGACCGGCGAACGTCCTTCCCTTTCGTACGCGGAACTGGCCGGGAAGTTGGAAACCACCGAGGCGGCGCTAAAGATGGCCGTTCAGCGTCTGCGCCGCCGGTTCGCTGAACTGGTGCGCGAGGAGATTGCCCAGACCGTTTCCAGCGCCGAGGAGGTGGAGGAAGAAATCCGTCACCTGTTCGCCGTGTTGAGTGGATAACCTGCGGCGCTGTTACTTTTGGCGGCAGCCGCTTCTTTAATCAGTGATGACTGCTTCACCGGAGAACAAATCTGTTCCGGCAGTCTGTGAGCGATGCGGAGCCGCCTTGCCGCGCGTTACCACGGAAGGACTGTGCCCGCTATGCCTGCTGGAAACCGTCGTGAGCTTGGCTCCGGCACTGGATGCCGGCCCGTCTGCACCTGGGTCGAGCACGGCTCAAGTGACTGAAGCCGGCGGAAATGTTTTGCCCCGGACGTTCGGCGACTATCAATTGATCCAGCGCATCGGCCAGGGAGGAATGGGCGTGGTCTATAAAGCGCAGCAGACCAGTTTAAGCCGCACGGTGGCTTTGAAGATGTTGCCGTTCGGCCCATTCACAAGGGACGACTTCGTCAAACGATTTCAAACTGAGGCACAGGCCGCGGCGAAGCTTCAGCACCCGAACATCGTTTCGATTTTCGAAGTCGGGGAACGCGAGGGGCAGCACTTTTTCTCGATGGAATACGTGGACGGGCCGAACCTGGCGGAAGTGGTCGGCAATCAGCCAATGCCCGAAGCGCGGGCGGCGCGAATCATCCGCAGCCTCGCCGAGGCGGTCCACGTCGCGCACGAACACGGCATCCTGCATCGGGATCTGAAGCCCTCGAATATTCTGGTGGACCCACTGGACCAGCCACGCATCACGGATTTTGGGTTGGCCAAAGATCTGGCGGTTGATTCGGAACTCACAATGACCGGTCAGGCGCTCGGTTCGCCCAGCTACATTCCGCCGGAACAAGCCGAAGGGCGGCGCAAAGATCTCGGACCTCGCAGCGACGTGTATTCGCTCGGGGCCATTCTTTATCATCTGTTGACCGGGCGGCCTCCCTTCGCGGGCGAATCCATCACCGCCACCATTCAGCAGGTCATCAACGATGAAGCGGTTTCTCCGCGCTTGTTGAATACTGCCGTGTCTCAAGATCTGGAAGTCATTTGCCTCAAGTGTTTGGAAAAAGAACCTGCCCGCCGCTATGCGACCGCGAAAGAAATGGCGGACGAACTGGGCCGTTTCCAGAACGACGAGCCGATTCGCGCCCGGCCCGTCAGCGCCGTGGAAAAACTTTGGCGCTGGTGCCGGCGCCGACCGGCATTGGCCGGCGCGTTGAGCGCAGCCTTGATCTTCCTGGTTGTCGGGCTGGTCGTCAGTCTTTGGCAATGGCGTCGAGCGGGCAATCACGCCCGCGAACTTTCAGCCACCGTCACGAGCCTCAAGTTGGATCAAGCCGAAGAACGGTTGGCGGGTGGTGAAACCGGCGAAGGATTGGCTTTGTTGGCGGCCTTGCTGCGCGCGGATCCGGCCAACCGCGTTGCTGCCCAACGTGCCGTTTCCGTCCTGCAACATCGGGATTTTATCCGGCCACTCCCCGGCAGTGCGGAGACGTGGCACGTCCGTTGGCTCTGTGGCTTTGCGCAACACGGCGATCTGCTGATTACCACGGGCGCAGACGGACGGACACTGTCGCTCTGGGACACAGCGGATGGGTTCACATTGAAACAAACCATTGCGGTGGGCGAACCCATACGTCGCACGTCATTCAGCCGAGACGGTCGGCGGGCGGCGGTCGCGACTTACGAAAAGTCGCTCCGCCTATACGATCTGGCGGGCGGGCGGTTGCTCGCCGGTCCGTATCCGCTCGACGGTCTGGCTGAACAACTGCATCTGGATGCGGAAGCCGCGCACGCTGTGGTGGTCACTGCCGCCGACGATTCATTGGCCAATTGGCGCAGCCTCAAGGGCAACGTGATCCGCCTGGCCGACGGCAAGCGGTTGCACGAAGGAATCCGATTTCATCACGCCGCTTTCAGCCCTGATGGCCGCCTGGTCGTCACGGTAAACGGAAGAGCGGCGCAAGTGCGCGACGCCCAAACGTGGTCGCCGACCGGAGCTGCATTGCAGGAGGCTTCCCGGATCAACATGGCGGAGTGGAGTCCTGATTCCCGCCAGGTCATCATCGCGGGGGCGGATTTTAATGCAACCATTTGGAACGCGGCCACCGGCCAGCCGGAGATGCGCCTGGCGCACACGGTGAACGTGCAAGCGGCGTGGTTTAGTCCCGACGGCTCGCGAGTCTTCACGCAGGACAACGCAAACCTCGGGCGCTTTTGGGATGTGGCCAACGGCAGGCTGCTGGGCAGTCCTTTTCCGCAAGAGAAGGGCTTCGGCGAATCATCTTTCAGCCCCGATGGCCGCCGATTTCTCAGTTACTCGCGAAGCGCCGTTGAACTCAGGGAAGTCGAGACGAGTCTCCCGCTGACGGAATCGCTGCCCGCTGCCGACCTTCCCACGCGCGCACGGTTTCTGCCGGATGGGCGGCGTTTTGTTCTCATTACGATGGACGGCGCTACGCGGCTTTGGGACACATCACCGCAAAGTGCGTCGCCGAAGATTTTTCATGAGCGATTGGAATTATCCGACGGGAGGCTCAGTCCCGACGGCAGGCTGGTAGCCCTGGCTGTGAAGGCAAATTCGTTTCGCATCCTGGACGCCGCAACCGCCGAGCCAATCGTGCCCCAATTGCTGCATGCCTTGCGGGAGATCAAAACCGTCCGATGGAATCGCGATTCGACCTCACTCGTCACCGCTTCGGTCAACGGTACCGCGCGAATCTGGGACGCGCGTTCGGGCCAAACCATCGGCGAGCCGCTGCAACACGCCGGCCCGCTGACCTACGCGGAATTCAGCCCGAACGGACGTTGGGTGGCGACGGCATCCGAAGACGGCACCGCGCGGATTTGGAGCGCCACCAACGGCCAGCCAGTGAGTGCGCCGTTGAAACATGGCGGCGTCGTACGCCGGGCACGATTCAGTCCCGACGGAAACCTGCTGGTCACCGCTTCGCAGGATCGGACGATTCGCTTCTGGTCGGTGCCGCAAGGCCGGGAGATTGGCGCGGCCCTCACAAACGAACTGGATTTCTATGACGCCGTCTTCAGCCCGGACGGCCGTCGCCTTGGGACCGCTGGCCAGGCTTCGTACGCGCAACTCTGGGATGTTGCCTCGCGGCGCGCGTTGACGCCGCCCTTGCGACACGCGGGTTATGTCTCAAGCATCCGCTTTAGTCATGACGGTCGGCGTGTCGTCACTGCGTCGAGCGACGGCACTGCGCGCGTGTGGGACGCGCTTTCTGGCCGGCCAATCGCACGCCCCCTGCGTCATCGCGAGGAAGTGACGGTGGCCGAGTTCAGCCCGGACGGGCGGTTCGTGCTGACGGCGTCCATTGACAGCACGGCCCGGCTATGGGACGCCGCCACTGGCCATGCCGTCAGCGATCCGTTCCGGCACGAACAGAGAATAGTTGCCGGCGAATGGGCACGCGACGGCAGCGGTTTTCTCACGGTTTCCTATGACCGCACCGCGAGGCTCTGGCCCTGTTTCCTGACACCTGAAAGCCCGGCACCGCGTTGGCTGGCCAGTCTGGCCGAGGCGAGAGGGCTGTTATGGAACGAAGGTGAAGAAATTTTTCGCCATGTTCCCATGGAACAGATAATGGCTGCGTACGAAAGCCTGAGCGCCCTCGAAACTGCTGACACCAGGGATGGGCGCAAATGGGGCGATTGGGTTCGCGCTCATCTCGCATCCCGCCCGCCAACGGCGGTTGGACCAGCTTCGACGGCGCCTTGAACTGTTGTCGCCAGCATCACCATCCGCCAACCCCCTGATCCCGTCCGTTACTTTTTCCGGCAATTGCTTCTTTACCTGATGGGAGTGGAAATTGCCGTCCACTGGCGTTTCCGCGGGGCTGAACTCGTATTTGCGACGAATCATGAAACGAAGCCTCATTCTCCTGTTGTCCTGCGGCCTGTTCGCCTTGCCCATCTTCATTCCCGCGGCCACCTTCACCGTCACCAACACCGACGATACCGGCCCCGGTTCGCTCCGGCAGGCCATCGAGGACGCCAACGCCAATTCCGGCCCGCAGACAATCAATTTCAACATCCTCCCCGGCGGCCTGCAAACCATCGCTCCGTTAACCGACCTGCCGGTGATTACGGAGGCCGTGACGATTGATGGCACGACTCAACCCGGCTATGCGGGCACGCCCATCATTGAACTCAGCGGCGTGAACTTGCCGTTTACCCTCGCCAGCGCGCTCCAGCTATCCGGTGGCGACAGCGTGGTGCGCGGATTGGTCATCAATCGGTTTCCCTTCGTCGCGGCGATCAATTTGTCGGGCGGCGGCGGCAACTTGATTGAAAAGAACTTCATCGGCACGGATCCCAACGGTCAGCACGACTTCGACGTCCTGGCGAACGGCGTGGGCATCGAACTGCTCAGTTCCACCAATCTCATTGGCGGCGCGATGACAACCGCCGGAAACTTGATCGCGGGCAATAGCCTTGGAGTTTATATCCCCTTCAGCGACACCGTTCAGGCCAACAGCAACCGGATTGAGGGCAACTCCATCGTGAACAACAACGGCACGGGCGTCTTTATCAGCGACAACGGGCATGGCAACTCCATCGGCAGACCGGAGGTCGGCTTTGGCAATCTAATCATTTCGAACAACGGAGCAGGCATCTCCATCAGGGGGACGGCCAATTCCGTCCGTGGGAACGTGATTCATGCCAACAGTTTTGTGGCCATTGACCTGGCCCCGGACGGCGTCACCCCCAACGACGACGGCGATGCGGATACCGGTGCGAACGGACGACAGAATTTCCCTGTGCTGACCAGCGGGACCAACACAACCACGCAGGTTTCCCTTTCTGGAACGTTGAACAGCCAGCCGAACACGACTTACCAACTCGACTTCTTCGCCAACGCTTTCTGTGATTCCAGCGGCCACGGCGAAGGCCAGCAATACCTCGGTTCAACTGGCGTGACGACCGACGGCAGCGGCAACGTCAACTTCTCCATCACGTTCCCCGTCAGCGGCATCGGACCTCGCCTGACCGCCACCGCCACGGACCCGGACGGCAACACGTCGGAATTCTCGGCCTGCTTGGACGCCGTGAACCTGGTACCGGCGATGACCTTCACGGTTACCAACACAACTGACAACGGGCCTGGATCGTTGCGTGCAGCGATCATTGCGGCGAATGAAGTCGTGACCGTGCGACCGGATGTCATCGAATTCAACATTCTGCCAGCTGGTGTGCAAACCATCGTTCCGACCAGCGCGCTTCCTGTGATTATCGAGCCTTTGATTATTGACGGCACGACGCAGCCGGGCTTTGCCGGCTCGCCCATCATCGAACTGGACGGCTCGAACGCGGGCGGGGGCTTCTTTGGAACCAACGGCCTGACCCTCACGGGCGGCCATTCCACGGTGCGGGGATTGGTCATCAATCGCTTTACCGCCGATGGCATCTACCTCTCCGGCGGCGGCACGAACACCATTGTGGGCAACATTATCGGGCTGGACGTGAGCGGCACAATCATTCAGGCCAATAGCCGGTCGGGCATTTCCCTCGCGAGTTCCCATGGCAACACTGTGGGCGGAACGACCCCGGCTGACCGGAACATTGTTTCGGGAAACAGTGGCGGTGGAATTGACCTCACACTTGAGGCATTCATGCCTCCCTCTTCGGACAACGTGATTCAGGGCAATTACATTGGCAGAGACATCACAGGGACAACCAATCTTCCGAACGGAACCGGAATCAGCATCGCAGGCACGAATAACATCATTGGCGGCGTGACCGTCGGCGCGGGCAACTTGATTGCGGGGAATGGAACCGGCATCCGCATTTCCGGATCAACCAGTGATGGTGCGCATCACAATCGCATCGAAGGCAACACAATCCTCCGCAACTTCAGAGGGGTTAATATCACTTCATTGGCCCACAACAATTTTATCGGCGGCACCAATTCAGGAGCCGGCAACATAATTGCGTTTCAATCGAACGAGGGCGTTTGGATTCAAGATTCCTTCGCCACGAACAACGCCGTCCGCGGCAATTCCATCCACTCCAGCGGCCAAAGCGGCAGTGTGCCCGCGCCACTCGGCATAGACCTGATCACAAGCAGCTTCGGTGTGACGACCAACGATCCTGGCGATCCCGACAGCGGTCCGAATCAGTTTCAGAATTTTCCCGTCCTGCTGGACGCGACCAACACGGCGTCCGACGTGACCATCCAGGGCACGTTGAACAGCGCCGCCAACACCAGCTTTGAACTCGATTTCTTCTCCAGCGTGAACGCCCACCCCAGCG
>Ga0137333_1000512_pt1 | contig 10152 bp, 6 predicted proteins | sample EasRivERMLT231_2_FD_102286 | JGI IMG/M metagenome (GOLD analysis project Ga0137333, IMG submission 102286) | Soil microbial communities from meander-bound floodplain in the East River, Colorado, USA - East River MetaG ERMLT231_2 | ecosystem: Environmental > Terrestrial > Soil > Floodplain ... | reverse complement strand
GTGGCGCGATCATCTGCTGGCAGGCTTTCAGCGCCGGCTCCTATAACGTCTACGCCCAGCGCGTGACCGCCGCGGGAAACGCGGCCTGGGGCGCCGGCGGAACACCAGCATGCGCAGCGTTTGGCGATCAGTGGGAGGCGGGTCTCGTAACCGATGGCGCGGGAGGGGTGATCGTCGTGTGGCAGGATGGCCGCGACCTGTTCGGGACGTCCACCGACATATACGCGCAGCGCATGTACGCGAACGGTTCCACGGCATGGACGTTGGACGGTGTTCCGGTGTGCACGACGGGCGACTACCAGTTCCCGCCGACGATCGCCGCCGACAAGTCGGGAGGTGCCATCATCGCGTGGGCGGATTATCGCAACAGTATGGGGCAGGATCTGTATGCGCAGCGGGTGGGTGCGAACGGCGCGATGCTGTGGACCTCCAATGGAATCGCGATCAGCGCCGCGCTGCACGACCAGGGGAGTCAGCAGATGGCGGCGGATGGCGCCGGCGGAGCGGTGATCGCATGGCAGGACCTGCGCGATGGCTCCGTACACGACATCTACGCCCAGCGAGTAAACGGAGCGGGGGTCGTCCAGTGGACGGCGGACGGCCTGGTGGTGTGCAACGCGGTCGACGGACAGTACGCTCCACAGCTCGTGTCCGATGGACTCGGGGGTGCCGTGGTCACATGGAGGGACTTTCGGAACTCCTCCGACGACGTCTACGCCCAGCGCGTCGAACGCAACGGCTACTGGGGCTTCCCATCCCCGGAGATCGTATCCGCGCGCGACGTGCCCGGCGATCAAGGCCGCGTAGTAAACGTCGCGTGGGACGCCAGCCGCCTCGATCCGTGGCCGGACCAGCTCATCGATTCCTACACGCTGTGGCGCGCGATCGATGCGACCACCGCGGCTGCCGTAGAGGCACTCGGCGGCGATACCGTGCGCCACGGAGTGGACGCGGTTCCGACCGACGGCGACGTGGTGCGCGTCGAGGAGACAAGCAGTGCGCCGTACTACTGGCAGCTCATGGCCACGGTGAACGCCCATTCCCTGCCCGGCTACGCGCAGAGTGTGGCGACGCTCTTCGACTCGACGAGCGTGTCGCCCGAGTCGCACTACTTCCAGGTGCTGGCCCACAGCGCGTCCCAGTACTGGGCCTCCGCGCCGGCCAGCGGGCGCTCGCTGGACAACTTGGCACCCGCGGCCCCACTCACGCTCACGGCCCAGCGCGTCGGCACCGACGTGGAGCTGGTGTGGAACCGGAATGTCGAGGCCGACCTGGATCACTACGCGATCTACCGGGCCACCGCGGCGGGAGTGCAGCCGATTCCGATCTACTTCATAAGTAGCTCTGCGGATACGGTCCACACCGACGTGAGCCCGCCGACTGGGTATCTCTACTACGTCGTCGCGGCGTGGGATGTGCACGAGAACCAGGGGCCACCCTCGAACGAGGCCGCGGTCACGATCCCGACCGGCGTCGGCGACGATGCGCCGCGGCTCACGCGGCTGTCGCTGGACGCCAACGTCCCCAATCCGTTCTCCGGCACCACCGAGCTTCGCGTGGGGCTTCCGAAGGCAGGCGACGTCGCGGTCGACGTGTATGACGTGGCGGGGCGCCGTGTGTTCGCGCGGCGGTACGGGCAGGTCCCGGCGGGCTGGAACCGCCTCGCCTTCGAGGCTCGAGGCACGAATGGCGCGCTTCTCCCGAGCGGCGTCTATTTCTACCGGGTGACGACAGGCACGGAGACGCTCACGCGGAAGATGGTGATTCAGCGATGAGGTACCGGCGTGAAGTCCCTCGTCGTCGCCGTCGTCGTTGCTTGCAGCGCGAGCGAGACGCGCACCGGAAGTTGGTGCTCTTGAAGTGACGTTCGGTGATCAGGCGGTTGGCCTGGCGTGAGAATCGCAGTAGTCGGGTCCGGGGCGGCCGCCGCCGGGGTGCTGGCCGGGCTCGAACGCTTTGCGCCGCCGGGCGCCGACATCACCGTCTTCGACATCGACACGCCTCTGATCCCCACGCTGTCCGGCTCACCCGACGGTGTCCTCACGCGCAACGACATCGCACTGGTCTATCGCCAGCTGCACGCCAACCAGGGATCGAGCTTCCCGCCACCCAAGTCACACTTCGGCCAGTCGCTCACGAAGTTCACCGTCGAGGGCGAACCACTCCTGTGGAAGAGCGAGCACCGAGGGGGGCTGACGAACTTCTGGGGTGGCGGGATGTTTCCGTTCACGGACCGCGAGTTCGGCGGCTGGCCGATTACGGCGGCCGACATGGACCCTTTCTACCGGGTCATCGCCGACAAGGTGGGAGTCTGCGGTGAACCCGATGAGTTGACTCGATATTTTCACGACGACTACATCAACCGCCCGCCCCTGCGCACGTCGCCGGTAATCGACGCGCTGTGCGCCACCATCAACCAACATGGCAGTCAAGCAACCTCCGGCCGTTACCGGATGCTCGCCGGGTCGAGCCGTCTGGCGCTGGAGACGCGGAGCGACCACCCACACTCCTGCGTCTACTCCGGCGAATGCATGCTGGGCTGTCCGCGCGAATCCATATGGAGTGCCAGGCAGGAGCTGGATCGGTACGTGGCGAGCGGGTTCGTCTCATCGTATGTCGTCGGCCGGGTCCGCTCGTTCAAGGAGCGCCGCATCTACTACCACCCTCCCGGTCGTGAGTCGGCCGGCGACGAAGTGGCCGGCCCGTTTGATCGCATCTACCTGGCGGCGGGCTGTATCGGGAGTACCGAGATCGTCATGCGCAGCCTCGGTGTCACCCGGGGGCCGCAGATGGTCGACAGCACGATCCTGTCGTTCCCCATCATCTACCTGGGGGGCGCCGGCGGTTTGGCCGGCGGCGATGGCCGATACTTTTCGTTGTGCAACCTGTCGATCATGGGCGTTCCCCGCGATCCCGCGGAGGCAGCACTCCAGGTCTCTGTGTATCCGGCGTTCGATCACCTGTGGCGTTACTACACGCCGGAGGCGTTGTGGGGGTTGATGCGGGGCGCCTGGCGACTCGGGCGCTGGCGGCTGATGCTGGGACGTGTCTACCTCAACGGGGCCGCAGACCGCACGTATCACTTCGAGCTGGAGGACGATCGCCTGGTCATTCATCGCGGCCGACCTCCCGAGATTGAAACGATGTACCGGTCGTTCATGCACAGCCTGCGTCGGGCGACCAACCACGCCGGGTTCCATATTCCGTCGATCCGACCGATCGGCCACGGAACCAGCTCTCACTATGCCGGAACGCTGCCCTACGGGGGGAGTCTCGTGGCCGTGGAGCGCCACGGCAGGATTGCGCCCGGTGTTCATGTTGCCGACGCGTCGACGTTCGCCGGCTTACCCGCGATCTCGCCCACATTCACCATCATGGCGAACGCGTGCCGTACCGCCTGCGAGAGTCTGCAGGACTGACCCACCGCGCGGGTTCTTTCGTCCGGACAGGACAAACGGGGCGCCGGTCCGCTGACCGACGCCCCGTCACCACGCTGTACTGCGTTACTTGAGCGCTACCGGTACATCGCCTTGATGGCGCCCCACGTCGACGCTGCCGCCGGGACCGGGCAGCTGATCTGGACCACGATGTCGTTCGCGTCGGCCCACACGCCAAACTGATGCGCCGCATCCGCCGGCGAGCAATCGGCGGCGAGGAAGGTCGGATACGTGGCGGGCTTGGAGAGGTACGGCGTCTCTCCCACCCCGAAGCCGTTGGAGAACGCGAAGTCGAGCCGGCAGGTGCTGCCCGGGAACGTGCCCGAGGTCAACACCGTAAAGCTCGACGAAATCGGGGTGAAGTTGAACAGGTACACCTGCGATGTGGCCTGGGTCGTGTTCAACGTGCCGCTGCCGGAGCCCCAACCCACCGTCATGTCCGTGTAGAGCGTGAACGTCCCGCCGGTGAACGTCTGACGGTACGTGATGAATCCAGTGCCGGTGATCCCGTTGAAGAGCGAGTAGTCCGGCGGCGTGATGGTGGTCTCCACGCCGCACTGAATCTCCCACTGGGTTCCCAACGCCGAGCCGTTCCACGACTGGCCGTTGAAGATTTTCGGGTTGCCCGAATTGACGCCCTGCCGCGCGACCGACGCGCGGCCGTTCAGCACCGCACCACCGCGGAAGGCCGAATAGTAAGTGCCGGGCACCGGGACGGCCGAAACCAGCACCGGGACCAGAACCACAACCAACGTGAGCAACATAACGAGCAGTTTGCGCATAACGGATGCCTCCTTGAACAGGTTCAGGAAAAGGACTCGTACAATCCGCAGGCGTGAGGTGGCCAACGCATCCGCCCCACGCCCTCCCCTTGCGGCCACCGTCCAGACCAAACGAACCAGATTACTCGGGAACGCTCCGGTTGCGCGACTGAGGTGTCGACTCGTGGCGGAGCGTGTTGGATTTGGATGGCGAGGCATGGTAGCACGCCGCGGCGGTTCCCGAATACATCGAATCGAAAAGTGGAAACAAAAGATTGTAATCACTGGCACAGCCGTTGGGCAAAAAGAAGAGGCCGCCTCGCGGGAGGCGGCCTCTCTTCCATCCGCAAGGTGCGGAAAGACTAACGGTACAACGCCTTGATCTTCGACCACGTCGCACGTTCGGTCGCGAGCGGGCACCCGGTGATCTCGAGTGTCGCGTTGAACATCGCGCCACTGACCACCGCTGCGCCGTCCCGGTCGTACACGTGAAGCTCGTTCAGCCCGCAGTGGACCAGCGACGTCACGTCGACCGTACTGCTGAACTCGGTCGCGTAGTTTCCGCCGTCGATCGGCAACGGAGCCTGGTTGAGGTACACGCCCGAGGGGTTGGCCCCCCCGGCCGCCGCATCTCCCAGGTAGTCGTCGGCCGCCCAGCAGAAGGTAAGCGTTGCCTTGACGATGCAACACGTTGTCACGTCGAAGTCACGCGCAAACAGCGTCGACGCCGGTCCCCATGACGTGCTCACGGAGATCCACTGCGCCAGCGGGTCGCACACCAACGACGGCAGCCAGGCGCTTCCGTAGGGCGGCACCACGATCGCCGACGGCCCCGACAACGCAGCGGCAAAATCCGCGGCCGTGAACGGGACCGCAGAGAGCGGGATGACCGGCGAGCCGGCGAGGTATGTCCAGTTGGGGTCGGGTGAAAGGAGCGCGATGCCGCCGCCCGAACGAAGCACGATCGTCTCCGAGAAAGCCGGGACAACCAAACCGGTGGAGAGCGACAGGACGAGCGCAAGCACGGACGAGATTCGGAGCAAACCCTTTATCACATTTCGACTCATACCAGATGCCTTTCCAATGGAGGAAATTCGAAACGGAGATTTACGGACCACGCCGGACATCCGTGTCTCAAACGTCGAGTTGTACGGGAAAAGTGGGGAAGACCTTTTCAGCCAGCCGCCCGCCACTTTATGCCACGCGGCGCTTCAAGTCAACCGAAGAGATTGATCGGGGACCTCATTCCACCATGCTGGCGAGGCTTGACGAGATTGCTTCTGCGTAGAGGCGATGTCCCGTCGGGTTCAGGTGAACCCCGTCGTAGAAGAGGCCCGGGACATGGTGTTCGCTGACGTAGCCGTGAAGGTCGAGAACGGAGAACCCGGACTCCATCAAGAGTTTGCGCACGAAGAGTGTGTGTTCTTTCTCGCGACCCTGGAGTTCGCCTTCCGTGGGCGAGAAAACGATCAGGATCTTCTTGCCCCGCTCGTTCATCTCCCGCAACACGTCGAACAACCGGGTGAGGCTCTCCCGGGTGACGTCGAGAACGTCGACGTCATGGTGCCTCCGACTGTCCATTCGCAACTTCGTGCCGGCCTGGAACATGAAGACCCCCGCCGCCTCCCATATCCCCTTGAACGGGCCACTCGGTTCCCGGCTGAAGAAAGGATGTCCGCTCAAACTTGCCAGCCCCCGGGTGGTGTCGTGGGTGATCAGCGTCACGACGATCACGTCCTCGTCGTCGACGTTGAGGTACCGCAGTCGCTCGGCCATGTTGTCGGTGCCGTAGCCGTTGACGCCGGCGTTACCGCACGTGATCGTGGACCCGAGTCGCGATTCAAGAATCTGTCCGGTCAGATGGCAGAACGTCTCCGTGTCGTCGACGACGCGGCCGCCGTAGGTCACGCTGTCGCCGATGAAGAGAATGCGCTTGTCGGCCGGCATCCCCCAATCCTTCGCGCCGCGAAATCCGTGGGAGTCGATCGTGATGATCGCGTCCCCCGAACGGTTCCGCCTCTGGTTGGGCAGCGGCGCGTAGCCGTAGGAAATGTTGGTGTAGTAGAGAACCGGCGAGCCCAGGTGGCGCGATCTCAGATACGCCTCGGCGCCGACAAACGGCAGAAGGGCGGTCAGCATCATCATGGACCAAAACAGGGTTTTCTTGAGCAACCGGTGCACGTCAGTCGACCATCCGAGTGCGATTAGCGGGTGAGAGTCATCGGGCGACAGCGTGCGTACGGTAGGCCACGCGAGGCCACAAGTCAACCCAAGTGGTTGGCTGCAAAGCACCTTCGTCGCGCGTGCCCATTCATGCGTGCCCGACCCTTCCCCCAAGCAATTAGTTGTGATATACTGTGCCGCTTGGCAAGCCTATCAAGGGTGTACTCGTGTCGTCATCAACCGAAAGAGGCACCTCATGCACACGTATTTAACACGGAAGTTTGCTCCCCGCGCGCTTCTCGCGCTCGTCGCTCTGGTTCTGTCGGTGGCGGTCGGGGCTTTTTCCACCGCGCACGCCGCCGGGGTCACCTACTCGGCGACCCTCAGTGGGCCGAATGAGTCCCCGCCCAACGCGTCCCCCGGTACAGGCTACGTCCTGGTGATCATCGATGCCGTGGCACACACCATGGAGATGCACGCCACCTTCTCGGGACTGATTGGCAACACTTCCGCGTGCCACATCCATGCCGCGACCGCGGTGGCGGGGGCGGGAACGGCAGGGGTGGCGACAACGACTCCGTCATTCGTCGGTTTTCCTCTCACCGTAATGTCGGGGACGTTTGACAGCACGTTGGACATGACGTTGCCCGGAAGCTACAACCCCAGTTACGTCACCGCCCACGGCGGGAACACGACCCAGGCGGAGGCTGACCTCTTCCTGGCCATCACGGACGGCAAGGCGTATTTCAATATTCATACGACCGGGACTGGCGGATTCCCCGGCGGGGAGATTCGCGGTTTCCTCCGGCCCGTCCCAACGCCTACGGCTCCTACCACCTGGGGGGGAATCAAGGCGCTCTATCGTTAATTAATCTGAAGTATCCGGTATTCAACAACGACCATCCTCGTTCCCGAGGGTGGTCGTTGTGTTTACGGGACGCGTCTGGTTGAGTTGGCGCGCGCGAGGCACTAGCGAATCCCGGTGACCGCCTCGGGGATCAGGATGAGTGCCTCGTTGTTGCGCAGACGCGCCTCGGTAACGCCCGCGCCGAGCGTGCCGTCCGCCAGCAGCGGCCGGTAGCTTCCGCCCAGCGGGTGAGTCGTGAAGCTACGGTCGTCGTCGACCGAGCCCTGGGGGAGCATCTTCACGAGCACGAGTGCGCGGGTGAAGCGGCGTGCCAGCACACGGTAGGTCAGGGCGGGCTGGTAGGGATCGGATCCAGCGGCGAACACCCAGTGCTGGTTGGTGGCGGCGTTGCCTTCGAAATCGACCGCCGTCGGCGGGATGAATATGGGCTGGCCGACGTCGAATTCCACTGCCGGGTTCCACGCCCAGGTACTGATGTGCCCCGGGAGCGCGTGTCCCGACGCGGTCTCGTACATGTAGTAGGTCAGCTGGTTGTGTACCAGGTAGTAGAGGGCCAGCGTAAAGATCTTGCCACGAGCGGTCCCCGCGGTGCCATTCGCGATGTCGCGCGCGCCGAGCACGCGCCGGCCATTTGCGCGCGTTTGCTCCACGATCTCGCGCACTGCGTTGAGGTAGTCCTTGTCGTAGGTGATGCAGCGGTTGCTTCCGCTGGTCGGCGTCGAGGAGCCGGTGAACGTCACCCACACCTCGCCCCAGATCCACGGCGTCGTGGCTTGTATGTTGATGGCGGAACGGTTCGCGTAATTGAGAAAGAGGACGTGCCCGTAGTTGGGCATTACATCCACCGTGTTTCCGATGGCGTTCAGCAGCGACTGTGCCAGATACGGGTACAGCTCCTCGACCGCGATCGCGTAGGGGTGATTGTCGGTGAGGGGGATCCCGTAGTACTCGGTCGAGTGGTCGAGGAGCCCTTCTCCGAAGATCGGGTAGTAGATCGACTCGTCGCCGACGACTCCATCGATCGGCCCGGTGGCAAAGGGCGAGCCGGTGTAAAACACGCCGTTGATGAGTCCCGTCGTGCGCTCGGCCAGGAACTGGCGAAAGCCGGAATGGGCGACATTCGCCAGGTACCACGGCAGGGGTTCGCCACGGTAATAGGCGATGACACGAGACTGGGAACGCAGCGTCGCCGACGCGGGATTACCCCCACCGCCCGGGTTCCAGCCCGGCACCATGCCCGCCGGGAACCCCGGTACGATGACCTTCCCTTCCCAGGTGGGGACGTAGACGTCCTCGCGATAGTGCAGGTAGAAATCCTCGGGGTCATAGCCGTGGGCGATGGCCCAGGCAGTGGCGGTCAGCGAGCCGGTGTTGAAGGCATGGTAGCGCGTGAGCGTGTACTCGAAGACGCGCGCGTAGGGATTTAGCGGGCGCACTTCATCGGGGCGCACGGTGCCGATCATGAGATCGTAGTGGGTCGCCCGCCACGCGGTCTCGGCGCCGTCGAGCGGCGTGCGCCAAATCGCGGACGCCGTCTGGATGTGCGGATAAAGCGACGGCTGGATGGAGGCACAAGATCCATCGAGGCACTCTTGGCCGTAAGGGCAGGAGAAGTCCGTAACGCAGTTTCCGGTGGTGAGGCTGAGAATCGGACCGGACGGCTCGGTCGATTGCGAGCACGCCGAGAGCGCCAAGACGGCAAGTGGCCCTGCTAGACGACGACGGACGAGGGACCGCATGACGATGCTTCCGAGTGAAAGAGGAGCCATCCAATGGCGGGGGCAGGCCGGCTGAATCTAGGGTGGCTACTCGATTGTGGAGTGTTATCGGCGTTACAGTACAGCGAAAACAATCCCGAATTTGAACGGTGTGGCGGTGGATCACCCCGTCTCGGGTGGGCATAACGAAACGGGCGAGATGCTCGCCCGTGGAGCACCTCGCCCGCTCGGATAGTACGTATCCGCTACCGCGCGATCACCATCTTGCGCGTAACGGTAGTTTGGTTCGCGCGAATGCGATAGAGATACACCCCGCTCGGCAGCGGGCGACCATTCTCGTCCTTTCCCTCGAATGCGACTTGCTGCCAGCCGGCCTTCACGCCTCGCAGCGTTTGCTTACTCACGGCCCGCCCCGCGACATCAAACACCTCGATCGAGACATCCGACGGAGCCGGGAGCCCGATCTCCAGCTCCGTCGATCCCGCGAACGGGTTCGGGTGGTTCTGAAGCACCGTGAGTGCGGTGATCGGCGGCGCGTCGCCGACGCCCGTGGTGGCCGAAACGTTCACCTCGTTGGACGGGTCACTCTGGTTCTCGTGGATGTCGTAGGCCGTGACGATGTAGTAGAGCGCACTGGCCGGGGCGCCGGTGTCGATCAGCACCGTGTCGTCGGCCGACGAGAGGAAATGCATCGGCACCGGCGTCACTCCCGACGACGTCGCGCGATACAGCGCGTAGTCGCGGAGGTCGGGAACGTTCACCCGGTTCCATCGAAGACGAACGTCGGGACCGATGCGTTGTGCGGTCAACATGAGCGGTGCCACCGGAGCGAGGTTGTCCACCGAGTGGCCGCTCATCACGTTCGACTCGAAGAAGACATACGGGTTGCTCGTGTGGGCGAGAACCTGGAAGTAATGATCGGCCGGGTCACCGGCGACCGAGTCTTCCCGCGTGGAGGCGGAGAGGCTGTAGCCCGCACTGTAGCGGGCGTTCTGGTTGCCGACCCACTCCCAGTAGAAATCCGTGGTGGCGGTTCTCTGGTGATAGATGGCGGTTCCCTCGAAGTCGGGGCCGATCGCCGAGGGTTCGACGAGCGATAACTGCGCGACTGCGCGGGCTCCTTCCGGGAAGGCGACCAGGTCGACCGCCCGCCACACGGAATAATACGTGATGGTCTGCAGGTCGAAAACGTCGCGATCGCTGCG
>Ga0137333_1000511_pt1 | contig 10153 bp, 11 predicted proteins | sample EasRivERMLT231_2_FD_102286 | JGI IMG/M metagenome (GOLD analysis project Ga0137333, IMG submission 102286) | Soil microbial communities from meander-bound floodplain in the East River, Colorado, USA - East River MetaG ERMLT231_2 | ecosystem: Environmental > Terrestrial > Soil > Floodplain ... | reverse complement strand
TACTTCCGCAAAAACCGGATGGCATTTTATTAGCCGAGATATTTGAACAAATCGCCCGTTTAGGCATGGTTCATCCCTCTGTTGAGCCAGTTTCAGCTACTTAATTGGCATAGGTATTGATTAATAGAACAATTCCCAGGGTTACACTGGCAACAAGCCATATCATTAACATAATGCTCATTGCCACGGTGGATGCAGTCTCACCAGGAATGGTGGATGGATCGATAATGCCGATGTTGGCAACAAATCTGCCCAGAGGAATAACCACAAACATCATGAGCGGAATAACGGCGAAAGGGCTTAAACCCGTGCCAAATATCACGCTGAGAAGAACCTTTAAGGAGGTTTCGCCACGTTGCTTTCCAATAGCCCCAACAATCAATCCAATCACAGCTAGTACAACAACGAATGGAACGGTAAAAACGATAAAGTCTTCCACAGATAAGCCAGCGTACTCCTCCAATATAGCAACCCAAAGGAAGCCTGTAAGCAGTGCTGCAACAGTGCCCACAACTAGGTGCTTTGATTTCAAGAGATTATTCATTTTGAACTCCTTGCCGTTTATAGAGACGGTGTTTCTGAAAAATGTAGCCCACTCCATCCATGAATTGAGCCTATCTCTATTTTCGGCGACTTCCCCCTTGCCCGCAACTGTGGAACGCCCCAGGTTTTGGAGTTTAAACCTGCCTGTGGCATTCCCGAGTTTCAAAATCAATTCTATTCTGGAACTTACTTCAAACTTGGCGTAAATGTTTTTCAAATGAAATTCAACCGTGCGGTCGGAAATTCCAAGGGATGAAGCGATTAACTTATTGCTTTTGCCTTGCAGAAGAAGATTTACCACTTCCCATTCACGGTTACTCAGTCGAGGAAATTGTGCCATAGCATTCTTCCTTTTTAGACTATTGCGCCAAGTGCCAGCCAACGGTGTGCGTTACCGGCTGGTGGGCGGGACGAGACAACGCTGTTTTGACGGAACCAACTCCAAGCCACACAAACGGCTTGAAAACGCGCAGACTCCCACCAGTCGGGTGCACGCTGTGTTGGGCGGCTTTTATCCATTGGCCATCGACAATTCTAGAGAAAAACTAACTCCAAAGTCTCCAACATCCTCTTGAGCATCGCCTCTTGTGTTCGATGCTGCCGAAATAGCTTCTTTTTTTCGATCACCAATGAATCCTGGGATTAGCAATTCTCCAAACCAATACCAGAAAGGAATGCAATTTGGCAATATGTCGCGAAAACTTACTTTATCAGTCTTATTTATTTGTGCTTCCACAGCTAAGGCTGGTATTACCAGGATGCTGGATACAGATCGTTTTTCATGCTCAGATAAAAAAGGTAATGCACCGTTGTTGTACTCAAAACAGCCCATGTTCCAAACAGGAGAACTACATTCTTGATTCACTCTGGCAAAGGCCAGTGGCTCCATGGCGTAGTCTAATTGGACAAAACTCGGCGGAACGTAAACAAAATAGAACGAACTGGGCGTTATATCAAGCATTAGTGAGCTTTGATATTTTTTAGATGAGTGGACCTGATGAAAGAAATCAGAAACATATCCATCTATACTTACTTTCTTACATTGTACAAGGCATGCATAATCGGCTTGAACTTGGCTGTGACTGTAAAAACGTCGTCTAATCATGATTCCAATGTCAGCGCCAACTTTGAACTCTCTCGTTGATTTGTGTATCTGAGTGTTGATGAAGATCTGGCGTTCATGCAAAGACTTCAACGACGTTCCCCATGCGTTCGAGTTCGAAGTTGTATCAAAAGAATCCACTAAATCTTCAGTTATGGCTCGCTCATCAATATCTTGACGCATTCCGACGCGATTATCTAATCGCGAGCCTACTCGTTCACATATTGCAAAGCATGGTTGAAAAAGCAACTGTTTTACGCCGTCTGTAAGCCATGAATCCATAAGGTTTTCCTTCTTCTTTGCAAGACTGCCGCCCAACGGTTGGCGTTACTTGCTGGTGGGCAGGACGAGATAAAGCTATTTTATCGGAAACAACTTCAAGCCGCGCAAAGTGTTTGAAAACGCGCAGAGTCCCACCAGTCAAGTGCACGCTGTGTTGGGCGCTGACTTACTCTTTGTTTGATTTGGGTAGAACAAAACCTGTTGTAATTGCATATATCATAACGAGCAACTGCGATAAACCAGAAAGCACATAAAACGTCCATGCTAAAGCCGATAAGGGCAATGTGAATGATGATAAATAATGAAGCGCTAATGATTGCTGTGAACTCTGAATAGATGGTAACAGAAAAACGTAGCGAGCAAACAACAAAGATAATAGGCTTAGCATTAGAATAATTAACCCAGTGGCAATAGCTCCAGCCGTGGATAGATAAAGCGCAACAATATTGCGCCTAACACCACGTTGAAAATTTTCAAATTGCAGAACCTGATTTCTTGCTGTTGTCTGCAATCGTAAATTTAGTTTTGGCGCAAGATTCTGGTGAACATAATTCGCTTCAACATTTACATAATATGGAGCTGTCGCGTAGTGCATTCCGATTACCGCGTATACAATTGTCAAAATATATAGAAAGGAGCCTAGTACCATGGTGGGCATGTTGCTTAGCTGGCTGAAAAGTATCGGAAGAATAATTGATGCAGAGCTAAGTGAAAGTAATAGGCTCTGGGAAGCACTTCCAATCTGATGTACAACCTCATCTCTGACTTTTTGATATTCAATGAGATGCACTTGAACTTCCATCTGGATATGCGAGTCTCTGTTGGATTTTGTTTCTGCCATATTATTTATCCATATTTCAAGATAAGCGCCCAACGGTTTGCGTTAGCGGCGGCTGGCGAGAAAATTGCTTGAGAGTAGTATAAACTCAAGGCTAAGAAAATGCTTATAAATCGCGCAGAATCCCAGCCGTCCGCTGCACGCTTTGTTGGGTGCTTTTTGTTTTGCCAGATTCGCTGGCTGAAAAAAGGCAACCCTGCCCACACGCTAAACTTTTTCACACAACTTAACCTTTTTATAACTACCCAAAATCTGATTTGCCAAAACGCCAAATAACCCAAGATCAAACTTGCTCAACCAAATTGATTGAACGTCTCGCTGACTGTTAGTCGTCGAATGCATTTCTAGTAAACAGAAATTGGAATTCCTAAAGCAAGTGATACAGATAAATGAAAAATGGAAACAGCGGTATTTGGGGGATTTCTTCGCCTGTTATGTTTTTAATAGCAAGGGTGGCTAGGAAGTTGACGACGATGGCGGAAATAAATCCATTTCCCATTGATGGATTGATACTGTACAACCGTATCACGGCAATTATGTTGAACGCGAGTAATACAAGTATCGCCACTGCCACCGCTACAATTGTTGCGCCTGCCCCTATTTGATACATAAATATGTTGAATAGTATATTGACGAGAATGTATAAAGCCATACTACCGCCATACCACCAAAAAAAGCCTTTCCAGAAATCGGAACTCGGGAGGGGGATTTGGTTGAATTGAATTCTTCGACGCATAACTATTAGGGCTGGTAACGCGATGGCAAGAATCGCAATCGTCAAATAAAAAGAAACTGTTTGCATAGTTTCGTATTTTGATAGTTCGGGAGTTGGGGCTGCTTTTGGATCAAATACAACTATGGTTACATCTGGGTAATTGTAGCAAGATAGCCAAATACGATTTTGTCCGTCAAGTCCAATTATGTGCGCTGTGGCATCGCTGTCTAGTCCGGAGTTGTTACACTCATATTGCCGAAGCCAATTCCCGTTAGAATCAACTTTAAAAACCCCATTACCTTTAGTATTATGTATATTGAAAATTGAAACCCATACATAATTATCTGCATCAATAATACTTTCTAGCGTATCTGAATCATAAGGAGATTCAAAGATTCTAGTATCGCCGTTTTTATCCACGAAAACCAAACCGGTCAGCCCATTGTAAACATTAATCCAGGCTTGATTTTTGTTGTCGAACACAATATCACCCCATATAATTGCATTTCCAAATGTGCCATCATCAATACCGCTTAGGTCCGCACGTAATTTCCATTGATTTGTAGCTTCCAACGATAGTAGTTGGTTAGAATTTAAGACCCATAGTTTCCCATCGTTATCAACTGACATGGCGACGATATAAACTTCTGATAAGCCGAAACTTCCAAAGCGATATGATGTTTGATTATTCGATGGGTCAATTATTGCTAATTCATCCCGTGTAGATACCCAAATACGGTTGTTGTCCATCACTATGTTGTCAATCCTAGCAAAATCAGGAAAATTTTCTGGTTTATAAATAGCCCAATTGCCATTTGGTTGTTGCATACCGATAATGCCGGTTTCATATGACGCTATCCAGATGCGATTTTCCTTGTCCACTGCGAACAGGCTTCCGGTTTCGGCAAGTTCGGAAGGTAGTTGAAGATTTGTTGTGATAGGTTTATCCACTTCGGGGTACATAACTACGCTATCACGTTGCATAATGAAGACGTTGCCGTTTTGATCAATGGCACTTCCTCCCAAAGTTACATCTGTTAATACAATTTCAGCCCCATCGTTTTTTGTTGTTGCCAGCATGACTCGACTGTATACCTGCAATCCAAGCGATATTAAACACAATAGGGCAACTAAAATCCACAGCATCTTTTTCCTTGATTGACGAGTCGATACCGATGGATTGCCTTCTCTGGGAGTATCTTCGTTTGTGGGTTGAGAAGCATTATTTTGATTCATGCCTGTCTCCTTTAGTTATAGTTTCAAGCCAATTTTAAGCCTTGAAAATGCTCCTTTTGTGTGCTTCATTTGCTATGACCGTTTTCTCCTCCGACGCTTTCCTGCAATGCGGGACTTGTCTTTGCGCTTGTTCTTGCATTTGAACTTAGCACCCAACGGCTTGCGTTAGCCGACAAGTGGGCGGGCGTGGACTCGGCTTGGGAGCGAAAAAAACTCAAAGACACGAAAAAAGCTTGAAAACGCGCGGAGTCCCACTTGTCGGCTGCACGCTGTGTTAGCTGCGCTTTCGTTTTAAAGGATCGATGAATATGTCCAAATCCACCGATCATCAATGCGTCCTTTGAATGCCTTACACGTTTCATCTTCAATCGGGCAATACTTAAGGGTTTGCCCATGCATGCCAGCGTACATACCCGTCAATTCAAAAATAAAAGGTCCAAACCCAAGATAGCCTCTCGCATTTGGACTGGAGGAATCTGGATAGTAATTTAATTCATCTCCAAATTTCATGTACTTTCCAGGTACGGAAGCTAAATAAACTGGAACGAATGCCACTAGGGATGGCGGATAATGTCCTGTGTCGGCGTGATACTTCTCGATAGCATCAATGACAACATCATATCTTGAAATTGCATACTGTTTCAAGCCATTTTCAAGCTGATCTTCATAAAGTAGAGGAAGAGTGGATGAGCCCAAAATGGCCAGACTCAAAACGAAACTAATCAATCTTGTAACATTCCTATCCGGAACAGGATTGATAAAAGATCCGAAACTCTTCATCAAACTGACCAGAAATGCGATGGCTGTTGGGATGCCACAAACAAACAAGGGAATGGGACGCAAACACGAAACGAGATTCATTAAGGCTGGACCTGGAACGGGGGCCCAATTGGGTAAATATTCCCAGCCTTCCATGACCCAAATGGAAATGAACATTCCGCCAACGAGGATACTTCCCAGCAACAATGTAGCGTTTGGATAGTTATTGATGAATGTGCGGATTCGTGATGTCATAAGTCGTCACATAACAAGTTTGGTCTTGGATGAAGCAGCTAACGGCTTGCGTTACCGGCTGGCGGGAGGGACGAGATAACACTTGAGAGCAGAAAAAACTCAAAGCCAGAAAACTGCTTGAAAACGCGGTGCGTACCCGCCAGTCCGGTGCACGCTGTGTTAGGCGGCTTGGTGTGGGCAATGCGCTCATCTTTTTTCCATTACGAACCATACAGGCATTTCACCTTTGCCTTTTACATGAATAGTACCGCGTGGGTCGCAAACAAATTCTTCTTTTATTAAATCATAGGTTGCTTCAGTGACTTGTATCGAACCACCCGCACTATGAGACTCCATACGGCTTGCAGTATTCACTGCGTCGCCCCATAAGTCGTAAGCAAATTTCTTTTTTCCAATAACCCCTGCCACAACCGAACCTGAATTTAGACCTATACGGAAACTTAGTTTGTGCCCGTGAAATTCATTTTGGCTGACATACTCGCGGATATCCAATGCCAAACGGGTCAAAACAAGGGCATGATCGGAACGACGGCGGGGCACCCCAGCCGCTACCATATAACAATCTCCAATTGTCTTGATTTTTTCTAATTCGTACTTTTCAACGAGCGAATCAAAGTGAGAGTAGACTTCGTTGAGCAGTTCGACTAATTCGACAGGCGTCAACGTGGCAGACATCGGAGTGAAGTTGACAACATCCGCAAAAAGGATGGTGGTACTTTCAAATTGATCGGCGATGACACGATTCTCATTCTTTAGAATAGCAACAATCTCCTTTGGAAGAATGTTCAATAATAGACTCTCTGATTTTGCCTGTTCCCCTAAAACTTTTCTGCTGAGGATTTCATTCTGCCACACAAAATAGTACACACCGAGAATCAAGTAAGTTGCAACAATCAAACAATTTGTTACCAATAAGGCTGTGATCACATTCTGCGGAAGATTGTTGCTGGCACGCAGATAATAGGGTTCCAGAATTGCGGCGATGATAAAGATAGTGGCAACCATCAAAAACAGCAAAAGACCCTGGCGAGGCTTATAGGTAACGACGAGATATATGGGACATGCAAACAAAAAAAGCAAAACCATACCCGACTGGGTAAAACCACCCAAGAGAAGATGTATTGAGATTACAGCCAGTATAAATACGACATTAAAGAAATAAACAACCGCATCGTAATTCCGAAAGACTCTGTACTGCAGGAGGACTATTATATGAAGAACAATTGCAATTCCACACAACAACGCCGCTGAACGTTCGTTGAAAACAAGATACAACAAGCCGTATGGAAGCCAGTTAAAGGGAGCTAATATGCCAGACGTAATGGCGATAATCTTTTTTATCCGTAACTCTTCGCTGTCTTCAGGATCTGCGGCAAAGTGCGCGAGGAGCCGAAATGTTTTAACCAGGAATTTTTGAAACATAATTATGTCCCTTGAGCATATCTGCTGGATGTTGCCGCCTAACGGTTGGCGTTACTTGCTGGTGGGCGGGACGAGATAACGCCACTTTGATGGAACCAACTCCAAGTCACGAAAGAAGCTTGAAAACGCGCAGACTCCCACCAGTCGGGTGCACGCTGTGTTAGCCCGCACGAGATAGCAATAATGAAACCCAGTTGCCCAGAGTATGACCCAGCACCACTGTTTCATACCCGGACTTCTGATACGCATATCCCATTACCATTCCCATTATTGCACTGAGAGAAAATATTGTAAATGGGCGTTCCCAATACTGGAGATATGCAGAGTCGAGCGGGGAGAGGTGATAAGCTCCAAACAAGATGGCTGAGATGAGTATCGCAACCCATGAGCGGTGGGTCAGACGCCAAAAGAATGAAACGCACACAAGACGAAATAATGTTTCTTCAAAAATACCTGCACCTGCCAACATAAGAAAGAAACTCTGCCAAGCATTTGGTGGAAAAAACGATGCGAGACCTTGAGGGTTACTTGTTGTCTCGCCAAATAGCTGTAAAAGAATACCCCCTAAAAAGCCATTCACGACCAACGCTGCTACGGTGATTACTATAGCTCCCGATAGCAAAGGAAAAGATATTTCAAGCCATTTCTTCTTTTGGTTCACAGCCTGAGTGATCAATAGCGGTTCATAACCAGGCATGGTATATGCTAAGGCAAGACCGATCATCGCTTGACAGAATATGGCAATCGAGTAGAAGGGGAAGACATCTGTTCCCCCGATAAATTGACTTATCAGATAGAGTAGGGCGATGACAAGTGATGGTTTCCATTGCTGTACCATCATATCTCTGAATTTACTTGCATGATGCCACCAAGAGCCGAGAACCAGAACAGCGCTTACTAACGAAACCCAAAAAAGAATCGAGATTCTGAAAACTGTAATCATACGACTGAGACCTGATGCATTTTCGTCTCTTTTCGAATATCCTAGTGCGGGCTAACGGTTGGCGTTACTGGCGCTGGGGCGGGCGTGGACTCTACTTGGGAGCAGGAAAAACTCGAAGCCAGAGAAATGCTCGTAAACGCCGCAGAATCCCCAGCGTCCAGTGCACGCTGTGTTAGGCGCATTTGACCAATATTTTACTTGTTGTCAAAAGATAATTGAAATCAACATAGAAAATCCAAAAAGAAATGCGCTGATAAGGAAGACGTTGGGAGATAGTTCAAAACTCTTCTTTGCTTCCATAGCCCATTGTCTAGTTCGTTCGTGAATATTCATGTCACCAGCCGTTTCACCATACCGTGATGAAAAAGGTAGATACCTATTGAAGTAGCCGTAGATGGCAAGCATTGCACTTGCCCAAAATAAACCTTCGCTAAATTGGGCGCTTGAATGCCAGCCGAGAATTTGCCAACCCAAGATTGAAAGGATTACACCTATAGTACAAGTGATGACAAGTGCCTTTAATACAAATAAGAATATTTTTCCTTTGGCTGACGTACTAAGGCTTGAAAAGGAAAGGAATGGGCGGGTTGTTCGGTTCGCCTGAATCGGATGGGTTTCGTGTGGAATTTCTGGTAGCCCCCAGTGTGACGGAGGCAAATCCTTCATAAGTTTGCGATTTCTCTGTAGTTCCAAGTGAGATTTAATCATTTCTCGAATAATTCCTATTGCGCCAAAAAGAGGAAAAATAATACTGCTGATTTGACGACCTATCGTGGAACTATAGGACATGATAGGAGAAAAAGCCCAACTTTGCACAGTTCCACGTAAATGTAAATTATTCATGTCAGAAATAACAAAGTATCCATCAACAAAAACAACGAGAAAAAGCCCAATCAAAGCGCCAGGAATTGCGCCGAAAAACGAATTGATATTGGTTTCAAATAGCCTATTAAAAACTTGTGATACAAATACACTAATCAAACCGCCCATAGTTAAGGATATTAATATGCTGAAGGAAACTGCTTGCTGGGGTGAAACAATATCCTGAATAAAAATACTGATAAATATCCCAAACAAAGCACCGAGGATAGAGCCGAGCATAAACCCGACAATGTAGCCGATAATTATGGTTGCAACAACTTTCAAGATATTTCCCAAAACGATCATTGTTATCCTACTTTTAGTATCACCAAATTGAGCCAGCGCCTAACGGTGTGCGTTACCGGCTGGTGGGTGGGACGGGACAACGCCACTTTGACGGAACCAACTTCAAGCCACACAAACGCCTTGAAAACGCGGCGACTCCCACCAGTCGGGTGCACGCTGTGTTAGGCGTTTTTTGACCTTTCGAAACCAAAGCCATCAGAAGGCAACATGTTGCGCATTAGTTTACTGCTTGGTCGGGGACCGCTTCTTCATAGCGGGAGGGACATTTCAAAAGAAGCTCCTCCGCATAGAATATGCCATCTGAATGTAATTGTCCAGTCACAATTGCCTGCGCCATATCACGAAGAAGTTCTGGTTTTTCGCCAACATACACCACTTGAATTCTTTGACGATTCGGATCATTCACGGCGGTTTCCAAGACAACTGCCAGACCGCCTTGCTCCTCGACTTCAGCGTAGTCTGCCGGAACATGAGCAATCTCAAAAGATAACGTGTTGCTTGTTTCATCGAACTCAATACTACTGCCAATAACGACTCCGGAGAGTCGTACATTCGTTTCAACCAGTTTATCTTTTCTTTCAATCAATTCATCAACGCTTATGAAATATTCGGGAGAGGAATCAACAGAGTTGACGAACAAAACACTCGATCCCAACATTCCCAGACCGATTAACAACCTGCAAATACCAACTACGACAACGATGATGACGACCCCGATCAGTATCTTTGCATTTTTACTCATGATGCTGCCTTGAATTCAGAATGAAACGCCTAACGGTTTGCGTTACCGGCTGGTGGGTGGGCTGAGATAACGCCATTTTAACGGAATCCACTTCAAGCCACGCAAACTGCCTGAAAACGCGCAGACTCCCACCAGTCGGGTGCACGCTG
>Ga0137333_1000510_pt1 | contig 10173 bp, 10 predicted proteins | sample EasRivERMLT231_2_FD_102286 | JGI IMG/M metagenome (GOLD analysis project Ga0137333, IMG submission 102286) | Soil microbial communities from meander-bound floodplain in the East River, Colorado, USA - East River MetaG ERMLT231_2 | ecosystem: Environmental > Terrestrial > Soil > Floodplain ... | reverse complement strand
TAGATCATAAACACAGTCAGCCTATGTATTTTCTTAAAGGGATCCGGACAACGATGATTGCCATGGTGTTCCTTGCGGGAACGCTGCCGGACACGCTGGCACTCACGACGAATCTCCTGCCCGTGGCTGATACGAGCCTCTTCCAGCACAACCCCAATAACAATCTCGGCGGGATGGACGCTATTATCTCAGGCACGATCGCGCTCGGCGACCGCAGCCGCGGTTTGGTCAGATTCGATCCCGCCGCCATCCTGCCGGCCAATGCGACCGTGACTTCGGCCTCTCTGAACCTGAGTGTGAACACCGCGCGCGGATTAAATCAGAATTACCGATTGCACCGGGTCTTGGAAGATTGGGGAGAAGGTGAGAGTGCGGGCGGTGGTGGCAGCGTTGGCGTACAAGGTGCGCCGGCCAATGCGAATGAAGCCACATGGAACGCGCGATTTCATCCAAGCGTGCTTTGGAGCACTCCCGGCGGACAAGCCGGGTCAGACTTCGCCGCCAACGCGAGCGCCACGGCCACGATGGGGAGTTCTTCACTGGTGCTTTCCTCCGCCGGAATGGCGACGGACGTGCAATTGTGGCTCGCTTCTCCAGGGACCAACTTCGGATGGATGCTGATCATCGCTGACGAGGCACCTACACTCACAGCCAGCCGCATCGCGAGCCGTGAGGCTGGCGCCGGTGCGGCAAGCCTCACCATCGAATACACCGTGACTGACACGCCCGCGCCAGCGACGCCACCGACCATTTCCAGCCCGGCACTCGAACCGGGTGCAATTCGTTTCTCGTTTAACGCGGAATCGAATCGCACCTACGCAGTCGAATTCCGCGATTCGCTCACCGCCAGTAACTGGGCCGTGCTCACGAACATTCCGGCCCAAGCCGCCGATGCGCTCATTCACATCACCAATTCCGTCGAAGGAGTCGAGCGCTACTTCCGGGTACGAACGCCATAAGTCGTTCAAAGCATTGCTTTGTCGTGCTTGAAATCGCACTCAAGGCGATGGGGAAGCCGGACCTGTCATGATGATGTACTCCTGATCAAAGCGTTCACGCAACTTCTTCGGAGTCTGACCGACAGGCAATGGCGCATCTGGCCGTGGGACAACTGCCAGGTGAATTGCCTTTCGCTCCAGCAACTGTTGATAACCGGGCCGAAAAGAGGAAACCACCACCGTCTTGACGCCGGTCTTTTTCAATGCCGCCAGCTCTGAATCACTCAATGGTGGAAAACCAAAGAACAGCACCACCGCATCAACCTTGGCGTGGGTTTCGAGTGCCTTGAAAAGCTGGTCGAGCGGCACGCCTCCACCGGTGGACATCATCAACATTGGCGTCACAGCGACCTTTTCAACCACGAGACTCAGTCCCGCGTGCTGCTTGAGCGTTTGCTGAAAGGCTTTCAGTTCCGCTTCGACCGACGGATTCTTGTCGGGGCCGGTGTCGCGGACCATTATCAGCACGCGGCCTTTGCCGCCCAGCAGCTTGGCGGTCTCTTCCGCCGTCACGGTGCCCAACACATCGTAGGTGTCGAGGCTTGGCTTTTCCGACCGACCGGCGAAGGCAAGATAGAGCGCAACGGCCGCGGCACTGACTGCCAGAATCGCCACTGTGACTTCTTTGGCTCGCTGGCTCACATTGGTTCAGGGATTTGGGATCTGCTGGCGTTGGTCAGTGCGGTCGGAGAATTTGAATGGGCTTCAAGGGCCAGTCGCCGGTGCGCCACGAAGTGCAATTGCTCATGGCCCCCAGGACCACAACCAGCGATCATCGAAAAGGCCATTGCCGCCCAGCCACCTCGTGCCTGTGGCGACCTGGCCGGAACCGGTTCTGCCAGGATAAAACTGCAGCCCAATCGCGCTGGCCTTGAGCGACTCGACATGACCGTCCGCGAAACCGCCGTTGCACCGCCGGAGATGACGTCCGACGGGCCGCTGGGGATCGTCATCATAATAACCCTGATTGGTCGGCACCCGCCAATACAGCGCCTGTTGGTTGCGGACTTCCACCCAGGCGTCCGGATCGCGCTCGCGCGGATTGCCGATCAAGCCCGAATCCAGAAACGGAACCCGCTTCGTCGGGTTTTTCAGGGTGGCCAGCTTGGGAGTCCACTGCGATGACCAGGCGGAGAGTTCCGGATGACTCAAGGCAACGCCCAATCCACCGGGTCCGCCGACACCGAATGCCTGATTACCCCAAACACTGGGACACGCGATGATGTTCGTTCCCTGCAAATAAGGCCGGAGCAGGTCCACCCACCAGGTAACCGTCCCGGGAAAGAAAGCGCCGGGTGGGGCGTCCTGATACAGGTACAAAGTGACGACGCCATCCTTGTTGTCGTCAGCGTAAAGGTGATAACTCAACGACATCTGGCGCAGGTTGTTGATGCAGTTAATGGACTTGGCCCGCTCTTTGGATTTGCTCAATGCGGGCAAAAGCATGCTCGCCAGGATCGCGATGATGGAAATCACCACGAGCAATTCGATGAGGGTGAAGCCGCAACGCCGGTTGCGAAGCAGGCGGTTTGCGGGCGACCGAAGCTTTGAGCCAAACCCTCCGGCTTTGGGGTAACACGGGAAATTGGCCGGGGATTGGTTCACGGTTCGAACGTATCGCCGATGCAGGCCACCTACAAGCCCGAAGAAAAAAATCAAATTGACCGGCACAGGGCGAATCGATACCTTCAACTCGTGAATCGCAATCTAAATCTGCTGCTGTCGAGCGCGCTGCTACTGAGCAACGCGGCAGTCGGGTTCTAGGTGCGAATCGAAGATTTACTGGACCCCACTGCCGAATGGCAGTGGGGTTTTTGTTTTTGATTCTTAATCTTAATCGTAATCTTGCTCTTAATCCGCTTCGGGAAGAGGCAGGGCAAGGTCGAGATTATGAGTAAGAGTAAGAGTAAGAGTAAGAGTAAGAGTAAGATCAAGACTACGAGAAAGAGTAAGAGAATAGGCAAAGCCATGTTAAAACAACCGTCGAAAAAATATCGCGCGTTCCCGCCGGTCCCGTTGCCGGATCGCCAATGGCCGGAGCGCACCCTCACCCACGCGCCCATCTGGTGCAGCGTGGACCTGCGCGACGGCAACCAGGCCCTCGCCGTCCCGATGAATGTTTCGCAGAAGCTCGAACTGTTTCACACGCTGGTGAAATGCGGCTTCAAGGAAATCGAGGTCGGCTTTCCGGCCGCGTCGAACACCGAGTTCACCTTCAATCGCCGGCTCATCGAGGAACGCCGCGCGCCGGACGATGTCTGGCTTCAGGTGCTCGTGCAAGCGCGCGAGGACTTGATTGAGCGCACGTTCGAGTCGTTGGTTGGCGCGAAAAAGGCCATCATCCATCTCTACAACTCGACCTCGCCCGCCCAACGCCGCGTGGTGTTCGGCATGACGAAGGAGCAAATTGTCCAGGTGGCCGTGCGCGGCGCGAAGTGGATCAAGGAGCGATTGCCCCGGCTTAAAGGGACGGACGTGATGCTTCAGTATTCGCCGGAAAGTTTCAGCGCGACGGAGGTTGATTTCGCGAAGGAAATATCCGAGGCCGTCATGGAAGTGTGGCAGCCGACGCCCGAACGGAAAATGATTTTGAATCTGCCCGACACAGTCGAAGTCGCGATGCCAAACGTTTATGCCGACCAGATCGAATGGATTTGCCGCAACATCAAGAAACGCGATTCGCTCATCATCAGCCTGCACACGCACAACGACCGCAACACGGGCACGGCCGCCACCGAACTCGGCTTGCTCGCGGGTGCCGACCGCGTCGAGGGCACGCTCTTCGGCAACGGCGAGCGCACGGGCAACCTCGACATCGTCACCGTGGCGCTCAATCTCTACATGCACGGCATTGATCCGAAGCTGGATTTTTCGGATCTGAATTCACTGATCGAAGTTTATGAACGTTGCACCGGCATGACTGTGCCAGCGCGCCATCCGTACGGCGGCGAACTGGTCTTCACCGCGTTCAGCGGCTCGCATCAGGACGCTATAAAAAAGGGTCTGGCCGAGTGGAAGGAAAAAAGTGCTTCCGGCATCCTGGCGGAAGACCAGAACAATTCTGCCGACAAGTTGTCGGCAGCACATTGGGACGTGCCGTATCTCACACTCGATCCGACGGACATCAACCGCGAATACAAGGAAGTCATCCGCGTGAACAGCCAGTCCGGAAAGGGCGGCGTCGCGTATTTGCTCGAAAGTGAATTCGGCATCGAGCTGCCGAAAGATCTGCAACGCGAATTCGGGCCGATTGCCAACGATGAAGTGGATCGGCTGGGCCGCGAAGTCAGCGGCGCAGAACTCAAAGGCATGTTCTGGCGCGAATACATCGAACGAATCGCGCCATGGCAGTTGCAGGGATTCGAGACCGAGAGTCGCAACGGCATCGTCCGCTGCCGCGCGCGTTTGCTTCGGGATGGCAAGCCGGTTGAATTTTCCGGCGAAGGCAACGGCCCGCTCGCCGCGTTGGTGCATGGATTCAGCCAGGCGGGGGTGCCGCGATTCGAGATCACCAATTACAGCGAGCACGCCCTGAGTTCCGGTGAGGAAGCCAGCGCGATTTCTTATATCCAGATCAAACACACTGACGGTCGAGCCCGTTGGGGCGCGGGCGTGGATACGAACATCGAACTGGCTTCCATTCGCGCGGTGTTGAGCGCGTTGAATAGATCTTGAATTGAAGCAGAGGAATTTCCTTGGCGCGAAGGCGCCGGCACGATTCATTGTCCGCGATGAACCTCCAGTATTTTTCCGCCACACTGACCGCGACGATTCTCGCCGCCACGTTTGCAGTCCAATCCCAAGCGGAAGACAAGACCACGCCAGCCCTGCGCAAAGTGGAGGACATTGTCATTTACCAGGACGATTTGTTCTACAGTGCATTTCCTTCCATTGTACGCCGCTCCGATGGTGAATTGATCACCGCGTTTCGCCGCGCGCCCGAACGGCGCGCGTTGGGTGAGAAAGGCAGCACGCACACTGACCCAAACAGTTATCTTGTATTGGTCCGTTCGCGCGACGGGGGAAAATCCTGGAGCAAGGAGCCGGAATTGGTCTACGCAAATCCCCTCGGCGGCTCGCAGGACCCGTGCATAGTGCAATTGCGTGATGGCACGCTTGTCTGCACGAGTTATGGCTGGGCGTTGCTGGCGTCGGAGGTGGCGTCGCAACTGACCGAATCACTGCGGCACGGCAACTTCGCGTTTCTCGGCGGCTACCTGCTGCAATCGAAGGACGGCGGACATTCCTGGCGCGGGCCGTTCTATCCGCCGCCGGTTGGCGCGGACAATACGACCGACATCTTTCGCAAACCCGTTCCATCTTACAATCGCGGCGCAATGTGCCAGGGCAAGGATGGCAGGCTTTACTGGGTCGTCGCTGCCAACACCGCCACAAAACCGCGCCGCACGGAAAATCATCTGCTGATTTCATCGGACAAGGGCGAAACCTGGAAATATTCCTGCCCGGTCGCAACCGACCCGAAAATCACGTTCAACGAAGCCTCGCTTTACGAAACGCCGAAGGGCGATCTGGTGGCGTTCATTCGCACGGCGAACTTTGACGACCACACCGTCATCGCGCGCTCGACTGACGGTGGAAAAAGTTTTCAGCCCTGGCAGGATGCGGGTTTTCAAGGGCATCCGCATTACGCCTTGCGGCTGCCGGACAAGCGCGTGTTGCTGGTCTATGGTTATCGCCATGCGCCGTTCGGCATTCGAGCGCGGGTGTTGAACGCCGAATGCACGGACTTCGCCACCGCAAAGGAAATCGTTCTCCGGGACGACGGCGGCAATGGCGATCTTGGTTATCCCTGGGCCACAATGATTTCAAAGAATCGCGCTCTGGCGGTTTATTACTTCAACCTCTGTGACGGTTCGCGCCACATTGCTGGCACGATTCTGGAAGTTGCCCGATGAAAATCCGCCACTGCTTCCCGGCGCGCGGGCGTTTCACCCGCAGCGGATTGATTGCTCAGAAGTCACCGGCAATCTCGGGCCACCCTCGAAAAACGCGATTTTCTCACTCGTCAAACGTCGCGGGATTGTATATGGTAGCGCAAGTTATGAAGCGAAGTGTTCTGGCCTTGTCCGCACTTTTGATACTCGCCACGTGGCAGGGCGAAATCGCCGCCCAAGTTGCGACCCAGCGAGTCATCCACCTCCCACCCCGGCCGCTCTCGACCTCGACCGCCCCCGACCCGCTGGTTCCGGCCGGGACACCTGGATTTGCGCCAGCACCGGTTATCCCGCCGCGGGTCCAAGCCCCGGCCCCCGCCACCGCCACCTTTCCGGCCATTCCCCCCGCGCCGCCTCGCGCCCAGGTCCCTTTGCCTCCAGGAATTCTGGCTTGGGATGCGGAGTTGAAAGAGGCCACGGTCAACCCCAGCCAGCCGGTAGCGCAGTTGGTTTTTAATTTTACGAACGTTTCCGGCGGCGACGTTTCGATCAATCATGTGGGAACCTCCTGCGGTTGCACCGTGGCGCAGTTGCCGCCGATGCCCTGGAGACTCTCGCCCGGCACGAACGGCACGATTCCCGTCACCATGAATGTCGCGGGAAAATCCGGCATGGTCTTCAAGACTCTCAGCATCAACACCGACAAGGGCTGGAAAATGCTTTCGGTCAAAACCACGATCCTGCCTCAACCGGTCGCAACGATGACCCCCGGCAGCCGCGACAAAAATCAATTGCTCGCCAAAGCCGACCGCCAGGCGGTGTTCAAGGGCGAATGCGCCAGTTGCCATGTCGAAAAGGCCATCGGCAGGGTGGGCAAAGAACTTTATGAGGCGGCCTGCGGGATTTGCCACGAAGCCGAGCATCGCGCGACCATGGTCACCGACCTGCACGCGCTCAAGCACGAAACGAACGCGGAGTATTGGAAAACCTGGATTGACAACGGCAAGGAAGGCTCGCTCATGCCTGCGTTTGCGCAACGCCACGGCGGACCGCTTTCGGAACAGCAAATCGCTTCCCTCGTGGATTATCTCGTCAGAGCCATTCCGTCCAAGGCCACTGCCGCAACACCTACAGCAATCCCGGCAACCGCTTCGGCTTCCACTCCCCTGCCCGCAAACAAGTAAGGCGAACGCGCAGTCCGGCAGGGAATGATCGGAAGCGTCGGCATCCTTGACGCAGAGTTACATTCAAGCTGCGCAATCTCACCGGCAACTTTGCGCGCATCTTCGGCGAGCAATTGACATCCGTCCCTCCGTCAGTCAGGCTCGCACCCAAGTCGGAAGGGTTGATACTGAACTGACAGATCGGACAGTCGCGCGCGAATTCTCCACGAGGTTATGAGCGACATCAAATTCTCCTGCCCAAAGTGCCAGCAACACATTCAGGCGGGGCCAGGCTACGCTGGAATGGAAATCTCCTGTCCTGCGTGCAGCGCAAGGATGGTGGTCCCCGGGACACCGGTTCCAATTCCTCCACCACCAACCGCGGTCGCCGGCACCGCCTGCCCGAGCTGCGGTATTCGTCTTACACCAGGTGCGGTGCTCTGCACTTCGTGCGGCTACAATGTCCGGACGGGCCAACGCATGCCGACGCGGCCCGTTACCGGCAAACCGGCGGCCCGCGCTGCTGCCACGCCTCACGGGACGGATTGGTTCCGCACTCCTTACCCTTACCTGGCCATGTTTGTCGCCGGGATGGCGGTGCTCTTTTTCTTCGCTCGCGGCAACGAAGCGGCCCTGTTCGCTTACCTGGGAGTCAGCCTGCTTTATGTTTTTGTTGTACACATCGTGATGTTGGTCTGTGCATTCAAGGCCAGCATCGGCCAGGGGTTTCTCTGCCTTTGCATTCCCATTTACGCCGTGTACTTCGTCTTCAAGCAGAGTGAAAGCTCGTTGTTGATGGCGTTTTATGCGGTGGCCATCCTGCTGAACCTGTCGCTATACGCCTTCAAGGATTTGAACTGATGCATGCATGTCACCAGGGAAAATACTTGAGTCAAGGTTCGGTACTTGCCCGGCTGCGCAATCCCGAAAGCATCCATCGCCTTTGGCTGAACAAATTCACCGTTGGCGTGGCGTGGCTGGGATTGGCGCTCGCGATTCTATCGCCGCCGCAAGGCAACGGCATCCTGGTCTGTTGGATGAAAGCCAGCACGGGCCTGTCGTGCCCCGGTTGCGGACTGACGCGCAGTCTCAGTTGCGGTTTGCGGGGCATGTTCTTCGAGAGCTGGCAGTATCACCCGATGGGGCTGCTCATCCTGGGATTCTTCATGGCAACCGCATTTGCCAGCCTGCTTTCCACGGCCCGGCGACAAACCATCGCAAGCTTCATGCGATCAAAAGCTGTCCTCTTCCACGTCCTGTTTCTGGCGTTCGTGGTGACGTTTGTCGGTTTTGGGTTGGCGCGTGCACTCGTGGAATTTACGCGACTTTGGTAATTCAGCGACCGAGCCGCTTTCTTCCGGAGGGAAGAGTTACGCGAGTCCCCATTTGCTTGAGGCGAACCGATCAGGTTTGGAACTCGTATACCTCGTCCTTCCGCACCCTGCTTGCGCCCGATTCACAACCTGCTATGATTTGACCGTGAGCTTGCAAGAGATCAAAGCCGGGTTGGCGGAATTGCCGCAGGAGCAACAGGATCATCTGGCGGCCTATCTGGTGCATCTCCGTCATCAGCGGGAAGCCGGTGTTCGCCAGGAAATCACCGCGCGCATCGCTGACAAAAACCCGCAACACTGGATTTCTCCCGCCGAATTGAAGGAAAAGTGGAAGGACTGAACCTTGCAACCCTACAAGGTTCTAATCTCCATCGAGATTCTGCAGCTTCATCGGCCCGCGCGCGGTGAGCGGGAAAAAATCCTGTCGTTTCTCGAAAGCCTGGCAAATGACCTTTCAAAGCAGGCGATTACGAAGAACGTGACGACGTCGGAAACCCGATCCAAATCAAAATTATCGGCGATTATGCGCTCACCTACTGACCACGCCGTCAAGGAAGTCAAGGTAGTCAGGTTCGAGAAAGCTGACCGACGTTGATTTCCGATTTTTGTTTTGAAACACTCCGCGCCCGTGAAACAGTGCATCGTGACTTTGGACATGGAGGGAGTCCTCACTCCCGAAATCTGGATCGCCGTCGCTGAAAAGACCGGCATCCCGGAACTGCGCCGCACCACGCGCGACGAACCGGATTACGACAAGCTCATGCGCTATCGCATTGGCATTCTCGACCAGCACGGGATCAAGCTCACGGACATACAGAATGTCATCGGCACATTGCGTCCGCTGCCGGGCGGCAAGGAATTTCTCGACGAACTGCGCTCGCTGGTGCAAGTCATCATTCTCTCGGACACGTTCGAGCAATTTGCCGCTCCCCTGCTCCGCCAGTTGAATTTCCCGACCCTGCTGTGCCATCGCCTCATCGTTGAGAACGACCGCATCGTGGATTACAAACTGCGCGTGCCCGAACAGAAACAGCGAGCGGTGGCTGCCTTCAAGCTGCTCAACTATCACGTCATCGCTGGGGGCGATTCCTTCAACGACACGGCCATGCTCACCGAAGCGCACGTCGGCTTCCTGTTCCACGCGCCGGACAACGTGAAGCAACAATTCCCGCAATTCCCGGCTGTGGAGACTTACGCCGAGTTGTTCAAGCGCATCAAAGCGGCGATGGAATAATCTTGGGAACGCGTGCCCGGGCAGCGTTACCGTTCAATGAGGTAGTAAATCGTCGTCGCCTGGAGTTTGATTTCCTGGTCTGTCCCCGTCGGACCGAAGGGGTAACCGTTCAAATCAAGCGCAGTGACTTTGAGTTGCACGGCGTCGGCGCGTTTGAAGCGGACGGTGCCGTTCAATTCCCGCACCTGCCACGGATCTGTGCCGATGCTGACGATCCGTTTCACCGTCGGACTCACTTGTTCGGTTTTGTGGTTGGTTTCCTGTTCTTCCGACATCACCTGGAGCAGGATGCGGCCAGACTTCGCGAGCGGCTGGTCGTCGAGCGCGACCGCGATGATGTGGCCAAGTTCGAGATCGCTGCTCACGCTGAGGTCCTTCAGGTCCACAGCGCCGGCGAGTCTCAGCGCGCCGCTCACACCTTGTGCGCGCGCGGCGTTCATCATGAGAATTCCTTTGTCGTAATCGAGCTTCAGTTCGCCCGTGCTGCTGGTGACAGTTTTCTTCGCGTGATTCACGAATGGCGCGAGGTCAGTGACTTTTGTTGAGCCT
>Ga0137333_1000509_pt1 | contig 10180 bp, 9 predicted proteins | sample EasRivERMLT231_2_FD_102286 | JGI IMG/M metagenome (GOLD analysis project Ga0137333, IMG submission 102286) | Soil microbial communities from meander-bound floodplain in the East River, Colorado, USA - East River MetaG ERMLT231_2 | ecosystem: Environmental > Terrestrial > Soil > Floodplain ... | reverse complement strand
GGAGGGGGATTGATATATTGCCGCTTTGCCTTCTGCAGATCAGCTTCGTGCTTCAATAAAACAGAAATTGTATCTTCCAACGTATCTTTATCCAAATGAGACGCGTTCAGAGCCACGAGCGCATTTGCCCAATCCAGGGTCTCGCTGATGGACGGTGACTTGCGCATGTCTGCTTTGCGGAGGCGTTGCACAAATTCCACAGCTTGTTGCGCCAGCTTGGGGTTCAGATCAGGCACTTTAAGGCGCACCACTGCGAGTTCTTCCTGCAGGCTTGGGTAATCAATAAAGAGATACAGGCAACGCCGTTTCAAAGCTTCCGAAAGTTCACGGGTGTTATTGGATGTGAGAATCACAAACGGTCTATGCTTGGCGGAGAGCGTTCCTAATTCTGGAACGCTGACTTGGAAGTCGCTTAGGATTTCCAGGAGAAAAGCTTCGAACTCCGCATCAGCGCGGTCAATTTCATCGATCAGTAAAACCGTCGGCTGTTCGGACAGAATCGCTTTCAGCAACGGACGTTGCAACAGAAAACGGCTCGAGAAAAAGACATCTTCCTCTTTAGCCAGACGGTCGGCGGCTTCGGTCAATGATTCGGCTTTTCCCAAAGTGTCATTTAATTTGTCACGTAACAACTGTGTATATAGCAACTGTTTGGAATATTCCCATTCATATAGTGCTTTGGATTCATCCAGCCCTTCATAACACTGCAAGCGGATCAACTCGCGTCCCGTCGCGCCCGCGATGGCTTTGGCGAGTTCAGTCTTGCCTACGCCAGCGGGACCTTCTGCGAGAAGCGGCTTGCCTAATTTCTGCGCGAGATATACGATGGTCGCGATCTCGTCGGAGGCGATGTATTTCTGTTTATTGAGTTCTGTCTTTACCGTTTTTGTCGAGTCAAAAAGAGTTGTCATTTTTTCACCTGTAATTATGGCGTAGTATACCCCTCTAGATGTGGATTGAAATCATTCTCTTTCCTAGCTTTAAGGGGAGGTGGCAAGTTGATTGCTTGAGGCTTGCTCTTCCCATAGGGCTTAATACTCCTCATGCCTTTTATCTTTTCTTGAAGTAGTTAAACAAACGCATGTTATTCTTCAATTACGACCAAATTGTCATTAATAAATCCATAATTCATCAGCCTGGAGCTATGCAGGACCTGACAGTCATTTTCCCTGCGCTCTATCCATTCGAATGAAGCAGCACCTCCTTTTTTTATCATTATGATGCCATATTCTGTTTTGAGAAGGATGTCTTCGTTTCCATTTACTCCAATGGCATTGAGGTTCGTGTTTGGCAAATTGTATGGAAAAATGTCGATCGGGAAAAGACCTGCCCGGGCTAGTCCCCAATAACCATACAAAGCAATAACTGTGTTGTTTTTCCGGTAATTTAGCCAGTCACTTTGCATATCATCAAAAGACCACTTCAGCAGGAATAAGGTGTTATCTTCAAATCTAAAAGCTGATCGCATTGCCTCATATGCAACGCAGTCGCATGTTTCACTGCAGGTTTCCGCATAATTTACAGCCACGAACAAAAAACTGTCCATTGGATAGCTGTTTATTGTTTCAAAATTGATCGTGGTTGGAATAGGTTTTGCCACTTCAAAAATAGACTGTGGAGTTGGCGTGGTAAAGAGATTTGATTTTGATTGGCAGGCAGTTATTAAAGTTACTACAACTAATGTATGGATAAGTATGCGCATATGACTGGTTTTTAGTTATTGCCCATAGGCACCCAGACCAATGTCATTGTAAGTCACTTTAAAATCACTCCCGAAATAACGCTTGATGAGTGTTTCCAGCACACCATCCGCACGCATATCCTGTAATGCCTTATTGACCGCTTCCACAAGATTGCTGTCTTTCGGGAAGACAACCCCAAATTGATCACTGGAGAGTGAGTTGCCAATAAATTCAAGATTGGTGGCTTGCTGAAAATCGATGCCTGAAACCGTGACCTCGCCTTCGACCTGATCGGCGATGGCGGCGTCAATGTCACCAGTGGTCAATGCGTAGAAGATCGTGGAATATTCCTTATAGGTTCTGATACGTTCCGTGGGGATATATTGTTTTGCGATTTCGAAATTCGTTGAGTCTTCCAAGGCACCCACAACCAACTCGTTGTTTGCCAGAAATTCACGGATATTGGAAAAGCGAGTTTCCCCTTTGCGCACGACCAGCCGTTGTTCAATGTTCAAGTAACCGACAGAGAAATCGAGGATCTGTTTGCGTTCCTCTCTAATTGTGATTCCTTCGGATGCCGCGTCATATTCCCTCAGGCTGACTTTTTCGAGCATCGTTTCCCATTTCTCCTCGATGAGCACAGGCTGACAGTGCAGGCGCGTGCAGATCTCCCACCACATGTCGTAGTCCATGCCACCGGGTTGGTTCGTTTCGAGGAAGATATAGTTATATGGAAGGATGCGGTTCTCGACTGCGACTTTGATTTCCCTGCACTCCAGATCAGTGAGGGCGGTAGCGCTGTCGCCCAAGCAACCAAAAGTCCATTGTGTTTCGCCTGCGGAGGTGGTCACTGCCTCGGCAATATGCTCGGTTGGATTTTGAGTCGTATTCGCTTCTTCACCCATACTGAACCGTGATGCGACGAAGAATATTCCCGCAAGCACAAGGATGACAACGCCAACGGGTAAAATCCAACGCAGGAACGTCGCTTCATTCTTTGATTTGGGTTGCTCCTGCTTTTCAACAACTGTATCAGTCCTGGGAGCTTTCAGCGCAGTTTTGAATGCATCCGCCATTTCTGAAGCGGATGTAAACCGATCTCCGGGTTCCTTGGCGATGGCTTTATCAATCACGGCTTGCATGGCTTCGGGTAGATTAGGTCGAAAGTCACGAACTTTAGGGATGGGTTGGTTCACATGGGCAGACAGAATATTGTATGGTGTCTTGCCCTGGTATGGCAGTTTGCCTGTCAACATCTCGAATAGAATGATACCGAGTGCGTAGATGTCGGCCCGTATCGTGGATTTCCCCGTCCGCGCAATTTCCGGTGCCATGTAGGCTGCGGTGCCAGTCATCATGGTATTGGTCAGTTCGATCTTGCCTTCTGTAAACTTGGCGAGACCGAAATCTGCAAGATATGGATTATTCCCTTCATCCATTAGGATGTTGTTCGGTTTCAGGTCACGGTGGACGATCTCTCTTGAATGAGCATAATCCAAACCTTCGGCGATCAAATCGAAGATGCGAACGATTTCCTCCTCGGGCAGCCCACCTTGTGATCGGTCAATGCGGTCAGCGAGAGTCCCGCCGCGCATGTATGCCATCACAATATATACTTCGCCATCCTGTTCACCAAAATCATAGACCGGGATAATATGTGGATGTTGCAGGTGGGTGATCACATCCACCTCCTGCGCGAATTGTTTTACAAAACCGGGGTCATCCTGGAATGCTGAAGATAAAACTTTGACAACCACTTCCCGCTTAACTGATGGTTGATAGGCACGATAAATTTGAGCCGTACCCCCACTGCCGATCGACTCGATGATCTGATATTGTCCGAGCGTTTTTCCGTCAAGATGCGGCATGGAAGTTCTGTCTCATTTCTTCCTGCTCAAAACTGATGTGTGGATTATAGCTGAACTGTTCTCATTTACTATTGTAAAACGCCTTGTGAAATTCGACCTTGCCATTTGGCACCGCGTCATAAAAAGGAAACGCCATGAAATACTCTGGAGCGGGTGAACCTGCATAGATCAATTCCGAGTAAGATTTGAATCCAAACCTTTGATAATATTCAGGATCGCCCAATAACACACAGCCTCTTGCGCCCATCTCACGGATTTTGGTGAGCCCACTCTGAACCAGCTTGGACCCAATGCCTTGTTTTTGCAGATCAGGTTGAACGGCGATGGGACCGAGTCCGTACCAGCCTTTATCCATTCCATTAATGGTAACTGCTGAAAAAGCGACGTGTCCGACAATCCTTCCATCCATTTCTGCTACCAATGAAAGTGATAAGGCATCAGCATCTCGCAAACGATTGATAATGAGTTGCTCAGTCCCATCGCTATATGGTTTGTCTTTAAAGGCTGCTGCCGTGAGTTCTTCAATAGCTTTAATATCTTCAGGTAATTCTTGTCGAATGAGCATATTTTTTCTTTACTCCGTAACAGTTGTTTTGCGATTCATTTCTTTCATGGCAGGGATAACCGCCATGCTCAACGTGGTGATCAAGTAGACAACGCCCAGCCCAAGCAGCATGGGACGTACACCGAGTTGTTCCGTCAGTACGCCGCCGACCAACATGCCCAACGGCATGGCTGACCAGGCTCCTGCACTGACCGCACCGCCGACGCGTCCGCGCATATTCTTGGGGACCCGTTCATACTCCACGGCGCCGATGATCGGGTTGAGCGGTCCCGCGCCCATGCTGGCAATGCCAACAAACACCAGCGCGATCCCAAGCGGGGGATAGGTTGCAAAGAGGAAGAAGCGCAAACTAGTCAACACGAATCCAAACACAAACACAGTGTGACGAGGCAGGCGCAAACCAATTGAGCTAAAAATCAAAGCGCCAATGACCGCGCCAGCTCCGTTCGCCGCAATGAGTAGTCCAAGGTCTAACGCCTGACCATATACCTGTTTTACGAATACGGGCTGTACAACCCCGCTATAGATGGCATCCAGAAAATTGGTGAGCATGATCATGATGACAATTGCCAGCATGAGCTTGTAGTTGTAAATAAATCTCAAACCTTCGCGTAATTCGGCGAAATAACCGCCGCTTGGTTCTTGCTCTTCGTGCTTCACCGGCTTATGGACTTTGATCGTTACCGCGATGATGCCCGCTGAAATAAAAAATGATGCGGCATCCAGCCACAATACATTTTCTGTGCCCATCAGGGCGATCAACAAACCGCCCAATGGCGCGCCGATCAAACGTGCGCCACGTTCGATAATGTGAATCAGCGATGTGGCGCGCTCAATGGGCATCTGCGCCAGCTCGGCGAGTTCAGGCACCAATGCATTGCGCGCCGTGCTGCCCGGCGCATCCAAGAATGCACCAAAGAATACCAATACCATCAATTGCCAGAACTCCAGCCCGATCGTGAAATACAGCAATGGAATCAAAGCAGTTGTGATTCCGCTCGCAATATCTGCAATGATGCTCGTGCGTTTATAGCCCAGCCTATCGACCAATGTCCCGCCGAAGAAGCCAGCCAAGACAACTGGTAATACAGTAAAGAAACCTGTGATGCCGGTTTGTGTTGCGCTCCCAGTTGCTTGCAGTACGAACCACGGAATCGCGATCGCCGATAATACATTGCCAACCAAAGAAATGGCGTTGGCTGTAAACAACGCAAAAATGGGGAGGCTGTTCCTGGTTTTCATTTACCGTTTATTCCAGGTGACTAATATATTGTGCGAATATTTTTAATTCTTAAACCATCTTGGTTGCGTTAACACTTCTGGTCTGAGAATTTCATCCAGTTGCTCTTTGGTGAGCAAGCCTTTTTCAAGCACGATCTCTGCCACACTTTTGCCGGTGGCATGGGCTTCCTTCGCTACTGCGCTGGCATTCTCGTAGCCAATTAATGGATTCAAGGCGGTCACGATCCCGATCGAGCGGTTCACCAACTCCGCCAGATGTTCGCGGTTGGCAGTGATGCCGCGCACACAACGCTCTGCTAGTGTGAGACAGCCATTTCGCAGATAAATGAGATTTTCGAACAGGCTGTGCGCGATGATGGGTTCGAACGCGTTGAGTTGCAACTGTCCGCTTTCGGCGGCGAAGGACACGGTCACATCATTGCCAATGACCAGAAACGCGATCTGATTCACCACTTCGGGGATGACGGGATTCACCTTGCCGGGCATGATGCTCGAACCCGCTTGAACAGCGGGCAAATTGATTTCGCCGAGTCCGGTTCGGGGTCCAGAGGAAAGGAGACGCAGGTCATTGCAGATCTTTGAGAGTTTCACCGCCACGCGTTTCAAAACCCCTGAAAGTTGCACGAATGCGCCCGCATCCTGCGTGGCTTCGACAAGATTGCCCGCTGTCACATACGAAATACCAGTGACTGCGCTCAAGTGCTTGCAAGCCAACGCGGCATATTCGGGGTGGGCGTTGATGCCTGTGCCAATGGCAGTTGCACCGAGATTGATCTCGCGGATCAACGAGGCAGCTTCATGCAGACGATGTTGATCCTCTTCGAGCATGACTGCATACGTGCTGAATTCCTGACCGAGCGTCATAGGTACGGCGTCTTGCAATTGGGTGCGTCCCATTTTCAGAATATCTTTAAATTCATGCGCCTTGTCTGCGAATGCCAGTCTTAATACTTCCATGGCTTTGGTCAGCTCGTCAATTTCAAAATGCAATGCCACTTTGATCGCTGTTGGATACACATCATTCGTGCTTTGACTCATGTTGACGTGTTCCAGCGGATGCAGTTGTTGATAGTCGCCGCGCGCGAAGCCCAGCAATTCCAAAGCGCGATTGGCGATGACCTCATTCGCGTTCATGTTGGTTGAAGTCCCTGCGCCGCCTTGAATAACATCCACTGCAAATTGTGAATGGTATTCTCCTGCGCGTATTTCCTCGCACGCTTTCACGATCGCGTTCGCTTGTTTTTCATCCAGCAATCCCAATTCTCGATTGGCTTGCGCACAAGCTTGCTTCACACACGCCAATGCCCGCACCATGTTTGAATATGTGCTGATCGGGATCCCGCTGATCGGAAAATTTTCCAACGCTCGCAGCGTATGCACACCATAATAAGCATCCATCGGCACTTCGCGTTCGCCCAATAGATCATGTTCCATTCGATAATTCATTTTATTACTCCAAGTCTTTGATAGACTTTCAAATTCGCTTGCAATTCATTTTCAAGTGTATATTGACGAAGAACCGCTTCGCGTGCCGACCGACCCAGCTGCTCCCGTTTTTCAGGCTGACTCAACGCCTCAGCGATTTTCTCCGCCAATCCGTTCACATCGTTGACCGGCACCAGCCTCCCGTTGACTCCATCTTCGATCACATCTGTCACACCTCCAACGGGTGTTGCGATGATAGTCTTCCCGCAAGCCATTGCTTCGAGCACGGCATTCGGCATTCCATCGCGTAACGATGGATGGACGAAGATATCGATCAATGAATAATATGCTGGTAAGTCTTTTGGCGAGATATAGCCCGTGACGATAATCTGAGAATTAGGATTCGATTGCTGGAAATCATCAAAGACTTTTTTGTCTTCACCCTGCCGCACTTCACCGACGATGAGTAATGTAACAGGTTGCTTCTTGTTAACCAGCGCGTAGGCATTGAGGAGAGTCTTGAGTCCTTTTTTCTCGCGCAGTTCGCCAACGAAGCCGATGACTGAATTATTCTGGAGTTGGGGAGCTCGTGTGCCTGTTAGGGTATGCTCCCCGATATTCGACAGCAAGCTGTCGGACTCCAGAGTATTAATTCCTAGTGCCTCAGCCAAAACAAGATTCTTTTCCATCGGTTTGAAATGTTCTGTATCTACCCCGTTCGGAATTAAAATAATCTCTCTGTCAATAAACGCTTTCGCTTTCTTCACTAACTCGCTGGCATTCGTTGTGACTGCACTTGCATTTTGGAGTGCGTACATCGTGTGCGAGAATCTGGATGGGTCAAAGGCAGCGCGCTCGATGTCATTGCCGCGGATGGAGACCACGCTTGGGATATTCAAATATTTCCCCGCGTAGGTTGCGACGAATCCAGCTTGGGTGAGGAAGTAGGCATGCAGTACATCGAACGGTTCGCGTTTGTGTTCTGCAACGATGAGTTCATACCAATCGACGAGCGTATCGTCCACGCGTTTGTGTGCGCCGAAGCGCGTAACACTGACTCCGCTGTGGCTGAGAGTCCGCTTTTCGGAGGGGAACAGGTTCGAGCTTGGACAGAAGAGGCGGATCGCGTGTCCAGCAGAGGTCAACAGGCGTGCAAGTCGTTCTGTCGAGATTGCCAATCCGCCGATGTCCGGTGTATACTTTTCAGAGAGCAATGCGATTTTCATAAGGCAAGTGTAATGCGAGATTTATCTCGCAAATCCCATTACGTCAGAGGTCTTATGGCTGAACAATGTGAAATGATTATTGGTTATTTGGTGCCGCATCGTTGTGACAATCCGTCGTTGGGAACGTGCACGAAATGCGGACGTGGGTTTTGCGATGAGCACACAAATCAGACGCGTGAGGGGCGTGTGTGTCTGGCTTGTCAACAGGGACTGGATATGCCAATCGCTTTGCCAATTGCCGCCGCAGCATTTACTGCCACCGACCTTGATACATTCAACCGCGCGAGCACGTGGGACGATGATGATCGCGCGGATATGTTCTCGGATCTGAGTTAGTGACAAATGAACGTTCTCCTGATCCATGGTCAGGGGCGTACCACAAATGCCATGCGATTGCTTGGCGTTCGTTTGCAGAGACATAAATATCAAGTACGCTATTTTAGATATTATACAAGGCGGGAGAAATTTTCCCAGATCGTGGAGCGTTTGGTTGCGACCATCCAAGCCTTGCCGCAAGATCAACCTTATGCACTGATCGGACATTCGATGGGAGGCTTGCTTGCTCGTGCAAGTTTGCCCGCGCTGACAGAACATGCGCCTATTCATCTGATCATGCTGGCGTCGCCCAGCCGACCTCCACGCATTGCACCGTTAGCGCAGAATAATCCCATCTATAGATACTTCACTAACGATTGCGGTCAGCGGGTGGTCACTGCTGAATTTTATAGGGGCTTGCCCAAGCCCAACATTCCTACGACCATTATTGCCGGAACAGGCGGACCGCGCAGCAAGTGGTTTCCCCTCGCGCCGGAAGCGAACGACAGTGTCTTGACTGTGCAGGAGACTCAATTAGGACCCGAATATACCGTGATTCTTGTGCCTGCCCTGCATACGTTCATTATGAATTCACGCGAGACCTTCCAACATATTGATCGGATTTTGCGGCATTAATGCTTTTGCGGGGCTTAGCCCCGCAAGGAGCCTCAATACGGTCCGATCGTTTCCCAAATTTTCTTATTCTCCACAATAAAATCATCGCAACGCTGACAGGGTTTAAGCGCAGGCGGATGCATGTTTAAGCGGATCTGCCGATATGCCGCGCCTTCCCAAATTTCCTTGAAGGATTGTTTACGCACATCGCCGAGCGGTTGAATCTGTTCGCGCGTCATGCAGCAGACATACACCAAGCCGTTGAAATCAATCAGACTATGAGTCCAGGGTGCGAAGCATGGTCGTGTATTGTAATAACCAAGCGCGTAGCGACCAGCGCGTCCCAACTTGACTTTGTCCTCATCTTTGCCAAAGGGAAAGGCATCATCATCAGCCAGCGAAACGCCCAACTCATTGGCGCGTTGTTCAATAATGGGCGCGATCTCATTGTTGAATAACGCAATGTCTTTTTTGCGCATGGACAAATGCTCGCCGCAATGATCGTCCACTGGGATCAAGTTGATGCCGTCCGCGCCGAGTCCGTGAGCCACATCGGGGAGCGTGGCGAGGGTTTCATAATTTGAACGTCCAACAACGGTATTGATGCGGACAGTAAGTTTGCCTTTGTGGGCATACTTGCGAAATAAAGAAACCGCGCGTGTAGTTAATTTATAAGAACCTTCCACGCCGCGGATTTTCTCGTGCATCTTGCGGATGGGAGAGTCGATGGAAATATTCACACCGCGCAGACCGGCTTCGATCAAACGCTTGGCTTTGACCTTGTCAATGAGCGTGCCGTTGGTGGTCATCGTCACACGGATGCCAAGTCCCGTGGCGTGTTCTACCAGATCGGGTAGTTGCGGTCTAAGCATCGGCTCGCCGCCCGAAAAGTGGATCTTGTTACAGCCAAGCTCGCCCAACTCGGTGATGATTTCCTTGAAGCGCTCCATGGAAATGGGCGGTTCGCGCGTCTCGCGCCAGTGCTTGCACATCTCACACTTGAGATTGCAGCCGTAATTGACTTTGATTTTGACGTAAATGGGTTTATATGCGCGGGCGTTCAACACAGCCGTACGCATTTCTTCTTTTTCGGTTGTTATTTGTTGGAGGTTATACATGAATAACTCACCTTACGCAGTCAAGCGTGCGGGGTTGAGTTGACGTAAAGCGGCATAAGCGGCATGAATAGCGTGCAAGTATAGTTTGGATTTGAGTGCAAAGTGATTGAGCTTGGTATCGCAT
>Ga0137333_1000507_pt1 | contig 10195 bp, 5 predicted proteins | sample EasRivERMLT231_2_FD_102286 | JGI IMG/M metagenome (GOLD analysis project Ga0137333, IMG submission 102286) | Soil microbial communities from meander-bound floodplain in the East River, Colorado, USA - East River MetaG ERMLT231_2 | ecosystem: Environmental > Terrestrial > Soil > Floodplain ... | reverse complement strand
CCGACCGTCGTGATGATTCCGGGCAGCATGAACGAATGATTCAGCAGATATTTGCCGATGCGCGTCGTCTTCGAGCGGTCAAATTGCATCGCCGCGATGAGCGTCCCGTAGTTCGGTATGAAGAAATAGCCATTCACCGCCGGGAACATGGCGATGAGAAATGGCGCGGGGATGCCAAGCGAAAGCCCCAGCGGCATGAGCGCCTTCGCGGTCGCGGCCTGGCTGTAGAGCAACATCGAGGCGATGAACAGGCCGATGGCAAACGTCCACGGCGCCGCTTTGGCCATGCTGCTCAGGCCGCCGATGATCGCCTCCTGATTCGCGCTGATAAACGTGTCACCCAGCCACGCGAGACCGAGGATGCCGATGATGGCAGTGATGCCGGACTGGCAGGTCTTGCACTTCGGCACTTCGGCCACGGGCGCTTTGGTCGCCGTGATGATGACCGCCGCCACCGCCAACATGACGATGGCAATGGCGATGGGCATTCCCACCACCACCGGCTCGGCGGCGTTGCCGGGAACCGTCCGCAACGCCGGAAACAGTCCCGCCAACACAACCAGCGCCACGCCGCCGAAGAAAATGAACGCGCTGGCTTTCGCTCCGCGCTTTAACGGCGAAGGTTCGCTGCCAGCGCCCGCGCCTTGTCGTAACGGCGGCGCGAGTTCGCCGGCTTTCAACCGGCGCTGATACTCCGGATCGTCCTTGAGTTCCTTCCCCACGCGTAGTTGAACGAAAGCCGCGATGACGACCGCGATCAAAGTGGAAGGCACGCAAATAAGAAGAATCTGAACCAGCCCGATGTTGTGCGCCGCCAACAGGCCGATCATGGCAGCGGTCGCGGCCGAGACCGGGCTGGCGGTGATGGCTTGCTGCGAAGCAATCGTGGCGATGGCCATCGGGCGCTCAGGCCGGATGCCACTCTCGTGAGCGACTTCGTAAATCACCGGCAGCAGCGGATACACGATATGCCCCGTGCCCGACGCAAAAGTGAACCCGTAGGTCACCAATGGCGCGACAATCGTTACCTGCTTTGGGTTCTTGCGAATGATGCGTTCTGCCACCCGCACGAGAAAATCCACCCCGCCCGCGACTTCCATTGCCGATGCCGCCATGATGACCGTCAGCACAATGATCAGCACTTCGCCGGGAATCGCGCCCGGCGGAACGCCAAATCCAACCACCAGCACAAGCAGACCCACCGCGCCCCACAAGCCCAGCCCGACGCCGCCTGCCCGCGCGCCCATGAGCAAAGCGCCGATCAGGACCAGGAATTCGAGGATGAGTTTGATGCTCATGTGTTGGGTCAATTCTTCCGGACGGCAGGTCCAAGCAGCGTGCAGACAGTGAAAGTGATCATGGCTTTGACGTGCGTATGTTTTTTATCCAGTTCGGAAAAACGCCGGGACGATATCCACAAAAAGAATTTTTATAATGGTCATGCCTGGAAAGATCATGGCGTAGCTGATGTCCGGCCGGTCGGTGGGAGTGAGCTTGTTCGAGTAGGCGAGGATCGCCGGATTGCCACAGGCGCCCGCAACGATGCCGGCGACTTCGTCGTACGGCATGCGGAAAACGAAGAGGCCGAGGATCAGGATCGGTATCACGAGCGCGACCAACACCACGGCACCCAAGCCCAGCATCACGAATCCAGTATCGGTTACGGTCGCGGCAAACTTGGGCCCCGAGGCCATCCCGACTTGGGCAAGGAACAGCGTGAGGCCGAGGTTGCGGATAACGATGTTGGCGGAAAGCGGTATGGTCCAGCTCATGCCACCGGTGCGGCGGAGTTTGCCGAGGATGAGCGCCATGATCAGCACGCCTGACAATCCCACCGAGATCTTGCCGATGCCGGGGAGCGGAAGCTGGATCGCGCCGATCAGGAAGCCGAGTGCCATGCCGACGCCGATGCCGATGTAGCTGAACTCGGCAGTTGTCTTGATGGAGTCGCCGAAGAATTTGCGCATCGCTGCGAAGTCGCCGCGATGGGCGAGGACACCGACGCGGTCGCCGGACTCCAGCACGAGATCGGGGCGCGGCTGGATGTCGGTATCGCCGCGGCGAACCTGAACAATGATACCCGCTTTTTCGCCCGGCAAATCGAGATCGCCCAGGGTTCTGCCCACCACCGTTGGGCGGGAGGCAAACACGCGGAGATAGTCGAGGTCCCGGCGGTCCTTGACGATGTGGCCGGGCGCGGATTCTCCGAGCATCTTGCCCGCTTGCGCGAGCGCTTCTTTACTGGAAGCGGTGGCGAGAACCACATCACCTTCAGCAATGACGAAGTTGGGCGAGGCCGGTTCGTTGCGGCCCTGCCGGCGCAGGGCGACGATTTGCACTCCGGCGGGCAACACCGGCATGAGGTCGCCGAGCGATTTGCCGGACAGTTCCGGGTTGCGCACGGCGATTTCGAGGAGCTCCGTGCCGCTGCCCGTGGGCATTTCGATCTTCGGCTTCAGGAGCATGAAGGCGAAATAGAGGAACAGAATAGGACCAGCCACGCCGAACGGATAGGCAACCGAATACCCGACTGCGGGATCGTCGTTGCCGAGCGTCGCGATGGCCGCCTGCAATGTCGGGGTGCTGGTTCCCGAACCGGCGAACAACCCCAGCGCGTAGCCGAGTTTGAGGTCCATCATCTTCACGAAGAGGAGGCTCACCACGCCTGCTGCCAGCACGCCGGTCAGCGCCATCAGGTTGGCTCTGATCCCGGCGCGGCTGGTCAGTCCGATGAAGAATTGCTTTCCGTACTGGACGCCGACACCGTAGAGGAAGAGCGCGAGTCCAAGCGTCCCCACCATCGGCGCCGGAACCGACTTCGGCGCAAACCAGCCCATGCCCAGCGCGACGAAGAGCACCGCTCCCACGCCAAGCGAGAACCCTTTGATGTTGATTTCGCCGACGAGATAGCCAATGGCGATCGTCAGGAAGAGCGCCATCAGCGGTTGCTGCTCGAGCAGTGTCTTGATTACTTCCATGATGCTGGTTCAAACCGCCTTCAGTCCTGCCGCGCGAAATATGGCGATGGCTTCATCAGTCGTCGCGCGCGAGGGTGGTTGCGTGTCCTTGAGCTGATAATCCATCCCGAGCTTCTCCCATTTGAAGCGGCCCATCTGATGGAACGGCAGCACGTCCACCCGCTCGACGTTCCCAAGTTCCGCCGCGAAAGCGGCGATGAGCTCGACCTCCTTCATGTCATCCGTCCAGCCGGGCACGAGAACAAAACGAACCCAGATCGGCTTGCGCGCGCTGGCGAGTCGCCGGGCGAATTCATGAATCGGTGCGTTGTCCACCCCCGTGTACCGGCGATGCAAATCGGGAGTCATGGCCTTGAGGTCGAGCAGCACCAGATCAATGGCCGCCAGGTCCGCATCGCTGAGGCGATCGCCGAGGTAGCCGTTGCTGTCGAGCGCCGTGTGAATCCCCATCTGTTTGGCTGCCGCGAATACCTTGAGCACGAACCGATGTTGCAGCAACGGTTCGCCGCCGCTGATGGTCAATCCGCCCTTCATCGTTTGCAGGTCGTGGCGGTATTTCTGAATCTGCTCCATCGCGCGCGACAAGGGCACCGGCATGCCATTGGTCATTTTCCACGTGTCGGGATTGTGGCAATAGACGCAGCGAAGCTGGCAGCCCGCCAACCACGCCACGACGCGGACCCCCGGCCCGTCAACGGCGGAGCCGGTGGTGAACGAATGGACGAAGCCGCTCTCGCCGCTCTCCAGCGCCGCGCGAATGTCCGTCTCACCGACCTGCTCGCCCAGTGACACGCGCAAGTCGTAGGGACTCCCGATCAGCGGAACTTCGGGGTTGGCCGCGGCGGCGTTCATTTAGAGGCGTCGCCGTGGAAGGTGCGGTTGATGACGTCCATCTGCTGGTCGCGGGTCAAACGCACAAAGTTCACCGCGTAACCGGAAACGCGGATGGTGAGCGAAGGATATTTCTCCGGGTGATCCATCGCGTCGAGCAGGGTCGCGCGATTGAGAACATTGACGTTCATGTGATAACCGCTCCCACCGAAGAACGCATCCATCGTGCTCACGAGGTTCGTAACCTGATCTTCTGGTGACCGACCCAAGCCCTCGGGGACCATGGTCGTCGTGAGCGAAATGCCATCCGCGGCGTCGCGATACGGAATCTTCGCCACGGACGCAGCCGAGGCCATGATGCCGTGCGTGTCTCGTCCATGCATCGGATTGGCGCCAGGCGCAAACGGTTCGCCTTTGCGGCGTCCATCCGGTGTGTGGCCGGTGCTCTTCCCGTAAACGACGTTCGACGTAATGGTCAATACTGATTGGGTGTGGATCGCATTGCGATAGGTCGGATGTCTCCGCAGTTTGCTCATGAACATGGAGACGACGGTCGCCGCGATCTGATCCACGCGGTTGTCGTTGTTGCCGAACATCGGGAAATCTCCCGCAGTCTGGTAATCCACGATCAGTCCCGTCTCGTCCCGAATCACCTTCACGTGCGCGTGACGCATCGCTGACAGACTGTCCGCGACGACCGAGAGGCCCGCGATGCCAAACGCCATCGTGCGCACGGGCGCGTAATCATGCAGCGCCATCTCGATCCGCTCGTAGGAATACTTGTCGTGCATGTAGTGGATGACGTTCATCGCGTTCACGTACACTTTCGCCAGCCATTCCATCATCCGCTCGAACTTCCCGGCAACGTCGTCGAAGTCCAGGTAGTCGCCCTGGACGGGATCAACCTTCGGCCCGACCTGCTTGCCGGTAATTTCATCGCGGCCGCCGTTGATGGCGTAGAGCAGGCACTTGGCGAGGTTCGCGCGGGCGCCGAAAAACTGCATCTGCTTGCCCATGAGCATGGGCGAAACGCAGCAGGCAATCGCGCCGTCATCGCCCCACGCGCCGCGCATCATCGAGTCGCTCTCGAATTGCAGTGCGCTGGTGTCAATCGCGACTTTCGCGGCGAACTTCCGGAAATGCTCCGGCAATCGCGGTGAATACCAGATGGTAAGATTCGGCTCCGGCGCCGGACCCAGGTTGTAGAGCGTGTGCAAAAACCGAAAGCTGGTTTTCGTCACCAGCGAACGCCCGTCATCGCCCATGCCGCCGATGGACTCCGTCACCCACGTGGGATCGCCCGCGAATAGATCGTCATACTCGGGTGTGCGCAGGAAGCGAACGATCCGGAGCTTGATGACAAAGTCGTCAATGATCTCCTGCGCCTGCGACTCGGTCAGCGTGCCTTCCGCGAGATCGCGCTCGAAGTAGATGTCGAGAAACGTCGAGGCGCGGCCCAGTGACATCGCGGCGCCGTTCTGTTCCTTCACGGCGGCGAGATAGCCAAAGTAGAGCCATTGCACCGCATCGCGGGCGGTGCGGGCCGGCTCCGAGATGTCGCAGCCATAGCTCTTGGCCATCGCGATCAGTTCTTTCAGCGCGCGGGTCTGTTCACTTAATTCCTCGCGATCGCGGATGATCTCGTCCGTGGACATGGCGCTGTCGAGCGCCGCCTTTTCCTGTTCCTTCTGTTTGATCAGCCTCGTCACTCCGTAAAGCGCAACCCGGCGGTAATCCCCGATGATGCGCCCGCGGCCATAAGCGTCGGGCAGCCCCGTCAGAACGTGCGAACTGCGGCAGGCGCGGATGTCGGCCGTGTAGGCGTCGAACACACCCTCGTTGTGCGTCTTGCGATACTTGCTGAACGCCTCCACGACCGCCGGCTCCGGCTCGTAACCGTAGGCCTCGAGCGAATTGAGCACCATACGCAGACCGCCATTGGGCATGATGGCACGCTTGAGCGGCGCTTCCGTCTGAAGACCGACGATGACTTCGTTCTCGCGATCAATGTATCCGGGCGCGTGCGCCGTGATCGAACTCGGCACCTGGGAAACGTCGAGCACACCCTTCTTCTTGCGTTCCTCGATGAACATCGCCTCCAGCTTCTTCCAGATGCCTTTCGTGCGTTCGGTCGCCGGGGCCAGAAAAGCACCGTCGCCGTCGTACGGTGTGTAATTCTGCTGAAGGAACCAGCGCACGTTGACGTCGCGCTGCCACAGGCCGGGTTTGAATCCGCGCCAGGCGTCGTTGGTTTCTGCTTGTTTCCCAGGTGCTGGGCCCGGTGCTGCTTTAGGTTCTGCGACAGTGGAACTCATATTTGCGTGTCCTTCATGATCTTTCAGCAAAGAACCAGGTTCGCGGCCAGACCGCCTTCGCTGGTTTCCTTGTACTTCGCACCCATGTCCCGGCCCGTTTCGGCCAGCGTCTTGATCGTGGTGTCGAGATCCACGCGATGACGCGACTCGATCTCGTTGGTCGCAATCATAAATGCGATCCAGGCCTTCACCGCGCCGAACGCGCAGCGCTCGATGCAAGGCACCTGCACGTAGCCCGCGACCGGGTCGCAGGTCATGCCGAGGTGATGCTCAAGCGCCGACTCGGCGGCGTTTTCGATGACCTGCGGTGAGCTATCCATGACTTGGGCGATGAACGCGGCCGTCATCGCTGAGGCGACGCCGATCTCTGACTGACACCCGCCCTCGGCACCAGAGAGAGTGGCGTTATGCTTGCACAAATAGCCGATCGCCGCGCCGGCCAGCAGGCCCTCGCGGGCTTTCTCCTTGGACAGCTTCCGCTTGCTCTCGGTCAGGGCATAGACGATCGCCGGCATCACACCCGCCGATCCGCCCGTGGGCGCGGTGATGACCAGATGGCCGCGGGCGTTCTCTTCTGAGGCGGCCAGGGCGAAAGCGGAGACTTGCGCGATGGCGCGATCACTCTCGTATTTGTCATCTTGGGCCCGCTCGAAGACCGTGGCTGCCTTCGAGTGCAACTTGATCGGGCCGGGCAGCACCCCTTCTTTCACTGAGAGGCCCGCCTTCACGGTCGCGAGCATCGCCGCGGTGATCTTGTCGAGAAAGGCGTTGATCTGCTCCTCGGTATTGCCGGACACAGCGACTTCGTTGGCCATGATGACCTGCGCGAGTGAGAGCTTGTTCTTCTCCGCGTGCTGGCGCAGTTCCTTCATGGTCGCGTAAGGATACTTTGGCTGCCCCTTCTTGGGCGGCGTGTAGCCCTTCCACTCATAGAACCCGCCGCCAGGCGAGTAATACTCCTGCTCGAGCAATGCCTTGTCGCCGGCCAGAAGTTTGCAGGTCATGGTGTTCGGGTGCGGGAATTCGCCTTTGGGAGAGTCGTAGATGATGTCAGCCAGCGACAGGTTGAAGGTCTTCTCACCGAGCTTCAGCGGGTAAGTTTGCGTCGGCTTCTCCTTCATCTCGTCGAGGAACAGCGGATCCACCGTGGCGGGCTCCTTACCGATGAGGCCCGCGAGCGAGGCGCGCTCGGTGCCGTGGCCCTTGCCGGTGGCGCTGAGGCTGCCGTAGAGATGCACCTTGAGACCGGTGGCTTGCGCCAGTTGGGCGGCTGGCAACTTTGTGCAGCGCTGGTAGAAGTCGTAGGTGATCCGCATCGGCCCGATGGTGTGTGAACTGGATGGGCCGGGCCCAACCTTGTAGAACTCGTCGAGCACAGTCATCACCGGGCCTTTGGATTTCTTCACGACGTCGAGGTTGGGGGAGAGTTTGGAACTCATTTTGGGCGCCGCCGCTTCCTTCGCGGCCTGCTGGGCGCGCGCTTCGGGCGTCCAAACTGTGCCGGTCATCGCCGCCGCCGCGCCGATGACGGCGTTGCGCATGATGAACGACCGGCGGTCAATGCCCGTCGGCATCTCTGCTGCCGTAGGATCGGTCGGGATATCCATGCTGTGTTCAGAATTCGGTTTTGTGTTCATGATCTTGACTTGGTTTGTTGTTTTTTATTGCTGCTGTGTTGATCGCAAGTGACATCAACCCTCGCTCTGAATCCCTTCAATGTATCCCTGCACTCCCGTCTTCACGTTGGCTGCGTTGGCCTCGTCGGTGTCAATGTGCATGGCCAAGGCGAAGCTCGGATCCACGCGCACGAGCACGTCGCCAAAAACGAGTTCGCGGTCGCCGGTAATGCGCACTCGAACAAACGACTTGTCGCGCACGCCGTAGCGAAGTGCGTCCTCGGGCGTCATGTGAATGTGGCGCAACGCGCAGATGACGCCGCGGTCCAGCTTGACGCTGCCCGCTGTGCCTTCAAGCGTGCAACCGGGCGTGTCCGCGATATCGCCGCTTTCCCGAATGGGTGGGTGAACACCGAGCTTGAACTGCTCCGTCATCGCGATCTCGATCTGCGTGTACTTGCGGGCCGGCCCGAGCACGCGGACGCGTTCGATGCGGCCTTTCGGCCCAACAATCACGAGTTGTTCTTTGCAGGCATATTGGCCGGGTTGCGAGAGGTCGGTGTGTTTGGTGAGTTGATGGCCCTTGCCAAACAAAGCCTCGACGTGTTCCTGGGTGAGGTGAATGTGATGCGCCGAGACCTCCACGAGAAACGGCTGCTGCTTCTGCGCTTCCAGTACGTGCGTGATGTAGGAACGGCTCAAGGTGCGCAACGCTTCGCGCGCCATCATGCGTTCCTCGTCGGTGGGCACGACGAGCACCGTCACCTTCGAGTCGTCGGTTGAGATGCGGCAGACTTCGTCGAAGCCGCGCGCCTCACGGTTGCGCTGGCCGTCGAGCGTGAGGCCCATGCACTCCAATCCCTGCAATGCCAGCGCGCGAACCTCCGCGCTACCCTGGCCGATTCCGCCGGTGAAAATCACCGCGTCCAATCCGCCCATTGAGGCGACATACGCGCCTATGTATTTCCGCACCCGGTAGCAGTACGCCTTGAGCGCGAGCAATGCGCGGTGATTTCCTTCATCGGCGGCCTTGAGGATTTCTCGCATGTCGCTCGAAATGCCGGACAGCCCGAGCAAGCCGCTTTTCTTGTTCAACAACTCCTCGCTCTGGGAAGCGGAGAGCTTCTCGGTGCGCTCCAGGAATCCGAGCACGCCTGCGTCCACGTCGCCGCAGCGCGTTCCCATGATGAGCCCCTCGGTGGGAGTGAACCCCATCGTCGTGTCCACCGAACGCCCGTGGTCCACGGCGCAGAGCGACGAACCGTTGCCGAGATGGCAACTCACCAGCCGTAACTCGTTCGGACGGCGTTTCAGAAATTGTGCAGCCCGCAACGCCACGTAGTTGTGGGACGTGCCGTGGAAACCGTAGCGGCGAACGCCCTTCTTCTCATAAAGCTCGTAAGGCAGCCCATAGAGGTAGGCATAAGCCGGCAGCGTGTGATGAAACGCCGTGTCAAACACCGCCACCTGCGGCACCGCGGGAAAGAGCCGCCGCATTTCGCGAATGCCGGCGACGTTCACCGGGTTGTGCAACGGTGCGAGCGGATTGAGCGCCTCGATCTGCGCGAGCACCTCGTCCGTGATGAGCGTTCCTTCCGTGAACTTCTCGCCGCCATGAACCACGCGGTGGGCGACAACACTGACCTCCCCTGCTCCGCTGATGACTCCGGTTTCTTTCGCCGTGAGCGCGGCCACCATGGCGGTGAACGCTTCGGCGAAGCCGCTTTTCGGCAACTCCTGTTTTACCTCGCCCTTCGGCCCGCGGTGCACGAGCCGCGTGCCGTCAATACCGATGCGCTCCACCAGGCCGCGCGCCTGGCGTGACTCGTCGGTGGTATCGTAGAAACTGTACTTGAGCGACGACGAGCCACAGTTGATGACGAGGATTTTCTCCGGCCGCTCGCCGTGAAGCTTTAGTCCGTAGGAATCCTCGCCCTTGCCAAGCGCCGCGGCCGTCTTGGCCGGGTCCGCCACAAGCATTTTCATGCGCGCGGCAATCGTTCGCGAGATGTGCTGCACCGCGCCGGGCTGGGCTACAATGACGGATTGGAACAGCGAAATCGGAATGAGCAACACCTCGCAGCGGGACTCGGCGATGAAATCTGCAAGCAACGGATTGCCGGTCATCAGGGCTGCTTCGCCGAACGTGTCGCCAGCCTTCAGTTGTCCGAGGACTTGCCGCTTGTTCCCATCGCCGAGGATTGAGGCGGTCACCGTGCCACCGAGCACCACTCCGAGATGCGCGGCTTCGGCGCCCTGGTGGAGGATGACTTCATTTGCCTCGAACGACGCCACCCGCGAGCCATCCACCAGTTGCTTCAGGCAGTCGGCGGTGAAGTCCTTGAATACGGAAACCTGCTGTTTGAGGAAGTCAGTAGTGTGCATGGTTAATCTCCGAGTGAAATGCCCAACGCACGGGCGGTGCGGACCAGATTGCCGTCAGGTCGCACGGTCT
>Ga0137333_1000506_pt1 | contig 10196 bp, 7 predicted proteins | sample EasRivERMLT231_2_FD_102286 | JGI IMG/M metagenome (GOLD analysis project Ga0137333, IMG submission 102286) | Soil microbial communities from meander-bound floodplain in the East River, Colorado, USA - East River MetaG ERMLT231_2 | ecosystem: Environmental > Terrestrial > Soil > Floodplain ... | reverse complement strand
CAGGGCTTTGACCGCGGGACCGAACCGTCGGCCCGCCCATTTGATTTGTGTTCTCATCATTGTGTTTTTTTGTTGGTTATTTGATGCCGCAGTCAAACGCGACCTTGGCCTATATGTGAGACCAGCGGAGTGGACCTGTTCCTGGAGCTGGATGGGACTTACGCCCCATTCTGCGCAATCAATTCCAACGGAGGTAAAGCGCGGATGTCGTCCGCCAGAAATTCCTTGAGCTGCGCGATACCGCGCGCGATGCGGGATTTGACAGTCCCGATGGGCACTTCGAGAATGGCCGCGATTTCCCTATACGAACAGTCGTCCAAATAATAGAGCGCCACCGCCGCCTGATAGACCTCGTCCACCCTGGCCAGTGCGGGCAACACCTGGCAGACGTCCGCCTGTGCGTCAGGCTCTGGTGAGTCCGCCTGCAAATTCTCCGCGGCTTCGCCATCCAGACTGGAGTGGGGAAATCTGTACTCCCGCCGTTTTGCGACGAGGAAGGAGCGATAGAGCACCGTGAACAGCCACGTCTTGACCTTGGTGAGATGGCGCAGTTGATGGCCTTTCGTCGCCCAGGTGTGGAAGGTTTGTTGAGTCAAATCGCAAGCGTCTGGTTCCGCACGCGTGAGACTCAGCGCGAATCGGTACAGCGGCTCATAGTGCTCGTTGACGATCGCTTCAAATTGCTCGGTTGAATTCATGTGACTGCCATTCATCCCATGCGCCGCGCGGCCGCACAATGGGACTTAGGAGCAACTCAGGTGAGGCAACTGGTTTTGCCTGATCGGGAGGGTGCGTTGCGCCATTCGCGGCGCGGGCAGCGGCGCAATGGTTCAGCCAACCGTTCGCAAGACCATGCAGGAGTTCCTCCGCCGAACGCGCACGGGGACGCCGCCGCACCCTGTCGCTGCCCGTGGCAGAATGACGGCAATTCGTTTGGGATTTCGGTCGAACGACCCTTACGGTTCAACGGCAAGCACCACGCGGAAGCCGAGGTCGGTATCGTGGAGGGCCGGGTGATTGCCAAAGAAGAACCGCCGGGCGGATCGGCAGTCCGACTCGCCAAAATCGTAGCGGCCCCCGCGGGCGATATTCCATCCGATCGGATTCGCTGGCGGGCCGGTTGGATCAGTCACCGTCCCGCCGGGAACGCACGACATAGAAGCGCTGTTGACGGTCAGGTGTCGCTTCTGTGAATTGATAGTGTCCGGGCGAGATTTCGATGGCGCTCCCGAGACTCGTCCAGTTGTCCATGAGAACGGCAGGGTTCGTACTGCCGAGCGCGGTGAAGCTGAGACCGGGCGTATTTCGAAAAGTGAATTGAAACGCACCGGTCTGGAGTTTCGTCGGTTGCGTCAGCAAAAATGGCGCTGCTTCCACTGCGCTCGCGGGATCGAACAACTCGGCGGTCGGACCGGTGTCGCTGGTATTAAAACCTCCCGCCACCAGAACCTTTCCGTCCGGGAGCAGGGCGGCGATATGTTCGTGGCGCCCGCTGACAAGGGGCAAGGTTGGCGACCATTTGCCCGTGTCGGGATCGTAAACTTCCGCAGTGGCTGGAAAAACGCCGCCAAAATAGTTATCGCCTCCGGCAACCAACACCTTGCCATTCGCCAGCAATGTGGCGGTGTGGTGCTGCCGCGGCTGGCCCATGGAAGCCGTGGGCGTCCAGTTACCCGTGACTGGATCGTAAATCTCGGCACTGGCGAGGACCGGGTCAAGCGGAACGGCGCTTCCCTGGTCCGAGGTCAAACTGTTGCCGCCGGCAACGAGAACTTTGCCGTTCGGCAACAACGTGGCCGTGTGCGAAGCGCGCCGCGTCTGGAGTGAACCCGTCGGCGTCCAGATGCCACTCGCCGGGTCATAAAGTTCAGCAGTGGACACCGTGAGGTTGGTCCCAAAACCGCCGGCGGCCAGCACCGTGCCATTCGGCAGGAGCGTCAGGGTAAAGCCGCGTCGCTCATTCAGCATTGAGCCGGTGGCAACCCAGGCTTCGTTGATTGGATCATAGAGTTCCGCGCCGCGGCTGCCGACAAAAGTAATCAGGCTGGATCCTCCCGCCACGAGGACGTTTCCATTCGGAAGCAGAACCGCCCCAGCTTCCCAGCGAGGCTCAAGCATCGAGCCGGTGGGCGCCCACACTCCGGCAGCGGGGTCGAAAAGCTCGGCGCTGGAGAGGAAGGAATTGCCGAAACCGCCGGCAGCCAGAATTTTCCCGTTGTGCAACAAGGTCGCGGTGGGTTCCAGCCGCGGAGTCTGCATGGCGCCGGTCTGTTGCCAGATTTCGCTCGCGGGATCGTACAGCTCCGAGTTGCTGACCAGGTCACCAAACCCGTTGTTTCCTCCCGCGACGAGCACCTTTCCGTTGGCGAGCGAAACTCCCAGGTGACCCTCGCGGGAAAGTGACAAACTTCCCGTGGCATTCCAGTTCCTCGCTGAGCCATCATAAACTTCCGCTTTTTCAGTGAAGCCGGTTCCACCCGTGTCGCCGCCCGCGACGAGCATATCGCCATTTGCGAGAAGGGTTGCCGTGTGTCCCTGGCGTCCGCAGTTCAACGCGCCGGTCCGGGACCAGACGCCGGTGGCCGGGTCGTACAGTTCCGAGTCGCAAGCGATGTCGTTGTGCGTATCCACGAGGCCGCCAGTTACCAGCACCTGGCCGCCGGGCAGGACGGTGGCGGTGTGCCCGCGCCGTGAGACGATGGGAGTGCCGGTGGACGTCCATGAACCGGTTGCCGGATCAAACAACTCGGACGGCGCGTCGAAACCATCGCCGCCGGTAACGAGCACTTTGCCGTTCGGCAGCAGCGAAGCGGTATGTCTCACGCGCGGAACGTGCATGGATTCCGTCGGGGTCCAGAGTTCCGTCTTCGGATCGTAAATCTCCGCGCTGGCCAGCACGTCGTTGGCGCTAAACCCGCCCGTGACCAGCACTCGGCCGTCGGCCAATAGCGTGGCCGTATGCTGGTATCGCGGCTCATTCATCGGGAACCTTTCCTCCCATTGTCCGCTCGTCAGATCAAAGATCTCGGTGCTGGCGATATCCGGAAAGCCCCCTGCCACCAACACCAACCCGCTGGTCAGCAGCGTGGCGGTGTGCAATTCGCGCGGGACGTTGAGCGTGGGGGCGTTCGTCCACCCACCGCTGACCGGATCGTAAACCTCCGTTTGCGCGAGCAACTGGTTGGCGGTTTGACCCCCGGTCACCATCACGCTGCCGTCCGCCAGCAGAGTCATCGTGTGAAATTCGCGACCAATGTTCAGTCGGCCGGAGTTGGTCCAGGTCGTGGTGACGGGATCGTAAATTTCCGAAGTCGCTGCCGGCAAAAAAGGTGCGCCACCTGCGACCAGCACTTTTCCATTCAACAACCGCGTGGCCGTGTGCTGCCTCCGGAATTGGCTCATGGACCCGACCAGCGTGAAGGAGCCGGTCGCCGTGGCCGAAGCGGAACTCAAAGCCACCGCCATGAGTGCGGCGGCGAACCACCAAAGTTTGGGGGCAAGATTCAGCCGCCCAGAACGGATGCGGGGAGCAAATGGAAGTAATTTCATCGAACCAGCTTTGCATGGCGCGGTGCGATCCGACAATGGGACTTCCGTCCCGCTCTCCATCAATCGAACCTTTGATTTGGCGCTTCAAAATCAAAGAATAAGCCTCCATCCTTTATTCATCAGTGACTACTGCCGTCAAACACATGGTCAAACTCGGCATTGCCCACAAAACCACCCGGCGCAATTACGCGTACGACGAGTGTCTGAAAATCCTTAGTGAGGGAACCGAACCGTTGGATTGATTAAGACGCTTCAGCCAGCGACGGGGAGTTGATGTATTGAGCCAAACCAAATTGTTTAGCAGCTAAGTTTCCTCAACGTGTCCGAAGACGCATCAGCAACATATCGCGGGTTTCGCAATCAGGCTCTCTATGTCCTTTATCGGTTGCTGATTGATGCAAGCTTCCAAGTCCAAGCACACCATTACGCCGCGCTACCAATGAATCCCGAAGCTTTCGCGGCCAGTGGTTTTTCTGTCTGGGAAAATCCGCTCCTGCGAGCTGCCATTGCTTTGCAAGGAAACGTGCTGGCATTTGTTCTGACACATTCTCGCTTTTATCAATTGGCGAAGATCATTTTTGAACAAAAATTGGCGCAGGCTGAAACAGACAGAATTCTGGCGCGGTTCAGTAGTGAATTGAGGATCGTTTTGGCGGCTGCGCAGCGGAGTTACAGCGATACGGTCCAAATTCTCACCTCATCAAGCAGCCCCGATAAACAGAAATGGCTAGAGGAACTAAACCGTCTCTGCACATTGTTGCTTTTTGACTTGGACGAGGATGCGACCGTCACTCTGACATTGGAAACCTTCACGTCATGGGTGGATGAATTCGAATCAGCCAGTGCACAGTTCCAAAAGTTGATTTTGGAAATCGTGATTTTTGCACTGGACGGAAACGATAAGAATTAAGAGCAGATTCATCACGGTCCCGTGGCGAGCACCACGCGGAAGCCGACGTCGGAATCGGGCCAGTTCGCGAAGCGGAAAAACCGCGAGGCTGATCGGCAGTCGTTGTTGGGGTAGTCGTAAGCGCCGCCGCGGATGACTTTGAGTCCCTGCGCGTTCGAGGCTGGACCTTGCGGATCGGTTTGAACGCCGCCCACTTGATCGCCATACCAATCCTGACACCACTCCCAGACGTGTCCGTGCATGTCGTATATTCCCCACGGATTGGGAAGTTTCTGACCGACCGGGTGAACGATCAAGTCAATGTGCCCGAGGTCCAGGAACCACGCGTAGTTCGTCAGGCTGGTGTAGTTTGCGTCGTCGTCGCCGTAACTGAAACGCGTCGTGGTGCCGGCGCGCGCGGCACATTCCCACTCGGCTTCCGTCGGCAGGCGATACTGGCTGCCAGGGAGAATGCGTCCCGCGGCGAGTTCCTGTTGCGTGAGCTTCCAGCAATAATTGGTGGCGTCGAACCAACTCACGGTGGAAATGGGACGGCGCAGATCACCGGGGAAGTCGCTGGGGTTTTCGCCCGTGATGGCCAGATATTCACCCTGGGTGACTTCGTATTTTCCGATCCAAAAGCCGCGCGTGAGGGTCACGGTAGCTGGCGGCCCTTCGAAAATGTTACGATCCGGTTCGTTGGTCGGGCTGCCCATGGTGAATGTGTTGGGTGGAACGAACACCATGTTCGTGGGCGGACCTTGCAGCAGCGCGCGGTAGAATTTCTGCGGGCTGGATATTGCATCGGTGAAGAAGGCGCTGCCGAGTTGATTGGTCAGGGTGGCCAGGGCACTCCAGTCGGTCAGGTTGGTCGAGCCAAGGATGGCGTAATTGCCAGGCGGCCCGGTGAGCGCAAACTCAAATGCCCCAGCCACCGTCCGGCGCGGTGAGACGAGGTTGACCGCGAGCGGATAAACGAAGACGGAGACGCCTTGATTCCGGAGGAAGGCGACGTCATCGGCCAGGTTCGTGGCGGCCAGCGGCTCGGACAGCACCAACGTGGTGAACGGGTTTCTATCCACGAAAAATCCGGTCAACTGTGTAATATCCGGAGGCAGCGTGATCATCGTGAGTTGATTATCCAGTAACCCGACCGAGGACAGATTGGTCAGGCCCGGCGGAAAGATGAACTGGGTTAACTGATTCTCGTCGAGAGCCAGGAAGCTCAACCTGCCCAGGCCCGCAGGCAGGATAAAGTCGCTGAGTTGGTTTTCGCGGAGCAAGAGCGTTTCCAGGCTGGTCAGGTCTGAAGGCAGGGCGAGATGGGTCAGCTTGTTGCCGTCGAGGTCGAGCGTGGACAAACGTGTGAGCCCCGGCGGCAAAGTCAGGTTCGTGAGTTGATTGGCGAAGAGACTGAGGAAAGCGAGGTTTGTCGCGTCGGGGGGCACCGTGAAGCTGGTGAGCCCATTGACGCCGAGGTCAAGCTCGTTCAAGGCGGTTAAGCCCGCCGGAAGCGTGAGCCGGGGCAACGAACAGAATTCGATGTTGAGCGTTCCCAGATTCGCCAACCCGCCTGGCAGGGAGCAGTTGGTAAGTGGATTGTCCAGGAGGTACAACTCGCTGAGATTGGTCAAATTGCCCGGAAGGGAAAAATTGGTCAGGCGATTGGAGTCAAGAAACAGATGCTCAAGATTGCGAGCCGCTTCCAACCCGGTCACACTACTGACCTCCCGGGAACCGGCATCCAGACTGATCAGACTGAGCAGGTCCTGCTCAGTCAATGGCCCGACCGGTTTTTGCAGAGCCGCGCGGATGGCGGCGTTGAGGCCGGGGTCGGGGACGGATACTTCCTGCGCCCGGAGCGAAGTCAGGAAGCTGGTCAAAGCCAGTATTCGAACGAGGTGAAGAATGGGTTTCAGACTGTGCACACTCGTTTGAGTCTTGAATGGGAAAGGCGTTCCCGAATACGCATGGGACTTAAGACCCATCACTGGAATAAACAGAGTTGTGGAGCAGTCCGAGGGGGGTATGATCAGCAATTAGTCACCCAAAAGACTGCTTCGTGAACACAGTATGAATCCGCCCGTGACGAACCTTGAGTGGGACGAAAGTACCAGTGCGCCCACATTGTCCCTCAAGCACACTCACGGGGTGTTCGAAAGCTTTTTTGAGCGGAGCGTGGACGCGGTCTGGTTGTTCGATCCGCAGGCTGGAGTGTTCGTGGATTGCAACCAGGCGGCGGTCAGACTCATTGGCGCCGAAACCAAAGCGCAACTGCTCCAGGCGACACCGGCGGATCTCTCACCTCCCGACCAACCCAACGGCTCGTCGAGCAGCGAAAGAACGGCGCAGATCATTGCGCTGATTGAGAAGCATCACGGCTATCGGTTTGAATGGTTGATGCGCCACAAAAAGGGGCATGATGTCCCCTTGGAAGTGACGGCCACGCCGATTCTGATGAGCGGTCGAAACCTTCATGTGATTGTTTCGCGCGACATCTCGGAACGAAAGAAGGCCGAGCAAGAGTCGCTGGAACTGAACCAGTCCCTTGAGCGCCGGGTGGCCGAACGCACCGCCGCTCTCACGACGAGCGAGGCACGCCTCCGCGCGCTCGTCGAACATGCCCCGGAAGCCATTGTCGTTTTCGACGGGAACACCGGACGATTTCTTTTCGGCAACGAGCACGCCTGTCGCCTTTACGGCGTGCCGATGGAAAAATTGACCGAGTTGACTCCGGCTGATGTCAGCCCCGAATTTCAACCGGGTGGACGTCGCTCCACTGAGCTCGCCCGCGAATTGATGGCCGAAGCCTTGGCCGGCGGAATGCCGGTCTTTGAGTGGATTCATAAACAACGACCCAATGGCGACCTGATTCCCACCGAGGTCCGGCTATTGCGTCTGCCCGCCGAGAATCAAAACCTGATTCGTGCCAGCATCATTGACAACACCGAGCGCAAGCGCGCGGAGCGTGCCCTGCGCGAATCCGAGGAGAAATTTCGCGCCCTGTTCGAAGGTTCGAGTCATGGCGTGGTGCTCCATGACGAGAACGAACTTCTGGAGGTCAATTCCGCCGCCGTGCGGCTCTTTGGCTGCCAAAGCCCGCGGGAACTGTTGGGCAACCATCCCGGCGCTCTCGCGCCGGACTTGCAGCCAAATGGAGAAAAGTCCGCCGTAATGGCCGCCAAATATATCGAGGAATGCATGACCACGGGTGGCGTTCGCTTCGAATGGCTCGCCCGCGCTCCGAATGGCAAGGAGATCCCCATGGAAGTCGCGCTCACGCGAATTGAATGGAGCGGACGTCAAGTGATCCAGGCTTACATCACCGACATTACCGACCGCACTCGCGCCCAGGCCGCGCTGGCCGAAAGCGAAGCGCGGTTCAGCGCCGCTTTCCAAGCCAGCCCGATCTCCATTGCCATCGCGCGCATGAGCGATGAACGGTTTGTGCTGGTGAACGACGCCTTCGTGAACTGGGCAGGCTACTCGCGCGAAGAAATCCTGGGGCGGAACACGGCCGGGCTGAATGTGTGGGAACGCCCGGAAGACCGCGCCGCGTTCTGGGCGGATTTGCGCCGCACCGGCTCCATTCGCGATCGCGAATGCAGGTTTCGCAATCGGTTTGGCAAACTCTTTACGATTCTCTTGTCCTCGAAAGTCATCCGGCTCAACGGTGTGCCCCACCTGCTGTCCATGTCCCTGGACATCACCGAGCGGAAACAGGCCGAAGCGGAGTTGCGGGCGAGCGAGGCGCGGTTGCGCGAGAGCGAGGCGCGGTTCAGCGTTGCCTTCCAGGCCAGCCCGGATTTCATCGGCATTCTCCGCATGAGCGACGGAGCCTATGTCCTGGCGAATGACGCATTCGTGAACTGGCTCGGCTACCCTCGGGAGGAAGTTCTCGGACGCACGTCAGCCGAGTTTGGCATGTGGGAGAACGTGGCAGAACGTGATGCCGCATTGAACGCCATGCGCACTCACGGTTCGATTCGTCAAAGAGAATGCCGCTGGGTGAATCGCTCCGGCGCGTCCGTCACCGTTCTGCTTTCAGCGGAAACCATCAGGCTCAACGACACTCCGCACATCCTCTCCTTCGCCCTGGATATTACCGAGCGGAAACAGGCGGAGGTCGAATTGCGGGCGAGCGAGGCGCGCCTGCGCGAAAGCGAGGCGCGGTTCAGCGCGGCCTTCCAGGCCAGTCCGGCGTTCCTTGGCATCCTCCGCATGAGCGATGAAAAGTATGTCCTCGCCAATGATGCCTACGTAAATTGGCTGGGTTATTCGCGGAAGGAAGTCCTCGGGCGCACCTGCGTTGACCTGGGCCTGTGGGAAGATCCGGACGAGCGAGATCAAGTATTGCATGACATGCGCAAATTCGGTTCGATTCGCCAAAGGGAATGCCGCTGGAAAAATCGGCGTGGGGAGCGTTTCATCATTTTGCTTTCAGCCGAAACCATCAAACTGAACGACTCGCCGCACATGCTTTCCATGGCCATGGACATCACCCAGCGAAAACGCGCCGAGGAAGAACTGCTTAAGACCCTCGAGCGAGAAAAGGAACTCAGCCAGCTCAAGAGTAATTTCGTGTCCATGGTTTCTCACGAATTCCGCACGCCGCTGGGCATCATTCAGTCCTCGGCGGAATTGCTCAGTGAGTTCCACCAAAGGATGCAACCGGGCGAACGCGAGGAGCAACTGGAGTCCATCGCCCGGAATACCCGCCGCATGGCCGGCATGATGGAAGGAGTGCTCATTCTCAGCCGCCTGGATGCGGGCAAGCTCGACTTCCACCCCGCCCCGCTCGACTTGAACCTCTTTTGCCGCCGGGTCGTTGATGAAGTCCTCTCGGCGACAAACCGTCGGTGCCTCATCGAATTGACAGTGAACTCAGTTCCCTCCGAAGCGCAGGCGGATGAACAGTTGCTCGGTCACATTTTCACCAATCTCTTGAGCAACGCCGTGAAGTATTCGGAGCCGGGAGCGCAGGTGTACTTCACGGTGGATCGGGACGGACAGGACGCCGTGTGCGTTGTTCGTGATCGAGGGATTGGGATTTCAGAGGAGGATCAACCGCAGTTGTTCAAGGCGTTTCATCGCGGAAGCAACGTTGGCACCCGCCCGGGCACCGGCCTGGGGCTGCTGCTGGTGAAACGCTGCGCCGGACTGCACGGCGGCCAGGTCAAAATCGAAAGTAAAGTCGGCGAAGGCACGACCGTGATGGTCAGGCTTCCCGTCTTTCCAAAAGAACCATGAAAAAGATATTGGTCATTGAGGATGAGCCGGAGATGCGCCGCAACATCACCACGCTCCTCCGCTACCATGATTACGAACCGGTCGCGGCTGCCAATGGGAGTGAGGGCGTCGAGGCGGCGCGTCGGGAAAAGCCCGACTTGATCCTGTGCGACGTCATGATGCCGGCACTCGACGGCTACGGCGTGCTGCAGGCTCTGCAAACAGAGGCGACGCTGGCACGAATTCCTTTCATTTTTCTCACCGCCAAAGGCGAGAAAAACGACCTTCGTAGCGGTATGGATTTGGGAGCGGACGATTACCTGACCAAACCGGTTGCGAACGCCGACCTGGTCCGGGCGATCGAGGCGCGGTTGCGGCGCGCTGAACGTCAGATCAATCGCGAATTCAAGCCCGACTTTTCCACCTCCGAACCGTTGCTGAAACTCGGCCTCACGCCGCGCGCTGCCGAGGCGCTGCTCTGGCTTGCTCAAGGCAAAACGAACGCGGACATCGCCACGATCCTCGGCAT
>Ga0137333_1000505_pt1 | contig 10212 bp, 10 predicted proteins | sample EasRivERMLT231_2_FD_102286 | JGI IMG/M metagenome (GOLD analysis project Ga0137333, IMG submission 102286) | Soil microbial communities from meander-bound floodplain in the East River, Colorado, USA - East River MetaG ERMLT231_2 | ecosystem: Environmental > Terrestrial > Soil > Floodplain ... | reverse complement strand
GACGAGGGGTTTCGGGGTATTTCATCGAGTCCTCCATTTGTGGGCTTTTATTGTGAAGTGAACACATTATTACATTTGCCCATCTGTAAAGCAAGAGGGAGTTTTTGAGAAATAAGAAAGCGCATCATCTCCATTGGGAACCCTCGAGTTATCTCTTCAACGTCTTATGTTTCACCCGATGTGGCTGTGAATCTTTTCCCAACTTCCCTTCATCATCGATTCGTCTTTACAGAACCGGATCTTTGCCGTGCTTTTCCCGATTTACATCTTTGCCCATGCGGGATATTCGTGATCGAAGTTGTAATACAGGATCTGCCTGGGCAGGCGGAAATCCACAACATCCTTTCCCACGGATTCAGGGTCTTCGTTCTTCACAAGCACACGGGCGATGAAATCCGCGATGGTTTCCATATCTTTTTCGTTCATGCCAAGGCGCGTGGCTTCGATGGTTCCAATCCGCAAGCCACTCGGACGATCCCAATCTTCGGGTTTATCTTCGGGGACAAGATTCTTGTTTGTAATGATGTTTGCCTTCGCAAGCCGGTGTGCCACTTCCAATCCGCCGCCGAATTGTTTGACGCGCGCAATTACTTGATGACTCTGGCTGTACCCTTTATGAGCGCATAACACAGGAATACTGCGTTCATCCAGCGCCTTTCCAAGCGCCTTTGAATTTTTGACGATCTGTGCCATGTAGAATTTTCCGAACTCGATCATCTCCGCCGCCGCGACCGCGAGCGCTGCAACACGGTTGACCTGATGAGTGGCGGCCAAAGCCGGGAAAATAGTATCCGCTATCGGCCTGGTCAGATTCGGATCGTTCCACATGATCATGCCGCTTTGCGGACCGCTGAATGTTTTGCCAGCCGAGCCGGTCAAGATCACCGCGCCTTCATTCAACGGATCCTGAAATTGTCCGCCTGCGATGAGTCCAGCCTGGTGAGCGCCATCAAAAATGAACTTTCCGCCCCACTCCGCGATGATCTCACTCATCTCGCGCACAGGCAATGGGAACAGTGTCATGGACATGCCCATCACCACCAGTTTGGGTTTGTGTTGGCGGGCGATTTTTGCAAAGGCTTCGAGGTCCACTTCGAGTCCGTTCATGTTGAACGGCACATCGAAAATTTTAACGCCACGAGTTCCTGCAGGACCATCATAACGATTGCTTGAATGTCCGCCAAATGGTTGTGGCGCGGACATAATCACATCGCCGGGTTGGGTGAGCGCATGGTAGACAGCCATGTTGCCGAGCATGCTGCCCATGAGGCGATGGTCGGCATAGTTACAGCGGAAAGCGGTTTTCAACAACTCCACGCAAAGCGCTTCGACTTCATCAATATATTGCGTCCCGGCAAACCAGCGATTGACCCTGCCTATATGTCCCTCTGCAGCGCGCGTGCCGATCTCGGATGAAAGCAGGGCGCGCACCATCGGGCTGGTCGGCGCTTCGGGGGCGAGCAGATTGATGCAGCGTTCGCCGCGCCATTCTTCGTTGCGTTTGACGGCTTGAATCACTTCCTGCGCCCATGCGCGCGGAGACTCGGTTGCGTTCATGATCGAGCGTGCGTTTGCGAGCACTTCACGGTCGTGGACTTCAAATTGAGTCGACTCGTTTTTGTTCATGTTTTATCTCCTTCTTTGGCTTTTGGCCGGTTGATTGAGAAACTTGATCAAGTGTATGGATGCGGAACGCAAATGTTCCTCAAGAATGACTTCGGCTGTTTCCACAGCCCCTGCGCGGCATGCTTGAAGCAATTTACGGTGTTCGCGCTGTGACTTTTTCTGATAATCCATCCCGGCAAGGTAGAGCACCAGATAACGCGCAATATTGGTATGTAAAGCCCGGATAGTTTCCATGACCCGCGGGAGTTCGGCAGGGGAGTATAAAGTTGCGTGAAATTCCCAGTTCAATTCACCCCATTTTGCGATATTTTCCTCACGGTCAATGGCAGCAAGGATTGCTCCCGCGCGTTTGAAATGTGTGACCGTGAGGTTGGGAATGGCGCGCGCAAGGATCGCTTTTTCAAGCGCGATGCGCATGACGTAAATCTCTTCCGCTTCTGCGGCGGACAATTCGGAAACAAATGCCCCGCGATTGGGATAAAAACTGACCATCCCTTCGGCTTTGAGTTGCACCAGCGCCTCGCGCACGGGAATCTTGCTCACCCCGAATTGGGCGGCGATCTCATCCTGCTTGAGCGGTTGTCCGCCCTGCAGTTTTCCGCGTAGAATGTCGGCGCGCAGGGCATCCGCAATGGATTGGTTTGTAATGGGAGCGGGGGATTGGCTCATAATTCAAATCGTATACGATTATTCGTAAATCATAATATCGTATACGATTTAAGTCAAGAGCTTGTTGTGTGATTTCACAGCCGCAACGGCATGGTTAAAAAGTGACGGTCGCCTTGAAGACGACCGTCACTCTGATTGCAGTCATGTCATTGCGAGCCGCCGCTCGCCTGCCCCGATGCAGTTTCGGGGTGTTCTTTGGCGGCGTACCCTACGGGCACTTTGGCAATCTCTATCTCGAGGATGGGATTGCTTCGTCAGGCTAGGTCTCGATACGAGCGAGAAAAGCATTCGCTCTACTCGACCACCAGCCCTCCTCGCAACGACATGCTACCGTTTCAAAGTTCGATACTTCACACGATACGTTTGTGAATGACAACCAATTTACCCAGCCCATTTGGGTTGATTACCCTAACCCAAGTATGATTCCCAATACCAGGATCAGGAAGAAAACGCTTTGCGTTGAATGTAGGATGATGGGAAACCAGTTACTACGGAAGCGTTTAGCAGAATAAGCAAAAACCAGATCTACCGGAATCCCTGCCAGGATACCCCAGGGCTGGTGCAGGTGATAGAAAGTAAACAGGATTGCATTTGCCACCCAATCCCATTTTCCAAATACACCTTCCATTTTAGGTAACAGAACTCCCCGGAATAAAAGTTCCTCCCCAAGGAACGTGTTGAAAATCACCAAAGGAAAGAATAATCCCAGCAAACCCCAGTCTCCCACAAATTGCGCGCGTGCTTCAGGAGTGAAGACTGTATCAAAAGAATACCCCGGAGGCTCGGCGAAAAAGGGAAAAATCTTCAGCCAAACATCTGTAAGCACAGAGCCAAGCCCTAATTCGATGAAGGCAACGAGAATAAAAAGCGGAATCAACCACCACCACAGGCTTTTTTGAACGTCACCAGTTTTTTGCGAAACAGGATGATTTAGCCAGAATCGATGGCGAATGGTTTCGAACCGAATATTGCCCTCCTCCCGATACAGAATCAGCATGGATAATATGAACTGCCACACGAGTCCCAGGGTAAGCAGTTTGATCCGCAGTAGACCAGCATCCACCGGGGATAAACCGTTGCTCATTGAAGGATATGCCACCCAGCCCAAGATCCACATGGGAGCGCCAGCCGCGAGCCAGATGCCCATGATCTTCCACAAACTGTATTGTTCTGTTTTAGTGTTCATAAAGTTTGAATTCCTTTATAAGTTGCGAGCAAGTATACCCGTTTTCAGTATTAGGTTGTTCTACGGAGATGCAAAACATAAGTTGCAGGTTTAATGAATAAAAAGAGACTATCCACTTACAGAGGGTTGTCTCTTTTGGTCATAACGTCGGGGCAACGTCTCGTCGCCCAAGATTTTGGGATTAAACGATATGGGCGGGGAGACCCGCCCCTACGGTGGTTACCTCTTCAACGCCTATACCTCACTCGATGCGGAGTCAAGTCCTTGCCGAATTTATTCATCATCATTGCTTCGTAGTCAGACCCGCTGCAGATGAATAGTTGTATAATCTTTATTATTGAGGAGGTTCCATGGAAAACAAAGAGCAGGCCCGGCAAATGTTTTTTGACAGCTCATGTCGTCATTTCTTTATGTTTGACGAAGGAAAATGGGATGAATACAAAAAGCTAGGTGCGACTGGTGAGGATGAAAAAAAGTGGCGGCAGGAGTATGTCCAGATTTGGATAGGCAAATTATCTGTTATTGATTTAGAAGCCATTGACCATCTGAGAAGTGCAAACGCACGGGAGGCCATTCCAGCCTTGATCGAAATATGCGATGCAGGGGATAGCTTTGCAAAATTATCTTTCGCCAACGCATTGTGGGATTTGTCTGGCGGAGGGTATGGACTTTTTTGGGTTTTCAACCCAATTAATGCCAAAGCTCTTAAGAAAGCCATGAGCCTATGGCATTCCATCCTTGAAACCCCTTTTCGATTTGACGTCGCTCGATCTTTTCCGTCTACTAACGCATGGAATGCTTCGACACTTGAAGAATATGTTGTGAGCTTTGCCAAACAACAAATAAGAACTACAAACAGTAATACAGGACTTTTTAAATTTTTGTTGCGAGCCTAATTTTCAGGCAAACAAAGAGAGTGCGTCGCACCAGACAGATTGGATTCTCTTCTTAATCCGAAGAATCCAATTTGAGAAAGAATCTCATTAAGTAAGGTGTGACGCACCCGCGCTATCGTTTCAACATCCCATACTTCACACGATGCAGAGTCAAATCTTTCCCAAATTTTTCCATCAGCATGGTTTCGTCATCGGACCAGTTGCCGATGGGCAGAGAGTGCGTCGCATCAGACAGGTTGGATTCTCTTCTTAATTCGAAGAATCCAACCTGAGAAAGAATCTCATTAAGTAAGGTGAGACGCACCCGCGCTTTCGTTTCAACGTCCGATACTTCACGTGATGCGGCTGTAGATCTTTCCCAAACTTTTCCATCATCGTTTCATCAACAGACCGGTTGCCGATTATTTTATTGTACCGACTGTACGGGCGTATTCATTTTTGCGGATAGTGCGAGGCACAAACTCTCTATCTCCTTCGGAGAAATCTCTGCAATCGCTTTGGAAAAATCATTGAACAAAGAAGCGTAGCGTGCCTTCCAACTGGCGGCTGTATCGTTGAGATTCTTTGCGTCCTGGTCTGCCTGCTCATTGAATTCAGCCTGCCGCTTGCGCAATTGTCGCCAACGTTTATTAATGGCTTTGGGAATGTTCCTGAAATACTGTTCGTATACATCCCGGATGAATTGGGCTGCCAGTTTTCGGGTATGGCTCGAACTGCTTTTCAATAAATTTGTCAGTTGTCTGAAATTGACACCCTGCCTGACCAGCATGATGTTGTTGCGCAATCGTTGCGCTTCGGCGATGCTTCCTGTTTTATATAACCCTTCCGCAAACGCGTAATCGAGCAAGACACCATCATAATAAGACTGTGCCAACAGATTTGCCACCCTGCCAGCCTCCAGCCAGAACAACAGGTTCTGAAGAAATGCCCTCACTGCATATCCAAGAGTGCGCTGTATCGCCCCGCCCAAACAGCCGCTTTGTTGAGATCTGCCAGGGTCTTGATCTCCTCTTTGGTGAGGGTCAGCCCATATTGTGCCCCCAGGTATTTCACCCGCCAGCGACATAGCGCGGCGGTGATCAGGTCATCCACCACGGGGATGGGGATGAGAGGCGAGAGTCCAACCAACAAGGTGGAGAATATGATCGGGAGCGAACGGAAGCGTTCGATGATGTCCATCGGTATTTTGAATGTAGGAGCGACGTCCTTAGTTCACGATGATAATGAACGTTACAGTTTGTTGCGGCTCGCCGCTATCCACGTCGGGAGGATAACTTCCAAGTGTGATTTGGGCTTGCCTTGTAGAGACAGCTTTGAACGTCAAAATGTCAACCCCGCCGGAGCCGGGCATGACGGGTTCATCTGCTATGTAGTCACGTGATACGAATTCAACACCATTCAGTTCACCGAGGAGCTCCCAATGATATCCAGTGGATGGGTTGGCATCGATGAAGATATCAAAAGTCTCGCCTGCCTGCACTTCGATGGGTTGATTTGGGTCTGTGGTTGCCACTGTCTTTCTCACAGGTTCGGACGTGGACTCTGCGGTTGGATTTGTTGGATTTAACGTAAGACACGCGAGGGACAGAATTGCAACAGATAAAAGCAGGTATATCTTTTTCATGGCAGGCTCCAATTGAGGTGAAACAATAAGATTATTTATATTGTAACGTAGGATTATGGGCAACAAAAACGGGGCGAGATGACCTCGCCCCTACAGGGAATTACCTCTTCAACGTCCGATACTTCACGCGATGCGGCGTGAGATCCTTGCCAAACTTTTCCATCATCATCGTTTCATAATCAGACCAGTCCCGCGAGTACGCGGGATGGACTCGCCTTCGAAGGCGATGATGTGGGTGCAGATGCTTTCAAGGAACCAGTGGTCTCATTCGCTCCGAACTTTCGATCTGGCTGGCTAAAAGGCATCTTGTCATTGCTCAATCCGAGACTCGTGAGTATACTTTATCCAGAAGATCAATCATGAATTCAAAATCCCTGGGTGGAAATTGATAGCGGGGTACGTGTTCTTCGTCTTCTTTTATCAAATCTACGATATCCTGGGCGGTGGAACGTTGGCGACGCCTCAGGGCTACCCTTCGATACTCCTTACGGTCGCAGGACAACGCTCAACCAACGAGCCTTTATAGGAGTCAACATGATCAACCTGATCACTGAAAACATCACCGTCATTGCCTGGATTGGTGTTTTTATGTTTATCTTTGACGCCATCTTCCTCGGCATCATCTTTTCCACTCAACGCAAAGTGGCGCAGGCAAGTAGTTGGCCTTCCACAATGGGAACCATCCTAATGTCCATGGTTCAATGGCGATCCAGCGGTAGTAACAGCACAAGTGGCGCAAATTACCCTGTGGTTATGTATTCATATCAAGCCATGGGACAAGCGTTTCAGGGAAACAAGATCGCGCCCGGTCCGGAGGTAGGCGGGTTGGGCGCCCACAAGGTTGTTGCGCGTTATCCGATGGGCACGCAGGTGATGGTGTATTACAACCCTGAGAACCCGTCCGAGGCATTGCTCGAGCGTAGCACGCCCAGCATCGTCAAAGTGCTGTGGATCAGCCTTATGGCAGCGGATGTGTTCCTATGCGGGTTGGGCGCGGCGCTTGTGTTGGCATAGTGACGGACAAGGTATTAGTCAAACTCAGTGGAGTGTGTCTCACACGCCCGTTACCATTTCAACTACCGATACTTCACAAATACATGTCATTCTGAGCGATGCGACACTTGCGTTGCACACCAGTGCAGTGAGAATCTCTGTCACAACAAGCGAGACTCTCACCTGCACTTGTCCCGTAGGGACGGTGCAAGTGTCGGTCGCGAAGAAAGCTCCCTCAGAGTGACATGTCTTGGATTACCTCTTCAATGTCCTATATTTCACCCGATGCAGTTGTAAATCCTTGCCAAATTTTTCCATCATCATCGTTTCGTAATCGGACCAGTCCCGCGAGTACGCGGGATGGACTCGCCTTCGAAGGCGATGATGTGGGTGCAGATCCTATGGAGTGAAATCAATCAGCCAGACATTTTCCAGCAGGGTTGTCTTTGTGCCAGTGGCAGGGTCGTAGCGGATGAGATCGGAATTGGAAGTATCTGTTCGATAGAACCAGCAGATAACGGACCCGTCTTCGAGAAGATCAGGGCAACCTGTGATCTCAAAGTTTACATCCTCCCACGCCATGGCGGTTGACGTTTCATGGTAATACACATGATAGAAGTTTCGATAGACACCATGCTTTGTGCCCGGCACGGCTGCACTCAAATTAACCACAATGCCGTCATCGAAGAATCTGACCATTGCAAGTGGATCCTCCAGATCGGGGTTGATCGGCATATCAAAGAGCGGACGGTCCTCAACGGCATCGTAGATAAAGAACGATGTCTGGTCGATTGATTTCATGAGGATAAATTGACCATTGGGTGAGACAGTGCTCGCCAGGTCATCCTCGACATAGATCCCCACAAGACGCGCCTGCCCATCCGGTGTGAGGCGAAAGAGAGGGACATCGATCTCCGTCAGATCGGGATACGTCTCTACGATGGCGGGTGTATTTGAAAGCGTCGCATAAGGCATCCCGGTAAATAACAAACTTTGATCGGGCAGTAATTGGCGTACCCGGACATTGGATGTGGCAGACTCGATCGTCCACGGTAAATTATAGGTCAGTGCAGCGTCGCCCCCAAACGGCGCAAAAACTTCGATCTCGCAGTTATCCACACAGTTCCAATAATATACAAGGCCCCTGCCATCCTTCAAAGGAGAGAACATGCGCGTCTCATCCTCGAAATCCATTTGATTTCCGTTGAGGTCCAGAATAAGGTTTGCGTTATCCGGATACCAGAGATCGCCCTCGGGGGAGGCATGTATTCTGAATGATGAACCGCTGGCTGTATAAATTGTACGGGCGTCGCCGGTGACCAGGTCCAATTCACGGATGTCCATTTTTTCCTCATCGCCATTCAGGTAACGCAGGTAGCGGCCGTCTTGCGAGCCATGGATCCAACGGTGGTTATCCTTGTATGGTCCGCGGCTGACCGACTCATCGATCAGCTGTGCAGTGAGTGATTCCAGGTCCACGAGGAGAATGGGACCTCGATCAGGCATAATATTGCTGCCGCCCTCGGTCACATAGGAGAAGACGACACGGTCATCATGCACAGTAACTACCGTACGGCTGGATTGTGAAAGGTTGGTGTTGAAATAAAAGGGATCGGAAGGAAGTGCAATCTTTTGCATTCCATCCGAGGTAAGCAGGTAAACTCGCAGGGTATCATTTGAGTCGATGAACAATAATGCGCGCTCTTCGTCGAGGGTAATGGATGTGGCATTTAAATATTCCTCCTGATCCAGCTGGCCGAGTTCACGCGTCTCCCCGAATTGATTCACCGCGATCACCTGCTCCGTGTTTGAATCGACTGCCCAATACCAACGTGGAGATGGAGGCACAGGCGTGGGTGTTGAAGTTGGCTCGGGCGTGAAGGTGGCGGTGGGTGTGTTTTCCACGGGTTGTGATGTGGATGTTGACTCAGCTTGTTCGATGGGCGCTGATGTGGATGCGGCGGGACTTGCACAGGCGGATAGGAATATGATCAATGTAAATACCAGGGCGACAATTCTTTTCATGGTTCCTCTTTTTGTAGGTAAAACAAAAAGGGGCGGGGTCTCCCCGCCCCTACATCTTATATGTCATTGCGACGAGCCTCAAACGGCGAGGGTGCTCTCCCCGACGAAGCAATCCCTAGCTTATGAGGAGATTGCTTCGTCGCCCTACGGGCTCCTCGCAACGACATGCTAGCGTTTCAACTGCCGATACTTCACGCGATGCGGCTGTAGATCTTTCCCAAACTTTTCCATCATCATCGTTTCGTAATCAGACCAGTTGCCGTCCATGTCATTGCGAGGGCGCTCTTGCTCGTTGCCCGAAGCAATCCCCCTATGAATGGGGAGATTGCTTCGTCGGGCTATCGCCCTCCTCGCAACGACATAAAGTTAGATTATCTCTTCAACGTTCTGTATTTCACCCGATGCGGTTGTAGATCTTTCCCAAATTTTTCCATCATCATCGTTTCGTAATCAGACCAATTGCCGATGTACATCTTGGCAATGGACTCGCCTTCGAAGGCGATGATATGAGTGCAGATTCTATCGAGGAACCAACGGTCATGACTCACGACAATGGCGACGCCTGCGAATTCTTCGAGGGCTTCTTCGAGAGCGCGGAGGGTATTCACATCCAGATCGTTGGTGGGTTCGTCGAGCATTAACACATTCGCGCCTTCAGTTAATGTTTTGGCGAGATGGACGCGGTTGCGTTCACCGCCTGAGAGCACGCCGACTTTCTTTTGCTGGTCCGCGCCCATGAAGTTGAACGAAGAAACATAGCCACGAGCGTTGATCTTGCGCTTGCCGAGTTCAAGATTCTCTGCGCCTTGGGATATTTCTTCGTACACAGATTTATCTGGGTCGAGTGTGCGTGATTGATCAGCGTACGCCAACTTGACGGTCTCGCCGATCTTGATGGAGCCGCTATCGGGTTTTTCTGTGCCAGTGATCATCCGTAGCAACGTCGTTTTACCTGCGCCGTTGGGACCAATTATCCCGACGATAGAGCCTGGTTGAACAGCAGCAGAAAAGGAGTCGAGAATGAGGCGGTCGTCATAGGACTTCGTCACCTTATCGAATTCAAAAACCAAGTCACCGAGGCGCGGACCGGGCGGGATGTAAATATCCAGTTCTTCGCGGCGTGCTTCGGCTTCCTGCCCCAATAATTTTTCATAGGCAGTAACGCGGGCTTGTCCCTTGGATTGACGCGCCTT
>Ga0137333_1000504_pt1 | contig 10216 bp, 11 predicted proteins | sample EasRivERMLT231_2_FD_102286 | JGI IMG/M metagenome (GOLD analysis project Ga0137333, IMG submission 102286) | Soil microbial communities from meander-bound floodplain in the East River, Colorado, USA - East River MetaG ERMLT231_2 | ecosystem: Environmental > Terrestrial > Soil > Floodplain ... | reverse complement strand
TCACGCCTGCACTCTGCAAAGGTTGCCACTGTGCCGCGACGCCGAGGAACTTTCCTGGTGGGCGGGCCGGGCTCGCAGCATCACCGTCCGGGCACGGCCTCCATCAACCCCATCGCTTTGCGCAGCGCAGCGATGGTTGCGGCACAGGCGTCGTCGTTCTCCAGCGCGTTGAGGGTCTTGTTGAAAGGCTCGGCGCGAATCGGTGCGTCGCACTTGATCTGCTGCAAGGCGTTCAGGAACTTCGCCACGGGAATGACGCCCGTGGCTGCGGGCAACTCGCGCTGGCCATCCTGCTGCTGTTCCAGCGTGAGACCGGTCGGGGCGTCATTGAGGTCCACGGCCACCACGTCTTCGTTGCGCAACTCCAGAAGCGCCGCTTCCGTGTCGCCGGCCATCCACCAATGCCAGCTATCGAGGACCAGTCCGACGTTGCCGGTGCCAATGGCGGCAATCAGTGCGCGGGTGCCGCTCAGGTTGTAAATGAATGGATTCGCTGATCGGGCTCTCAGCGATGGCGTGCCCACATATTCCAGACCCAAACGCAATCCGTGCTCCTTGAGAATTTTTGCCACCTTCGCCAACCGTTCCCGATGGCGCGCGAAATTGGCCTCGTAAGCCAGCGTGTTGTGCCCCGGAGAAATCCAGGTGCTCACGCGGGTGGCGCCGCACCGTTGCAGTGCTGCAGCCAGGCGTGGGAGTTCAGCCAGCCCCTGATCGAAGCGGGAATCATCGCCGCGAAAATCCACCGGCAATCCCGCCGTGCCCCAGACGAGACCCTTGGTTTTCAGTTCGGCCAGCAGTTCCGCGCGCCCGGCGTCGTCGAGTTCGGCGAGGAATTGCGGAAACGGTTCGACAGCGGTGAACCCATGCTTTGCTGCCAGTCGGATGACTTCACGCTGGTCGGCCTTGACCCCGATGGAGCCGGGCGAAAGGCTCAAGGTCATTCGCGCTGTTTTTGACTGGGCGAACAAACGCCCCGTGAAGGGAATGAGCGAGGCAGTCGCAGCAACAACTGAGGCGCGGGCGAGAAAATCGCGGCGAGGAATCATCCGGATCGAATTCATGCCTTCAAGCTGCCGCTGAATCGCGTACCGCGTCAAGTGGAGTGTGATGAGTGTGATCGTCCAGGCCGTGAGTGCTTCCCGCGCCGGGTCAGCGAGCGGACGCGGTTGGGCGACGTCGCCGCACGGCCTTCGCGCGCCGTGCGGTTTGCGAGGACCAAGCTTCCACCGCCGCCTGCGCCCGTTCGAGTTGTCGGGCCAGCCGTGCGCACTTGGGGCACACGGCCAGATGCGCTGCGGTTTCAAAGTCCGCGCTTTCCGGCGTGGTCACTTGCAGAAAGTCGTAGAGCGCGCGGGCGCTCAAGTGTTTGGCGGTTCCTTTCGCCGGCGCCTTCTCGCTTGCGTTTTCTTTTTTCCGCGGCTTCGTCCTAGGCACAAGGGACTCTTTACCCGTGGTTTACGCCTTTGGCGAGGGGTTTTTTGTTTCGGTTTGGTTACGTCTGGTTTGGGGCGGCTTGCGGGGAACCATCTGTACGCGGTGGTGGTCAGCGCCTTCTGAACCGAGTTCCAGTTCTTGGTAATCTCGTTGGCTTCCGGCTCCTGATCCTCTCCCAGAAAGTACCAGGCCAGGCAAATGTCGCCCGCCCTTTGGGTGGCCAGTGAACCAAGGGCGGCCTGATGCTTCTCGCCCCGCACCAGTTCCGCCAACGGTTGCTTCAGCCGCACGTGGAGGATTTTGAAACCGGCGCGGATGAGTCCGGCAGGGCCTTCGCAATCGCGAAGGAATTCGCGCTCGGCGCTGCGGGCGACTTTCGACAGCGGCACCCGCGAATATTTCTCCAGGATGTTCTGCGGTGACGAGGCCAGCAGCCGGCAAAGGATGTACACGATGATCTGGTGCGGGGGCTTGTTGAGACGGAAGAGCAGTTCCGTGAGGCGCGGTTTCATCGCTTCGCGGTCAGGGTCCGGTTCAGGCGAAATGGATTCGGCCAGGCTTCGTTCCACCGCGGATAATGTTTCGTCAAGCTCCTCCAGGCTTTGTTCCCGGGCGATCCGGGTTCGCTGTTTTCTCCAGTGGTCGCGCAGCACCAAGCGAACCTCATGGAAGGTAAACGCGATGAGACGTCCACGCTCGGGATCGAATTTGGAAAGCCGCCGCTGAACGCGCATGAACGTTTCCTGTGTCAGTTCCTCTGCGACTGACTTATGCAGCCCATACCGCCCCTGAAAATAAACCCATACGTCCTTGTATCGAGCGGTAGCGAGAATCTCGAAGACTCTGCGCGATTGCCAGCGCAGCCGAACGCTGTCGAGCCGCCGGGCCGCGAGCAAGACCAACTCCTGAAAGTCTGCCTCGGTGTCGTGACCCAGGTAATCGCGCAGTGCGGTTTCGCCCCAACGGCCGCCAGAACGCCGCGCGCTTTCGCGCAGCGGATCGGGGCCGGAATGAATTCGCGCCGGGGACCGGTCAAGCCGGTAGCGCAGGTCGTCGAGATAAGCGGCGCTGGAGTTGGCCGAGAGGGTTTTTTGACTGGCCAGAATCTCCTGAACGATGTCGGCGAGCTTGCTCAACGACTGGTCGAGCCAGTCCGGCGGAAATGCGGCCGGGTTGAGCCGGCGGCAAAGGCTAACCAAATAGGCCAGGACCGTAACGGGCGACTCGAAGCGGGCGAGCACGATACGGAGGAGGACCTCCTCCAGTTGGTCGGGAACGCGTAAGCGCGACGGATAAAAGCGGTTGGGCTTCATTTAGAATTTCGTCCCAGCAGTCCACCCAGGGCGGCTGCGGAAACGCCTTTCGATTGGCATCAAACGTCGGGGACAGGCGCGCCTCGCCCTCGTTAAGATGCCGGAGGTAATTTAAAAGATTGCGGAAAAGAGAGATGCTGCGCCCGACGGGCCGGATCACGGCCCGCGAAATCAAACCGGAAATTGAGCAGAGCCAATTCATAAAATCGGTTTGCGAGGCTAACCGGTCGGACGCTATGCGCGGGGCAACCGGGCGGCAAGGATTATTTCTGAGAAAAGTTTTCACAGACAATTCCCGCTGCGAGTTGCCGCGATCTGGCGCGCGCATGCGAACGCCGAATCGCCCGGAATGAACTCATCGCGACACTGAGTGATGGGTGGTTGGGATGGTTCAGGTGGAGCTTCTGGCTGAGAGCCAGCAAGAACAGTTGACTGGGTTTGCTCATGCACGCGTTTATCGGACTCCCACGTACTGGATGCAATCGTCAACTTTCCCGGACAAATAATTTCCCCGGGGAAATTTCCCGGGCCAAAAATCAGATCCGCCAATAATGTTCTTGTGTTTGACCCTCCCCGGAATCAAAAAGGATGGACCCGTCGAAAATGAGCCCGCCCGACATGCTCAAGAAGAATCCCGAGACGAGGCAACTCGCTGTTGCCGCCGCGTGTTTCCTCGCCCAAGGTTTGCGGCCCGTCGAGATCGGGGAAAAAATTGGCCGTTCGGAATCGTACGTTTCCCGGCTGTTGAGTGCGGCGAAGGACTGGGGATTTCTGAGCCGGGCTCCGATCGTGCTGCGCCACAACATCAGCAATGAAGATTGGGAGGCGACCCAGACGCGTTTCTTTCAAGACGAGACGATGACTCCCCTGCTCAAGTTTCTGGTTCCCGAGCCGAACCACTTTTTTCAGGCCTTTCAACTGCCGGGGGACTACGACGAATTTCTGCGCGCGGCCGCCGGGCACGTCGGTCGCGCGGTGCGTCATTCTCAATTGATCGGGGCCAACTGGGGACGTACGATCTATAAACTCGTTCGCTATTTGGAGGTATTGAGCAACACGCTTGATCGGGACAGACTGCGGCGCATTGAATGTATTCCGTTGTGTGGTGACCCCACTTACCTGATGAACCAGCGGCGACTGGAGTACTCCTACTCGGCCTCATGGCTGGCCACGACATTTGAGGAGGCCCTGACAGGCCGGTCACGCCCCACGTTTCCCTGGCTGGGTGGAGTGCCAGCGTACGTTCGCCGCGCCATGCGAGCGACCTCCGCTGGAAGCAGAGCAAACGCCCATGGCTTTGACGATGAAATGCCGGGATACCAGGCCATATTCGGGCGGGGCCGACGACTGATTGACCGCGTGGACACCGTTATCACCGGGGCGGGGATTGTGGTTTTGGGGGAGGAGACGCTTGAGCACAGCACCGGTGATCTGTTAGAAGAGCGTATTCAACAAGAGACGGACCTTACCAAGGCCAAACTGGACCAGATCGTCTTCGGCGACATCGGCGGATGGCTCATCGAGAAACCGGGGCTGTCGCTGGAAGATCAGGAACTCGTGGAGGATTTGAACCGGGGTTGGACCGGCGCCACTCAAGAACACATAAAGTGGATCGCAGCGGCGGCTGTGCCTAGCCAGCGAGCCGGGGTCATTCTCGTGGCTCGGGGAGCGGCCAAAGCCAGCCTGATCATCGAGGCCGTCAGGCGCGGCTTGGTGAATACGCTGTTGATTGACGAGGAGCTTGGGGAATGTATCAAGACGATCTTGCGGGAACCTGACCGGCAGGGCCAAACGTCGGGCCGGTAACTCCTCCTTCCTTCCTTCCTTCCCTTTCGCGCAGACAACTTCTTTGTCGTGATCCTTCCTCGTTGCTTTTGATGCAACCCGCGACGCTGCCCCGTCGCGTAAGAAAGAAATAAATATTTCCCTGCTTCTGACGAAGTCTGGTCAGAACGCGTCCTAACCAGCGCGTTCAAGAAACCGAAACCTGATAATTATGCCAAACTTCGAAACGCAACAAATTCATCTGGTGGTGGACTTCCCGCCCGGCGAAACGGGCGCGAGCCGCGCGCGCGTCGAGCCCCTGCCCGTGCCGGCTGAACCAGTCGCCATCGTTACCGCGCCCGGCGAACCGCCGCGGCTCGTGACCGGCAATCATCCGCTCGCCGGCGGTGCCATCGTGATCGAGCAAATCGTGAATCACCGACGCCAGATCCGGCTGCTCGCCATCAATCCCCACGGCGCCCGGTTGCACGTCAACGGACAGGCAGCGACGCGCGTGGCTGTCCTCGGTGAGAAAGATGCGTTGCAACTCTCCGACGACACTTCGGTGCATGTCACGATTTTCAGCCGGCCACACAACGGCAAACCGCCTCCAGAACTCCTGGGCAAACAGTGCCCCGTCTGTCGCGTGCCGTTCACCGAAGACTCGACGGTTTACGTCTGTCCTTGCGTCGTCGCCATGCATAACAGTCCCGACGCCGAACCGGACGGTTTGCAGTGCGTCCGACTGCAGCACGCCTGCCTGGGCTGCGGGCGGCCCATCACCTTGAAAGAAGGATTCACCTACTGGCCTGATTTGATTCATGCGTAAGCGTGTCCAATTCATCGAAGTCAAGCCGCGCCGCGCCAGGCGAGGTCAACCCGCGCCAGTTGATCCAACCGCGCGTCTGCCGAAATTTGTCGGCGGTCCGGCCGACGCAATGGCGAAGCTGCAAACCCTCAAGATTTTCGTCGTCGGCGTCGGCAGTGTGGGCGGAAGGATCGCAATCCACCTCGCGCGACTCGGCGTCGCGATGCTGTGGTTGCTTGATCCAAAACGTTACAAGTCCGAAAGCATTCTGACCCACGACCTCGAGCCCCGCGATGTCGGCAAATCCAAAGCCTGGACCACGGGCGGCCGTTGCAAGGCGATTAGTCCGACGACCCGCATCTACGCATTCAGCGGTCGCGCGGAAGATTTGCCAATGGAAGCTTTTGCTGACGCGGACTTCGTCGTGCTGGCGACGGACAATCTCGCGGTGGAAATCGAAGTCGGTCAACGCTGTGTCCGCCTCGGCAAGCCGCTCCTCCAGGCTTCGGTTCACGGCGACACGTTGACGGCCCAGGTCAGAGTGTTCGGCAACGCGGAAGGTCACGGGCCCTGTCCAGCCTGTGGCTTCGGCGCCGTTGAGTGGCAGATGCTCAACGAACAAGTCCGCTTTAGCTGCGACGGGTTCACCCTATCTTGAATGAATCCCCATCCCACCAATCCTCCAACCGTGAGTGTGAGCAGCCTGTGTTCGCTCGCTGCCGACCTGGCTGTGAATCAGATTTTGCGCGTTGCGTTGCCGCTCGGCGCGCCGGTGTTTGACACCAGCATCGAATTCTGCGGCTTCACGAATCGCTGTGTCACGAGCCAGCTTGCGCGCAACGCGAACTGCCCTGTTGATCACGAACAATGGCGCGTCCTGGAAGTGGAAAAACCTCTGGCCAGAACCACGCTTCACGAATTGGCAAAAGTTGTTGCCCTCAACTCGGACTCCAGCCCGATTACATTCGCCCTTGACGGTTTCAACTGGATTGAATCCGGCGTGTGTCAATGCGCCGCGCCAAAGGCCGTGCGCGGCTTCGTTCCGGCGGCACGCAAGCGGGTCGGTCGTTGTTCCAAATGCCACTGGCCGATTCTGGCCCAACCCATCTTCACGCATCGCGAAGTCACGTCTGTGCTGCTGGGGGATGCGCTCCAACAACCGCTGGCGAAGCTCGGTGCGGCGAAGGCTCGCTGCGTTCTCGTAAGCAACGGCAACCAATCAGTCTTGTTCCGCGAACCCAACGCTCAACTTCCCGTGCCATGAACCACGAAGCCATTTCACCCATTCCCCGGCGCGGCTTGTCCGCTTTGAACGAAGTCCAGTTGGACGAGCGCCATCGTCACATTCTGGAATTCGCCCGCGCCACTTGCGGCGGCCCGGCGGCCTGGCGACAGAGAAAACTTGCAGAAGTTCAGGAGTTCCTGGCGCTGGCCCAGTTGTCGCGCCGGCTCAGGATCGAGTGGCTTGACGTTTCCGTGGACTGGCGCGCCGTGATTGAGATGCAAGTGACCGTGCCGTGTCTGCGCAGTCCTGACGTGCCGCTCGACATCGCTCCGCGCGCAATGCTCGGCATCATTTATCGGCAGGAGGTGTTGACCTCACCCCAACCCGGCTACTCGTTCGTGCAAATCCTGTCACCCGGTCCGGTCTGGCACGCGAACGTCAGCCGCGATCAAAACCAGGTTTTGTGTTTGGGGACGAGCCTGCCGGTTGGGATTCCGCTCAAGGAGATCATGCTCATGGCGTACGGCGCGTTGACGTTTCAAACAATTCAACTGGACCCGGGCGATTCCGCCGGCGTCATGAACCCCGCTGCGGCTCAGTGGTGGTCCTGCGAAAATAATCTGAAAAAAATTCCACTTTCACGAGAACCCTTCCTAGTTAACTCGGAAGCCAGAATATGAATCCCGATTCGCTCCCATTGAAATGCGGCCTGTCGCCGCGCTGGCACGACGCGCTCGTCCGCGCCGGCTTCGCGGTGAACGGTGACGGCCACTACCATCGCGACAAAGCCTCGTTCCACGCCGATGGCCGGTGGCTGCAACTTGAAACGGTCACGGACCCGACACCGCCGGACTTGATCCGCGACCTCGGCCGGCCCGGTTTGTGGAAACACGTCGCCGAAGGCCAGGCGGGCCGCCGTGTGTTCGAGATTCCGGCGATGGCGGTCTGCTCCGATGACGAAGCCGAGTGGAATGATGAACAGACACCTGCCACGCTGGATGCCTTCCTTGCCTGGGCGTTGGCCAGTGAGAAGGACAGCGTCGTTCCCGGCTGGCAACCGCCCGCGCGCTCGCTGGTCGAATCCTGGCTGACACCAGGCGCATTAACGGTGCAGGCCGGCCCGATGGTCCGGCAGGGCAGTTTGGTGTTGACGCCGGAACGCTGGGCGGTGCGGTTTCTGATTCTGCCAGTCGTGCCCGCGGATCTGCCTTTTGTGCGCCGCGACTGGCTGCGCGCCGTGTTGAGTGATGCGCAAACTCTTTGGCGGCTCGTGCGGCTGGGCTTCGCGAGCGAAGGAGAAAATCTGGCGGTGGCTTGTGAGGTGGATTTCACCGGAGCGCCGCCGTCGGAGAATTTATTTTTGGCCGGTGTACACGGCGTTCGCCACGTCGTCGCATCGCTGGCCGAAACGGTCGAGCTGTTGGCGGATGCAACGATTGCATCGCAGGCACTGAAGCTCGCGCCGTCGTTAAACCAACAACCAGAAAGGAGTCACACACCATGAGTCTCATGGACACCGAAACTCTGTTGCCCGCGCCCCGGACTTCCTCCGGGAACAACGGCAACGGATTCCACTTCGAAGCCGCCGACGTCACGGGCACGCACCTCATTGACGCGCGCGACGTGCAACGCAGCACGCCCGCCGGTGCGGTCGCCCAGGCGTTGGCAGCGAGAATGGGGCTGCCGCAAAACGTCCCGTGGGCGTTGCGCGACGACCGCACCGGCAACTACCTCGACGAAGACCGCGCCATCGGCGAGCAGGTCGAGCAAAGCGATGACTCGTCCGAGCCGCGCTTGACGTTGCATCCCAAAACTCATTTGGGGGCCGGCTGAAGAAACGCCCCTGTGCGCGGGCGGGAGCGGCGCCAAGGAGGCTGCTCCCGCCTCGACTGGGGAAACTGTAACCGAAACGACCCAGAGCATGAACGACGCGAAGAAAATTCTTCCCATCGCACGCGGCAATGTCTGGACGGGAATGCCGTCCTTCGAGTGGCCGCTTGGCAAAGCTGATCGCGGTTGTGTGCGAAACAGCAGCCGCACCAACCCGCGAATTACACCGGGATTGCCGTTTACCTTGATTCATCTCATGCTCCACGTCAGGAGCGCGGACAGCCATGTCCGCGCGAATTCCGTTGGCCAAATATATGTCGCGCTGATGAAGGAACAGGAACACGCGGACTCGGCAGTCCGCGCTCCTCGTTCAGTTGGCCAACGCCCGTTCCTGGTCGTCGCGAAACCGTTACCTGTTCTGCTCCAGTCCAATCCTCGTCGGATGATGTCATTCGAATCGCAGTGCACTGGGTCGCTTTCCAAATACCGCCGTCGCATCTATTTCGCCACGCTCGTTCTGCGTCATGCCACGTTGCGGATTCTGTTGCACCTCGCAGGTATGATGAGAAGACCGCGCAACTGGCGCTGGCATCTGCGCTGCATTGGCCGTGAATTTTATGGTCGCCTCCGGAAAAAATAATCTGCCTTCTGCCGCTCGGACAGAATCGCTTGCCGCCGTGTTGCGTTCCGAATCCAACGGCGAACATCTGGCGCGCGAACCGGTCCTGCCCGCGGACCTCGCGGACGTAATCAGCGAAGCGTGGCGTGACGGCTGCCTGCGCCGCGGCCATCCGGGCATACCCCTGGCGGACGTGCCTGTCCGGCTCGTACCCACAATGAAGGAAGGCTCCAACCGCCGTTGCACGGGATTCGATCTCGAAATAACCGACGCGACCGGCGAACGCACACGACGGCCGTTCACGATTTACAGCCTTACGCATGTGGCCCAGCGCGCCGCGAACCGCCTGCTCGCCGCCGGCACCTTGCGCCCCGGGCAGACTTATCTCTACGAAATGGAACTGGATCGCAACGGCCCGCCCGACGCGCCATCGCCGGGTGCAGACGGCTCGTTCCAGGTGCACTTCAAAACTCCCGCGCTCACTTTTCTGAGCGTGCCGTTGCGTCCGTTGCTCGAAAAAGCCACGGCGGTGGACGCGGTCGAGGATGACCGCTTCCCGGTTTTCTACACGGAAGCTGCGTTTGCACGCGCGGAAAAGTTCTCCCGCCGGGGCGGCGCTGCGGTGCCGCCCGTCGAAACCGGCGGCGTGCTCGTTGGCTCACTGTGCGCGTGCGAAAGTTCCGGCGAATTCTTCTGCGTGGTCACCGACGTGCTCGAAGTCTGCGAGGCGGAGGAAAAGGAATTCAGCCTGTCCTATTCCAGTCAGAGCTGGTCGCGCATTCAGAACATCATGAAAGCCCGCCAGACGGCGGAGCCGCACCGTTTTTCAAGGCTGATCGGAAATTGTCACGGACATAATTTTGTTCCCAATGAAGGCAAAACCTGCGAGGCGTGTCCGCATCGGCCCGTTTGCGATCTGAACAACGTTTTTGTCTCGCAGGACGATCGGAACTGGACGCGCGCCGTGTTCGCGCATCAGCCGTGGCAGTTGTGCCACATCTTTGGTCTGACCGCGCGCGGCGACCAGGTCAACGCCCTGTTCGGCCTGCACGACGGGCGTTTGCAGTCGCGCGGCTTTTTTACGATTCCCGATTTCAACCCTGAACCGTCGCAGTTTGTAACCTCAACCCTGGAGAAATTGACCTATGCCAAAACCTAAAAAGCCAAATCACTTGCATGGGATGTTGACTAATCCGGAATTCCCGTTGGAACACCACGTG
>Ga0137333_1000502_pt1 | contig 10241 bp, 17 predicted proteins | sample EasRivERMLT231_2_FD_102286 | JGI IMG/M metagenome (GOLD analysis project Ga0137333, IMG submission 102286) | Soil microbial communities from meander-bound floodplain in the East River, Colorado, USA - East River MetaG ERMLT231_2 | ecosystem: Environmental > Terrestrial > Soil > Floodplain ... | reverse complement strand
GTCGATTGTTCATAGAAATATTGGAAGAAAGGAACAAAATATGAGTAGTTATATTCCATGGGATAGCCAATCTCTCGATGAATGGGCGCAGAAGTTCGCTACAGGAAAATTCATAGATCTTAACGGAAGGCGCACCCACTTTTTAGAAAAAGGGTCAGGTGAGCCGGTCATTCTGGTCCACGGTTTCTTTTACGACACATATTCCTGGCACAATAACATCGATGCCTTAGCGTCCAAATTCAAAGTTTATGCTCCAGACTTATGGGGGTTTGGTTATAGCGCACGCGAACCTCTGGATTATGGCTACTCACTATATGCTGAACAACTTTTGCTTTTTATGGACGCGCTGGCAATTGAGAAAGCGTCCATCGTTGGGCATTCAATGGGAGGCGGTATTGTCATCTTTTTTGCGAACCACCACAGAGATCGTATCAACAAGTTGGTTTTGATAGGCGCAGCTGGAATACCAAATCCCTTGCCTCTGCTTGGAAGGATAACCAATTTACCTGGGGTGGGCGAATTGATATATGGAATGAGAGGCAACCTCATGCGACGATTGGCATTAAAGAATGCCTGGATATATGATGCTAATATGATTACGGATGAATATTTGGAAAATGTGACGCGCTTCCACAAAATTCGCGGCTCAACCGCAGTGATGTTGAATATCTTGCGTAAACAATTCTTCCACACAATTCCCAACGAAGTTCGTGAGGTAGGCGAAAAAGGTATTCCAACGTTGATTGTCTGGGGTAAGCAAGACAAAAGCATACCGCTCAAATGTGGTATCGAGATGCATAATCTGATCAAAGAGTCACGATTAGAGATACTTGATATGGCTGGGCATAATCCCCACGATGAGAGAGCCGACGGATTTAATCCAATGGTAATTGATTTCCTGCAATAATAGCAACGCTGCTTAATACAGTGTAAATTAGATGGCGGGTATCACGCCACCATCGCCAAAACTCCGCGCTCGAAGAGAAGCTGTCCAAGGCACGGGAGGTCAAGGCGGGGATGATGTCCGTGTTGCTGACGGGGAGGGTGAGGTTGGTGTGAGCTCATTCGGTGAACGTTTGAGCAACGAGAGATTAATATGACAAAAGGTTTCGAAGACGATTTCGCTACAATTGGAATGCTGGTTGAGAGCAAAACAAGAACAGGGCGAACTGATGCTTTCATTGTCGCATATGCCAAACAGGAAAAGCAAGTAAGACGTATTTTTACTTACATGATTTACCAATATCCAGTATTTAATCTTGGTAATTTCAAGGAAATCGTGGACTGTGTTGTGTCGAAAAGATATCTTGATTTTGATAATTTCATAAAAGGTTTCGATGCTTTGTATCCGAAATCGTTTGAAACCGTAGTGGGCAGTGCGCTTTATACATCTTTCGTAAATGTGGATTTCCCCAGGATTAAAGATTTCAGAAATAAAATAATTCATGGTCAACCAACAGGTCAAAGTCTCGACCTAGATGATTTAAAACACGAAATTGAAATCATAAAAAATTGGTGCTTACAAGTTGCCGAAACAATGAAAACAGAAATATGTTTTGACGGGTTTGAATGGAATTCATTCAAAAAATGTACTGAAAAGGATTTGGTATTAACTTACAAAGTTACTATTTCCACAACTCAAGAGTTAGACAATTTTGTTGAAGCCAATATGAAGTAAAAGCAGTATAAGGTAAACACAGCCTAACAAGGCTTTCCTTAGACGACGAGATAGCACCGCCATCGCCGAAATCCTGAGCGACATGGATGTCGAAATCTCCGCGCTGGAAGCGAAGCTGTCCAAGGCGCGGCAGGTCAAGGCGGGCATGATGTCCATGTTGCTGACGGGGAGAATACGATTAGTGGAAAGTGAATAGTGGAAAGTGGAAACCCTGAGCGACATAGATGCCCAAGTCACCGCGCTCGAAGGGAAACTGTCCAAGGCGCGGCAGGTCAAGGCGGGCATGATGTCCGTGTTGCTGACGGGGCGGGTGAGGTTGGTGGAAAGTTGAGAGTGGAGAGTGGGAACCCTGAGCGACATGGATGCCGAAATCTCCGCGCCGGAATAGAATCACCTTGTTGATAGAGAGGAGACGAGATGAATTTAACATATCTTGAAAACCCTGGCTGGTACGCCTTGAATAGCCACCATAGCCATTTGGCGATAAAGGGCAAAATTGCAGCAAGGTATCAACCAGGCACTGTGATCGGAGCAGCGATGCTCGAAAACAACATAATAGGGTTCCGTGATTTAGAAGATTTAGTAGAAGTTGATGAAACGATGGTGGTCTTTGGGTCAATACCAACAGAGATGACTGGCTGGGAAATAATGGAGACAATCAAGCTTCCCCAAATGATATGTCAAGATCTGGAACCAGCACCGCATCTTGATGTGATTGATCTGAGCAGCGAAAACGTGCCAGAAATGTTGGATTTAGTAGCTAAGACACCACCGGGACCATTTCTGAAACGAACCATTGAAATGGGGCGGTATTACGGCGTAAAACAAGATGACAAGTTAGTGGCAATGGCAGGAGAGCGGTTACATCTGGAAGGATTTTGTGAAATCAGTGCGGTTTGTACTCATCCAGATTATCGTGGGAGAGGCTATGCTGGAGCTTTGACAACCCTTGTGGCTGAAAGAATATTCGAACGTAATGAAGTTCCCTTTCTGCACGTAGCGCCTACAAACCATGTAGCCAAGAGATTATACAGTAGACTCGGATTTAGTTTGAGAAGCGAAATTCAACTAACCATACTAAAAAGACTTGCATAATTCGTCTGGGTATCATAATGTATGAGCAAGCCCAAACCGCGGCATCGCCGAAATCCTGAACGATATGGATGCCGAAATCTCCGCGCTGGAAGGGAAACTGTCCAAGGCGCGGCAGGTCAAGGCGGGGATGATGTCCGTGTTGCTGACGGGGAGGCAGAGGTTGGTGTGACGGTGTAAAATTGTTCACGCAATTAGTTTTTGAACGTCTTTGGGCGTTTAGTCGGCACTAAACAATAGTTGGGCAACCCCTTGCAAAAAGAAGGTTCCATTATGTCAGCTAAGTCTAAATCACCAAACTTCAGCCTTGAATTATCGTTAAGGTTCCTGAAAAGCTCTAAAGAGATTGAGTCTGTGACCAACATAAGCGTGGATGAATGGAAAGTCATAGCTCAAATTTATCCAAATCGCACTATCGGTCAAATAGCCAAGTTAACGCAAATGAGTAAAACGAAAATCCAGAATGTTGTTCAACTCCTCATGGAAAATGGGATAGTTGAGATTATTTCAGACAATAAAGATTTAGGTCTTACTCAAGAGAAATCATTAGCACAACCTACCACTTACAAGAACACAGATTCCGCCCAATATCTTCTTGAAGATTGGTATGTACGAGTAGTAAAAAATCAGCAAGCACATTACCTGCTTTCATCAGAATATCGAAATTTGCACTACTGGCTAGGTATCCCAACAATTCTGTTTTCAGGAGTGATTGGCTCGACCTTATTAACAAGTAATGACAATCCAACATTGAAAACAATTTTAGGAACTCTTAGTCTTGTAATAACCTGTATAACAGCCTTGCAAACTTTTCTTCGCCCGTCAGAGCAAGCAGAAAAACATAGATTAGCCGCAGCGCAACTAGGGGGTATACGCCGCGAGATCGATAAGCTTAGAGCCTTTCCTATTCCCAAAGCCAAACAAAAGGCTTTGCTAGAAAAGATAAAAGAACAGATAGATAAGAATACACAAGAAGCACCAGACTTGCCAACGAATATATGGTCTCGTCTAAATCAGAAAGATGAACAGTTAAGCCTAATCAATAAATTAATTGCCCGAATAAGGTCATTATAGAAATCTGGAATATGTTGATGTATCTCTGTAGAGAAAGAAGTATTGCGTCCTCGGGAGGTTGCCCAACACAATGTTCTCAGAACAATACCAGAAATTGTGAAATCTTGAGTTGTCCTGTCCGACACTGGCAGGTCAAACCGCCATCGCCGAAATCGCCGCCCTCGAAGCGAAACTGTCCAAGGCGCGCCAGGTCAAGGCGGGGATGATGTCCGTGTTGCTGACGGGGAGAATACGATTAGTGGATGACAGTGGGTAGTGGTAAGCTCGAGCGACATGGATGCCGAATCACCGCGCTCGAAGGGAAATTGTCCAAGGCGCGGCGGGTCAAGCAGGGGATGATGTCCGTGTTGCTGACGGGGAGGGTGAGGTTAGCGGAGGTGTAAAATTACTCACACAGTTAATCTTTGACCATCTATAAGCGTTTAGGCGGCACAATGGCATCCTAAACAGTAGTGGGCGTCTGCTCTGCTTTGTAAGTGGGTCTATCACACTCGAATACTGGAGATACAGCAAATGTCTGACGAAAGTACATCGCAATCAGGAGCAAACCAATCTCGAGATTGGTTTGCTCGCCTAATGACCGAGACCCTGAAACGATATGCCAAGAAAGCCTCTACAGATTATCTCGTCCAAAAGTATCCTGGCTTACCAAAGGACATCATCGCTGAAAGGTATATTGTTCAACAGGCGCGGGCAGCAGCCTTAGCTGGTGCAGCTTCTGCTACTGTAGTATCAACGGCGGCTGTTGGTTCTTTTGCTCTCGCATCGTCTGTTGTCGCAATTCCCGCTTTAGCCGTCACCATTCCAATTGGAATAGCGGCATTTGCGGTTGAAACAGGCTACACAATCCGATTACAGATCCGCACAGCCTACGACCTGTGCAACTTGTACGGTTTGTCTATAAATCCCGATGACCCGGAAGATGTGCAAGAAATCTTTGCAATGGGAATGGGTATCAAAGCGGGGAAGTTAACCGGCAATGCGCTTCAAAGACTGGCGCCTGGCGTAGCAATGCAACAAACTCGCAGGTTTATGCGGACGGGAATAAGGCGTGCATTTCAAGACTGGGCATCGAAAAACCTGTCACGCACAATCGCCCGCCGCTATCTGGCAGAAAAATTCCTGTTAGCTGCGGTCGTTCCTGGCATCAGCGTAATACTTGCGGCAAGTTGGAATTATTACTTCACCAAAGGACTTGGGCGCACGGTACAGGCTCGTGTGCGTGGGCGTGGGATGGGCATCGAATATATCCATGACATCCAAATCCCTATTCAGGCCAGACCGGAATTGTTGTTAGCAAGTGCTCTAAATATTATGGGGGCAGATAGTCGCGTCAGTGAAAACGAACTTGCCGCGTATAAGGAATTGGCAGCGGGGCTGAGGAAACTACATCCCGATTTTGTTCCCGAAAATCTTGGTAGTCAGTGGGGCGACGCAGACAACTGGCTCGCCAAAGTAGCAAGCGTTGAAGATGAAGAAACTCGCAAGGCGGTATATGCGATCTCCGAGATAATGACGATTGTGGATGGACAAGTAGGACGAAAAGAAGTAAAACGGCTAAAGCAAATTGCGAAGCTTGTCGGCATGCAGGTTGACGAAGCGCGTTTGAAAATGCGCGCCCACTCCTTCTGCGTTGAACCCGCCGGGCGAGGATGTAGTATTGTGGCTTCAATCATCGGTGCAATATTGTTACTTGGCGCGTGTGCTGCCTCAATTTCACTATGGTTTCTAGCTGCACAATTTCTTCAGAGATAGCATGTGGTTGGATGCCAAGTCACCGCGCTAGAAGTGAAACTGTCCAAGGCGCGGGAGGTCAAGGCGGGCATGATGTCCGTGTTGCTGACGGGGAGGGTGAGGTTGGTGGAAAGTGCATAGTGGAAAGTGACAAGTGGAAACCCTGAGTGACATGGATGCCGAAATATCCGCGCTCGAAGGGAAACTGTCCAAGGCGCGGCAGGTCAAGGCGGGGATGATGTCCGTGTTGCTGACGGGGAGGGTGAGATTAGTGGAGAATGGAAAGTGAATAGTGGAAAGCTTGAACGAGCAACCCAAGACCACGTCATCACCGAAATCCTGAGCGACATGGGCGCGGAAATCACCGCGTTGGAAGAGAAGCTGTCCAAGGCGCGGCAGGTCAAGCAGGGCATGATGTCCATGTTGCTGACGGGGCGGGTGAGGTTAGTGGAAAGTGAATAGTGAAAAGTCGGAAGTGAACACCCTGAGCGACATGGATGCCGAAATCACCGCGCAGGAAGGGAAACTGTCCAAGGCGCGGCAGGTCAAGCAGGGCATGATGTCCATGTTGCTGACGGGGCGGGTGAGGTTGGTGTGAGGTGTAAAATTACTCACGTAATTAATCTTTGACCGTCAACAAGCATCTAGGAGGCAAAATGGCGTCTTCAATAGTAGTTGGGCGGCCGACTTAAAGGTATATCAAAATTAGCACGAGAATCTGAACGTTCCGATATTGACTCGAATTGATCTAAAGGAGAATCAACTTCATGGATAAAGAAGCTTTATTGAAACGCATAGATGAGTTATCGGCTATATCTGGAGCAAGGAATGAAGGTTTTGAATCTCGCATCCAAGAAATGTTTCATGGTGCTGTAGACATTATGATGGTCCTTTACGGACCGTCAAGCATACAACTTCAAAATTTTCTTAAGGAAGAAGAATCTATACGCCAACATTATGTAGGAGCAGCAGGCGCTGAATATCGTCAACAATTAACACGAGGGGTTTTGAAAAATCTTAAGGCAGCAATAGAAACGGGCATAATAGAAAGTCTTCAGAAAACCATAACGGGAGAAGTGCTTTCAGATTTTCTTCAACTAGCCCGAACTGTATTTGACGAAAAAGGAGATAATGCCAAAAATGTAGCTTCAGTTTTGGCAGCCGCTCTCTTTGAAGATACACTACGACGAATTGCAATACTAAATGGTATCCATCATATTGAAAAAATGCAGGATGTAATAACTGAACTTAAGAATAAGAGCTTATTAAAAGGGTCGCAAGTTGGCATCGCTAATTCATATCTTAATTTTCGTAATAATGCATTACATGCTCAATGGGATAAAATCGAAAGAGAGTCGGTGGCTAGTGTTCTAGGGTTTTGTGAACAATTAATGCTTAAGGAAATTGCATAAAAAGGACGATGGAGCATTTGAAACTGAAAGTGCTAGAGAAATCTCCGCGCTCGAAGGGAAACTGTCCAAGGCGCGGCAGGTCAAGGCGGGGATGATGTCCGTGTTGCTGACGGGGATGGTGAGGTTGGTGTGAAGAAACGACGAGAGTTTGTGGAGATTAACTTATGGCAATAGCTCATCCTTCTGCCAATGAAGTGTATAGAAAAATAGATCAATCCATCGCTCAGTTACTCGAAAAGGATTACTATTTGCTTCAAATAGACGCTAATGAACGAGCAATATCTCACAGGCTCGGAATATACTTGCAATTGCTCTTTACAGATTGGCATGTTGATTGTGAATACAATAGGAATTTGGATCAACCGAAAAGACTAGAGCAATACGAAGAGTTTTTTGATGAAGAACAAAGGGTTTGGAGTATTGCACAAACGGACCCAATTACAGTGTTCCCTGATATTATTATCCATGAACGGGGAACGGGAAATAATCTACTTGTTGTAGAGATGAAGAAAACGACGAGCCAAGTCAGTAGCGATTTTGATTACAAGAAACTAAAAGAGTTCAAATACCAATATGGGTATCCATATGCTCTTTTTCTCAAACTAATTACTGGGCGCGAAAAGGTTGATATTGAAAAAAAAGACTATCTTCCGTAAACTTAGCCGCCCAATAGCTGCCATCAATGAAATCCTGAGTGACACGGATGCCGAAGTCGCCACACTCGAAAGGAAACTGTCCAAGGCGCGGCAGGTCAAGGCGGGGATGATGTCCGTGTTGCTGACGGGGAGGGTGAGGTTGGTATCGGTGTAAAATTATCTACGCTATTAAACTTTGATCGTCTATAAGCGTTTAGTCGGCAAAATGGTGTCCCAAACAGTAGGTAGGTGCTTGTCCGAAAAAATAGCATTGAGAGAAAATAATTGACTATCCTTGAAATCAACTCAGAAGTAAATGGACATCGTTTATTCGGTTTGCTTTCTGGTGAAGGTGAAACCACTGTAATTCTTGACTCTGGATTAGGTGGAACTTCTGAAGATTGGGCGAAAGTACAACCAGAAGTAGGAAACTTTTCAAAAGTCTTCAGCTATAGTCGCGCAGGTCTTGGAAAAAGTGAAAAGGCTTCAATCCCAAGAACTTGCCAAGACATCATAGAAGACCTCAGAAGTTTTTTATCGTCAGCAAAACTCAAGCCACCATACATTCTGGTTGCACATTCATGGAGTGGGATTAATGCCCGCTGGTTTGCAAGTCAATATCCTGATGAAATTGCAGGAATGGTTCTAATTGACGCTGTTCATGAAGATAAATACGAACAATTTGAAAAAGTTCTTTCTGAAGAAAAAGCAAATCGTATGTGGGCGTTTGTCAAAGACTCTTCCAAAAATGATGAGAACATTGACCGCATCGCAAGTTTTGAGCAAGTTCGCAGTAAGCAAAATTCTTTTGACTTTCCGTTGATTGTCTTGACGCGAGCCGCAGGTTCCGATGAATTGAGCAAAATCGAAACAGATTTACAGGCTGAATTTTTGAAGTTATCTGCAAAAAGCAAACAGTATCTTTCAAAACATAATGACCATTTCATACAAAACTCAGAGCCTGAACTTGTGATAGATACGATACGTCAGGTTGTAGAATCTGTGAAGGCAAATGGCGCTTAAAATTTATCCACACGTACCGATGAACACCCGTGTCAAGGGTGGCAGAGATCAGAGCACACTGCTATTGCCGAAATCCTGAGCGACATGGATGCCGAAATCGCCGCCATCGAAGGGAAACTGTCCAAGGCGCGGTAGGTCAAGCAGGGCATGATGTCCGTGTTGCTGACGGGGAGAATACGATTAGTGGAAAGTTGAGAGTGGAAAGTGGGAAGTGTAAACCCTGAGCGACATGGATGCCGAAATCGCCGCGCTCGAAGGAAAACTGTCCAAGGCGCGGGAGGTCAAGCAGGGCATGATGTCCGTGTTGCTGACGGGGAAGGTGAGGTTGGTGTGAGCATGCGGCAAGAGGTCGTATAATTTCTAGTGTGGGTGCTTGGTGGTAAGTTTTGTAAAAAGAGAGCGAAGGTAAACAATGAAATACTCAATTTACGCAGCCTTGCGTGAAGATATTAATTCGGGTTGGATTTGGGCTAACACGCCCAAACTGGAACAGCGATCAGTCATCTGTATCATTAATTCTAGCAATAGGAAGAAGGTATATTGCGAGATACTTCGCATCGATGATAATTTCCTTAAGTTTTATAACTCTAAAGGGGATGGAAGAGTTACAATTCAAGAAGATACTCCCACATTAGTTATCAACGAGTGGTATCGAAAATTACTTGGAGACTTAACCACCAAATCTGAATATAAACTTCAAATTTCTAGTGCAGATAATTGGAAAGGAAAACTTCTAGCTTCTGCTCAGCACCCTCAAATTATTGTGCGAGTTTCCTTTTGGCTCGGATTAATAAGCGTTGTTTTGGGGGCGGCAGGCTTAATCTTGGGGGTAATTAGCCTTCTTTGACTATGATGAAAACTTTATGAGGCACACAACAATCGGATGCCAAAATCGCCGTGCTTGAAGAGAAACTGTCCAAGGCGCGGGAGGTCAAGCAGAGCATGATGTCCGTGTTGTTGACTGGGAGGGTGAGGTCGGTGGATGTGTAAAATTACTAACGCAATTAGTTTTTGAGCATCTTTGGGCGTTTGGTCGGCTGAATGGCGTCTTACACAATAGTTGGGCGCTGACATTGATATCGTAAATTTGAACCCATAGAAGAAGGGAGTCCGCATCAATGAAAGAATTTCCAGGTTCAATAATCGCGAGTTTAGAATCTCTCTTTTTAGAATTTAATTATCGAAGACTATTGTTTTGGGTCTTTGTCATTCTTTTAATTATTACGGGGCTAATTGTGTTTGAGAACCTTATGGTGGATAAGACTCTTTAGAGTTGAAAACGGGTCAAAATAAGCTAGTCTGATTTGTTAAGGTTGAGTGTATCACAGGCATACGGGGCGTGCACGCCCTGTATGCCTGTGCGGGCGCTTGGTAATCCAATGCCTGATGCGGACGTTCAAAATTGTAAAAGTTGAAATAGGTTGCTAACTGGTGATAAGCCTCCTTCGGGCTGTCGTACTCATTCAAATAAACTTCCTCGTATTTGACGGTGCGCCAAAGCCTTTCTGTGAAGATATTATCCAAGGCTCGTCCGCGACCATCCATACTGATTTTGATGTTTTCGTTTTGCAAGCGTTCCAAATATCTTGGGCT
>Ga0137333_1000499_pt1 | contig 10271 bp, 7 predicted proteins | sample EasRivERMLT231_2_FD_102286 | JGI IMG/M metagenome (GOLD analysis project Ga0137333, IMG submission 102286) | Soil microbial communities from meander-bound floodplain in the East River, Colorado, USA - East River MetaG ERMLT231_2 | ecosystem: Environmental > Terrestrial > Soil > Floodplain ... | reverse complement strand
TTCCGTTCATCGCCAGGCATATTTAACAACTGGATCAAAACAAATCTTCCGAACACTCAAGTGGAAGTCATTGGCGGTCCTTCCTGCACACGTTACGAAAACGGCGGAGCCTATCTCTGGTGGCAGGTCAAACTCTCTGATGGGCGAATTGGTTGGTCGGCAGAAGCATCGGCGTTTGGCAAGTTCTATTTTATGGAACCGATCAAATAAATTCTGGAATTGAACAGCAAGCTGTTCAAAAAAACCAGAATCAAAGCCCTCTCACAAACTCAAACACCATCTCATTAAATTCTCTGGCATTGGATTGATGCGGTACATGCCCCGCCTGAATGGAGTTCCCGCTGGCCCGTGGCATGGCCTTCACCAGTTTCGAAAAAGAGGCTGGCGCAAGCGTTTGATCACGCTCACCCCATACAACCAGGGTTGGAATATTAATATGAGGCAGAAATTCGGTCATATCGGACATTACGCTCGGGAGGTTATAAACACCCGGCGCGGTCCGCGTGTAATCCAGGGCTGTCTGCGCGCGGATATGTTCCGGGAGGGAATGTAATGCACCAGTGCTATGTCCCAGCGCCCGGCTGGTGACATCCACGATCGCACGAAACATCCATTTAGGAGTCCTACCTGCGATCACGCCGCGCAAATTTCGACTGCTGTATGAGCGCTGAAGGAAGAAGGGCAGCTGTGAGCGTGAATAAAATGGATTGACCAGAATCAGCCCCCGGGTCCAGGCAGAGACGCGCCGCGCATATTCCAACGCAATATGTCCACCCATGGAATGTCCAATGATGATGGCAGGTTCCGTCAAACGCAAGGACCGCATCCAATGCATAAAATGTTCGAACATCCAGTCCATGTGATACGCACGCGCATTGGGTTTCGGGCTATCACCGTGACCCAACAGATCGAGCGCATACGCAGCATAGCCATTTTGCGTGAGTTCGGGAATCAGGTCGTTCCAATCATGCAAAGAGGCAGCTATCCCATGGATCAGGATAACCGGCGTGCCTTCACCTCTCTGAATAAAATTTGCGGTTGTGGGAATGACGATGTTATCGACCTGTGTGCTTTTCATATCTACGTGCTAATTCTCTTCGTAAAACTTTTCCAATGAACGTGCGCGGGAAGTCATCCATAAAGATGACAAAGCGCGGCACCAAATGCGCTGGCAAACGCCGCTTACAAAATGAGATGACTGCGGCCGGCGTAGGCGCTTCCTTTCCGGCAATGACGAATGCAAAGGGATTTCCTGCGATGGCAGTTACCGCAACTTCTTTGACCTGCGGAATTTCATAGATCACTTCTTCCACATCGCGCGGGAAGGCGGGCTGCTTCTTGAGTTTCGTAGGATACCACATATCAGCTTTACGAGCGACAATGCGGTAATAGCCTTCTTCGTCCATTTGCGCGATATCGCCTGTGCGCAGCCAGCCGTCCTCAGTCAGCACTTCTTTTGTAGCTTTGGGGTCCTTCCAATAACCCAGCATCACCTGCGGACCGCGCACGGCCAGTTCACCGATCTGTCCTTGTTTCACTTCTTTATTGCGTTGACTCAGATCAATGATCTTCGCTTCCGTGGAGGGCAGTGGAATGCCGATCGTACCCACCTTGCGTTTCTCTCCAAGCGGATTCGCGTGTGTCACCGGTGATGCTTCTGTCAGACCATAGCCTTCCACCAGGCGACCCTTCGTCAATTTTTCAAACGCTTCCTGCACTTCCACAGGCAAAGGCGCCGAACCGCTGATGCAGGCTTTGATGGATCGAATCCCATACTTACGAACGCCTCTAAAATTGTTGATAGCCACATACATACTTGGAACGCCGGGGAAAATTGTCGGCTTATATTTCTTGATGGCCTTCAGTACATCCAATATGTGGAATTGTGTTTTCAAGATCATGGCCGCACCCAAAGAAACCGGCACATTGAGTGCGGTGGTCAACCCATAACTATGGAAAAGCGGCACCACGCACAAAAATCTTTCTGCCCCTTCCACCGCAGCTGGCAGCCAATGCCGCGTCTGTAAGGCATTCGCGACCAGGTTGCGATGTGAAAGCATCACACCTTTCGACTGTCCAGTTGTTCCCCCCGTGTATTGAATGACAGCCAGGTCTTCAGATAACACTTCAACAGTAGGTGATTTATCACTCTTCTCCGCGAGAAAATCCTTCCACTGCACAGCGTTCGGCAAACCAAAACCACGATTGCGCCAATGTGAAATCAAATATTTTGGCACAGAAAGATAATCAGCCGGGTCGGTCAATATCACATGCGGTACGCCGCTGCCCGCTTGAATTTGTTTTGCCAGCCCCGCCCACATCGAAAGCGTAACCAGTACACTTGCCTCGGAGTCTTTCACCTGCCGCACCACTTCCTCCGGTTCGATCACCGGCGGGATGAACACAGCAGTAGCGCCAGCTTTCATCGTCCCATAAAAGCCGATGACCATTTGCGGCACATTGGGCATCAAGAGTACCACGCGTGCGCCTTTGCCGAGCCCAAGCGCGAGCAAGGCGTTGGCAAAACGATTGGCTTCATGATTCAAACGACGATACGAAATTCGAGCGCCTTCAAAAAAGATCGCGGGACGCAAAGGAAACAATCTCACGGAGGAACGCAATAAATGATGCAAAGGGATATTCGGAATGCCGATGGTATAAGGCACGCCTTGTTCATAATTCGCCAGCCACCCGCGCTTGCTCCGCAGCAGATCGCGTCCGTTCTTCTCTTTGCTCCGATGGACAGGCTCAGATGACTCGCGCCACGAGCGCTGTCCTTCGCTGGAGATAAATCGCTCGATCGCACGACCGACCGCCTCACGCCGCTCCAACATAACCAGGTGGCCTGATACGCCGATATCGGCCTCTTCCGCCCCGGGAATGGAGGTTGTCACCTTCTCGAACAGGGGACGCTCGAACACAAGGTCACGATGCCCGCGAATGACCAGTGTTGGCACCTCAATGGATTTGAATCTTTCCCATCCATTCCATATCGCCATATTATTTGCATACAAGGCTTTCAACACATACGGCGGAGCAAATAACCATTTACGAGTGACCGGCTCGACAATTTTCAGCAACCACACCGGCAAACGCAAAGCCAGCTTCAACATGGGTTGAAGTTTGAATTGACCTGCTGTTGCGATCAAAACCAATTTTTCTATTCGATCTGGATTCTTAAGCGCGTACTCGGTCACCACTGCCCCGCCCAGGGAATGTCCAACCAATACGATCTTCCCTTTGACCTTTAATAATGCGAGTGCGGTCTCCAGATCATTGATGATCTGCGGCATGTCATAACCTTTACCGGGCTTATCCGAGAGTCCGTGCCCGCGCAGATCCAAAGCAATGACGCGGTTCTCCACTGCAAACTTCTGCATTTGATAATGCCATTGCGCGGCTTGTCCCCCAAAACCATGAATAAAAACAAAAGTCCGCTGGGGATGATCCGGCGAAATATCAATCGCCGAAAGCCTCACCAACGGATTTGTGGCAACACGCACTTCATGACGATAAAGGTCAAGGTCTATGTCCATGGACGGAGTTTACATGAGGCAATGAGGGCTGTCAATCAAAAGATAAAAGCCTCGCGGAAATTCATCCGCGAGGCTTTGTTTAAAACCTATAGAAATCGTCTTCTGTAGAAACCTCTTATGGCGCGAGCGGAGCAAAGCCGAGGTCTGTTAGAACCTTTGCGATTACCTCGTTACCCATGTCTGAGGGATGCGTCCAATCTCTTGCAAGGAGGTCGGACGAGGGTGTGAGCCCATCGGGTCCATTGAAAGCATGGTAAATATCGGCACAGGTAAAACCGTTTGAAGTTGCTGCTTTGCAAACCATCGCGTTCCATGCATCCAGAACTTCTTGTGTTGCCTTCGATGTTTCTTTTGGAACATCACTGCCATCAGAATATTTTGTTCCAATCCAATCATTGTAGCGGTTGATTGTCAGGAAAATTGCGGGCTTCCCTGCGCGCATAGCAACGATCTGTGCATAAACACTTTCAAACTTTGGCCGAAAGATCTCGGCCGCTTCCGCAGCACAAGTCGCGTCGAACTTCGACCAGTCAGGATTATCCCCTGTAGGTCCATCACACGGATCGTCGTCGCGGCCCCATGCGACATCGTTGTGAGCAATGTTGACGATAATGATGTCTGCGTTCGCGAGCGCATCCTTCCGGGCAGTATCGGTCATCAACTCTTGAAGAAGGCCATCTATCTGGAGTCCGTTGTGCTGAGAAAGATTCTGGACTTTCACAGGATGACCTGTTTCCGCGGTAATGGCTTCTGCATATCGATCCACAAAACCGGTGCAGCCGGGACAATCCTGAGGACTGTTGAAGGCGATCGAATCGCCAACCACGACCAGTGACCACGGTGCTGGTGTTGGCGTCACTTGTGGTGCACAGGCTGTAATGACCAGCAAGACAATAATAAGTAGATAGAGTGAACGATGGGTGAACATTTCGATATCCTTTAAGAATGGTTATTTTTAGAACAGGCACAAACGTCAAATTTTGCGAAGCGCGGAAGTTACGAGTGATACACAGTGATTCAGAAACAACCACCCCCAACAACCTGCACCAGGATTCCCCCCTTGCCCGGATGCAGGTTGAAATCTAATTAATTATGGCAACACAATGGTCCCGCTAATGGTACCAGTTGAAACACCTGTAGCTCGGTTGAGCACGCGCTCTACGGCAAAGCTTCCACTAGCGCCTGCAAAGCGACCCGTGCCGCCTGTGATGGTGTATGTTTCCACGATCGAAACGATACCGGGCGCTCCAGTAGGTGTACCCTGCCCTGTTCCTTGGCCGAAGAGACTGGATCCGTCAGCCGCGACTAAGGTGGCAGATGTAGTAGCTGAAAGGGTCGGAATATTGAGTAGCGCGTGGTAACTCATCGTATACAACCCTAATTGGGTGGCATTCCCGGAGCCCATCCCATCCACAGTGATTGTTGGGAACGCAACTTGTTGAGTTTCAACATCCTGTACAGAGCCCTTTAAGAGCAACTGTTGTCCTGATGCAGTGGGCGCAGCGAACACTGTGCTTGCGAGAACGATCAAAAGCAACAGGGCGGTGAGGGCGGATACAAATATCTTTTGCATTGTCTATTTCCTTTCAATACATAAGTTGGTTGAGTTTTCCTGCCGCAAACGGTGGACGTTTGGACAAAATCCATAAGTGCTCTAAGTGCCGAAAGCCTCCTCTTAAAGAAGTGGAATACAGAAAATTACCAGATTGCCTGAATGGTATACTTCGTTTGACAATTACACTTTACAGGTTTTCAGATATGTTCGGGTATCGCTGAGCGATACAACCAGCGATACATTTCAGAGGAAGCGAATTATTGGATGCAGTAGCTTTTGGCGAATGGTTGAAACGTCAACGCGGGGGCCGAGGGATGACTCAGGAGCAACTGGCACAACAGATTGGTTGTGCTACTATTACTCTGCGTAAGATTGAGTCGGAAGAACGCCGCCCCTCTGCACAGATCGTCGAGCGGCTCGCAGAAATTTTCAACATCCCCTCAAATGAAAAAATAACTTTCCTGCGTTTCGCGCGCGGCGATTGGACAAAGGTCCCTAGTGGAAGCATCGGGGATATGCCGTGGCACCCTTCAACCAAACCCAAGAACAACCTGCCAGCACAACTCACCTCTTTCATCGGACGCGAAAAAGAGATCGATGGAGTGAAAGAGGCAATCAACCATCATCGCCTTGTCACGCTCACAGGCTCAGGTGGCACAGGCAAAACGCGTCTCTCCCTGCAGGTTGCGGAAGATTTACGCGGGCAATTTGAATACGCCTGGTTCATTGAACTTGCGCCACTCACCAACCCGGATAATATTCCGCAAGCCATTCTGTCGGCGCTCGGTCTCAGCGAACAACAAGCCAGATCCGCACAGGAAATAATTAACGACTACCTTCAAGAGAAGCATACATTGATCATTCTTGATAACTGCGAACATCTCATTGAAGCCAGCGCAAAAATTTCGTATGCCTTGCTCAATCATGCGCCTGCGCTCAAAATACTCGCCTCCAGCCGCGAGGCTTTGGGTGTTCAAGGGGAAATGATCTGGCATGTTCCATCCTTATCTCTGCCTGATATTGGTCATTTGCCTGAGTTAGAAGAACTTGTTCAATACGAATCAATCCGACTCTTCACCGAACGCGCGACTCTCGTCCAACCGAATTTCACCGCGACAAAAGAAAACGCTTCATCCATAGCTCAAATCTGCTCCCGTCTCGACGGCATTCCCCTAGCGATAGAATTAGCCGCTGCGCGCATCAAAGCCATGAGTGTGGATCAAATCACCGAACGCCTCGATGATCGTTTCCATCTACTAATAAGTGGTTCACGCACTGCATTACCACGCCAACAAACCTTACGTGCCACCATCGATTGGAGCTACAACCTGCTCACGGAGGAGGAGAAAAAACTCCTCCGTGATCTCACGGTTTTTTCAGGCGGCTGGACCCTTGAAGCCGCTGAATCAGTTTGTAGTCAGGATGGCAGCGGGTTTGACATCCTTGACCTATTAACCCAACTCGTGGATAAATCCCTCGTCATCTCGTATGAATCCCGCTATCGTATGCTTGAAACCACACGGCAATATGCACGTGAGAAATTATTGGACTCCGGTGACACTAGGGTTTTGCACGACAAGCACTTGAGTTATTTCCTCGATCTGGCTAAACAGGCGGACAAAGAAATTCACGGATCGCATCAAGTGATGTGGCTGGACATTTTGGAAACTGAACACGACAACTACCGCGCCGCATTGAATTGGATTATCACAAATGGTGATATTGAACCCGCTTTATATCTGATGGGCTCTTTTTGTGGACCCGGTAGATTCTGGTCGGTGCGGAGTTTTTATAGCGAGGCACGTAACTGGTTTGTCAAAGTTCAAGCGTTGCCCGATATTGCCCTTTATCCGGTTGCTTACGCAATGGCACTCAATGGCATGTCATTCATCGCTTCACTTCAGGGGGATTATTCGTCTGCTATCAATATGGCTGAAGAAAGCCAGCGCATCTGCGAGTCCATGGGAAGCGCAGGCGAAATGGGATTGGCTGGCGCTTTATATGGTATCGGTAGGGCCGAGTTCTGGGGCGGTGGTGACAACCAACATGCACAAACTTGTTTTGAGCGGTCGGCCGTAATTTACCGGGCGAGCGGCAATCGTTGGGAGCAAGCTCTGGCATTATTTTGGCTGGGAATCGTGGCGCGTGAGCGGAAGAATTACAAACAATCACAAGCATTCCTTGAAGAAAGCCTTGCGGTGTTTAAAGATTTGGGGGATGCATTCGGCTTGGGTCGAGTATATGAGTTGATGAGTAAATTGTTTAGCGATCACGGTGATTACGATCAAGCGCGCAGAATGTGTGAACAGGGGTTATACCATGACAGGCGGCTTCGTTTTTGGACGGCAGTATCCTCATCTTTAGTTTCATTGGGTGGAATTTGCAACATTCAAGGTGATTACGAGCAGGCAGAGATTTATTTTGGGGAAGCCTCAAGTATCTGCTATGAATTTAATCTACCCGACGATATTACATCCTTTTATCTGGGTTGCGCCAATTTGCATCGTGGAGATTATACTGCCGCCAAAACATACTTTATCGAATTCGTAGTAATTAATCGCAAGGGAGGAATACGTAATCAAGTTGGCGAGGGCTTGCTTGGGTTGGCGGCTGTGGCGGCAGGACTCAAGCACTATGAGCATGCCGCGCGGCTGGTCGGCGCGGGGCAAGCAGTGCATGATGCCATAGCATGGGCAATGGATCAGAACGATCGTATTGAGATTGATCCACTCCTTCGAATCGCACATGAGCAACTTGGTGATATGACATTTGATTTGCTTACGTCAGAAGGTTATGCCATGACGATGGAACAGGCTATCGCATACGCGTTTGAAATTTAGGTATACTCACTACCATGGGAAACAAACTCTGTCCAAAAATCATCCTCGAAGGCACAAGGTTGACCTTCAAAACCGAGATCGCCTTTGAGCTCAACGAGCATCCACGGATCGTGGGACCGCGCAAGTACCGTTATTCTTGATTTCGCCAAATTCACCACGCAAGAATTTGAGGAGGTCAAGCCGTATGCACACTTTGAGCCTACGATTTCGGTCAATTGTGACTTTTTCAACAAGGTTTAGAACAACCTGTCGTTTGAGCTCGAATTTCTCTTTACGCTCCTCTTCGCTTTCAGGTGGAACATTTAGCGAGGTAAGACCTTCACGCAAGTCAGCAAAGTATTCTGCTATTTGAGCCTCCCAATCGCCAAGATTATCAATATTTAGTACCTGGCTGCGAGATGTTAGCTCCCGCTTTAATGTCACCTCTTGCATACTTAAGGCACTCAATTGATAATCCATATCACCTTCAGTAATTGCACCTTTGCGTGTTTGAGTAATAACCCACTGGCGCTCAAGCGCAAGAGCATCCAATTCTTTCTGAATGCGCTCCTGGTCTTCACTAATTGCATCAGCGTCGGCTCTGAGTTCCTCAATCGATTCTCGTGCACGTGCAATTAAAATTTCGGGCTGGTTGATCGCTTCGCATACTCGCTCCCATACATAATCATCTGCCTTTTTACAGCCAATTTGACGTGGACAATCGGGGTGGATTCTCTCAAGATGTTCTTCACCACAAAAATAGCGACCAGATGGTTGTTTCCTAACTTTGATATTGTATTTCTTACTGTATGTTCGGTTATCAGTTCTACCTCCCCACGAACGATTGCATGCACAACGTAAGAGACCGCCTATCAAATAGTCCCGTTTGACATGATGGGATGGATAAGTCTTATTTTCCTGTCTGATCTTGAGGAAACGCTCATAGGTTGCTTGATCAAGAATAGGAGGCACAGGGATTTCAAAAGCCTCTCCCGCCATTCGTTGGATCTTGATACCACTTGTGTAATCTTTGGCGCCCTTTAGGATCGTCTGAATACTGGATCTTGCCCAATGGATGCGACGTGGAGTTTGCGAACCTTTTTGTGGGGCATTAGCAGCAATCAACCGTTTTCGTATTTCAAGGGCAGGAATTCGGTTGTTGTACCATTCAAAAATCTGCCTAACCCAATATGCCTCTTCCTCAACTAACTCTATAATCTCGCCATTGCGCTGATATCCGTAGCGGTCCTGTCCGGTATTTGCCTTACCAGCTCGAAGCCGTGCTTTTACACCCATCGACATGCGCTGCCGGATGCCATCCAATTCCATTTGTGCAACCCATGCCTTGAGTGGAGCTATCTTGGGGTCAAAGGTCTCGCGCGCCAGCATAATGGTTATTCTGTGCTCCTGAGTGACCTCGAGCACCTGCAGCATGGATCGCATTCCGCGATAAAGCCGGTCTTCGCGCCACGCCAGGATTACATCAAATTGATCACGCGCCGCATCCCTGAGCATGGAAAGCAAACCAGGGCGGTCATAACGTGTACCAGAGGGTTCTACAAGTTTATTTTTCACTCGATACTTTTCGATGTCTCTATAAATATGCACAACAGTCAATCCATGCTCACTCGCCAAACTTTGGCAATCAGCTTCTTGTTCAATAGGGCTTGATTTTTCCCCTTGATGTTCGGATGATGTTCGAACATAAATTACCGCTCTTTTGCCCATCGTGTGGCTCCTTATTCTTTCAATTCTTGTTTGAGTTTTTTTAGAATCAGACGAACTTCAGATTATCAGGGCCGTGGCTGGATTGGCCCTTTCGATGTGCTATTGCGCTGATACCCTTTGGGTCTTGTTAATGGTCTCCTCGTAGAGCCGGCTACCCAACACATGCGTTTGCTCTTCAGGGGTCAGCCCCAACTTGGTGGTGAAATCAAACAACATCAAGCCGACAGAGGCAGAAACATTAATCAGGCTTTCGTTATCCGCCACCGCGTCCCACTCCTGGCGTAAAACAGAAAGGCTTTCCAGGACCAATATCCGGTCTGGAATAGCGCTGTCTGGCGTTTCACGAACTGAAAATTGAACATCCATAGGTTGTCTCCTTTTATGGGCGTTCCGCTTCCCCTAGCCGGAAAGCAAAACGCCCCGATGGAATCCCACCAGGGCGTTTGCAGAGGCTATAATACGAACAGCCCGCCTACCGCTCACATCGGTGGGTTGGGTCAGGGCGCGTACCGTGTTCCACCACTTTACGCGCCCGTTATTCTGTGTAAATACATTTTATCAGTAAAATGTATTTAAAGCAAGCAAACAACAGGTCAAGCAAAGGGTTTTACTTTTTAATCACTTTTGGACCTT
>Ga0137333_1000498_pt1 | contig 10284 bp, 12 predicted proteins | sample EasRivERMLT231_2_FD_102286 | JGI IMG/M metagenome (GOLD analysis project Ga0137333, IMG submission 102286) | Soil microbial communities from meander-bound floodplain in the East River, Colorado, USA - East River MetaG ERMLT231_2 | ecosystem: Environmental > Terrestrial > Soil > Floodplain ... | reverse complement strand
TTCTGTTTGGGTTATTTGAAAAGCTGTAAAACTAGGAGAATCTACCGGACCAAGATGTAAGTCTGGACAATTTCTAATCTCTCCATTACGTTTCCAGCCTACAAAGATTTCCCTTGTTGCTGTAGAAAGTCCTAATCTTTTAAGTAGGGCTTCTGTGTCTCTGCTATATTTTAAGAATCTAGGACCAAGCTGAAATCTTGTATTGGCTTCACTTTCAAGACTTTTTGTAATTAATACATTTCTGGTTTTTGTTGTTTCGGTTAAATAATAGAAGGCTATTAAACCTGCTATACCAGCACCAAGAATGCAATTGTCATAATTTGGATTTCCCATTTATTCTCTTTCCCCGAAATCCTTTTCTTTAAGATAAGAGTTTGTCAATTGAAGTTTTTCTTTTTTCTCTTTTTTAATCATTTCCATAAAAGCTTTGTTGTTTTTTTCTGCTTTTTCTTTCTGCTCATCTGTAATTTGATTTTTTGGAATATAACCGCTAAATATACATGTATGGTCATGATTAAAAGGGTCTTTACAATCACAGAATTCACTCATTATTACCTTCCTTTTTAAGTTCAATGGTTCTTTCAAGAACTTCTTGTAGCGTTACTCCTATGTTTTTAACAACTTGAATGGCTTTGTCATCGTATAAAGCTTTCATTTTATGATCTTTCGAACATGTAACCTCTAAATCTCCTAGTCCATGTTTTTTAAGCCATTCCTTGATTGGTGGAATTTGTTCTATTACTGAAGCTCTAGCGGTTAATATTTTAACGGTTTGACCTTCTGCTATCATCTGTTTTACTCTTTTAAGCATTAGTGGTATAGGTTCTCCAATATGGTCTTGCCCTATCCAACGATCATGAAAAGCCAGTGTACCATCTAAATCAACTCCAACCCATCCATCATCCATTGTTCTCTTCCTTTATATCGTCTAAAATTAATTTAGCTACATCTTTTTGAGGAATATAGGACGTATCTATGGTGTAATAGTTTAACTTATAAAACTCCATGATGTTTAGATATCTTTGAGTGAGAAGTTTCTGAACATTGAATTTTTCTTCAACTGTTTCAGGATCAACAGTATCTCCAACTCTTACTCCGAATCCCTTCTTTGTCTTATCTTGTTCAAGTCTAGATTTTATCCTAAGTTTAAGCTGCTCTTCATCATCGCAAGTAAGAAAATAGATCTTGTATTCAAAATCTTTCTTTAGAATCTCTACCAGTTCTCCATAAAGCTCCATATTATATAGATCATTATATACCATTTCTGAAAGAAAAACTCTATCTAAAATGATGTTCTTGTCCTTAAAACTTTCTAGATACTTGAGACATACAACATGAGAGATTTGATAAACAATATCTCTAGGAATTTGCATAGTCTGTGGATAAATCACCGTTCCTTTGACGCTATAATTATATTCATAGTGTTTGGCATCGTTGAACCTTGGATGGTAAACAAAGATTGAGGAAGGCTTTTTCTTCTTTAACTCAATCAAAGTGCTTGTTTTTCCTACGAAATTTGCACCTTCTATAATATTTAGCATGCAATTCTCCTTTTTTAGTATAAGATCATTGTACCACACTTATTAGGTTATGTCTATATATTTTAGTTCAATTCCTGCTTCTTTGAACAATTCTTCTGCAAGTTTGATCTCATGCGCCCATCTTTCGGTGAAATCGCTAGTACCTTTGGGAGCTACAATGGTTGTTATTCCTGCCTGTATAACGTGTACAGCGCACCTAGAGCAAGATTGTCCGGGCCAATTATAAAGAGTATACCCATCTAGTCTTTCTCTGGATGACAGAATCGCATTAAGTTCACAATGAATTACTCTTTTGTATTTTTCTTCCCTGTTATCCAGTAGTTCTGGCTTATCGGCAATTTTTCTCGGAAATCCATTAAATCCAACAGATGCTATGGTTCTGTCTGGCCTAATAATAACCGCTCCTGTTTTTGTAGATGGATCTTTAGAAGCAGTGGATATATACTTAGCTAAATTAAGAAACCACTTGTCCCACCATTCACTTCCACGATACATGTTTTAGCTCCTTTAAGTGATTTGAATACCACTGACGTTCTAGTATTATGTCTGAAGAAAGCCTTTTGCGGATTTTTGTATCCACAGTTTGTCTAAGAGCGATGAGTAACAATGCTTGCTCTGTTTTTTCGTGCAAATAAGGAACTATAGCCTTACATAAATTTTCTGCATCTTGACAAACAATTTGCCAAGAAAAACATCTTCTGTGATTTAGTTTACGAAGTTGTGTAGCATTTTTACAAATTGATCCACCAAATGTTTTCTTGAACCATTCAATTATAGGTTTGTTAGTATTAGTACAGCTTACACTAATTTTCCAGTCTTTTTCATTAATAAAAAATGAGCCTTCGCCATCTAGGAATCCAGCAGCATAAATTAAATCATCTTTATCCCATTTGTCACTCATTTTTTATCCCCTAATCCAATATAACCATCTACTATTTTTCTCATGTCTTCAAGATGATATTTTGTAGCTTTTAGTTCTCCTTGACTTAAATCAGGAGTATTTCCTTCAAATTCTCTAACCGCTTCCTTTAGGGCGAACATAAACTCGCTTGCAGAGATGTTTGGTATTGAAAAAGTTGGCTCTTCTGCCATCCCGCCCTCTGGAAGTTTTATTCTCTCGGCAGGACCAAAAAGCCATTGCTCATTATATCTGTTCCCAAAAGTAAAAACAGAAAATCCTAAATTGCCTATCCAATCTTTTTTAATTAATACTTTTATCATAGTTCACAAACCCCCTTTGGGCATGCAGTGTCTTTATAGTCTTCTGTTTCTTCGTCTGCTTCATCTTTAATAAGTCCAAGTTCAATGAGACAGTCCCAAATGCATTCCTTTACTGCTGCTAGGAAATTATTGTAAGGTTTTCCCTTATATGAAAACTGTTCTTCCATTTCAACATAATCCATATCTTCAAGTTCTTGTAGGATTTCAAGAATTTGTTCAAGATTCTTTTCTCTTTCAAACATAATAGAAAGAAGCCTGAAATATGGTAACATTTGTTTGTAGAAGTCTATGTCTCTGGTGTCTACGAATACTTGAGCAATATAGTTTTTTACATAAGTAACGTGAACGTGAACAGAAGGTAAGCCAGAGGTTCTTTTAATCTGATAAGTGAAACTTCTCTTTCTATATTGATCTTCTCTTAGCTCTGGTCTTTCATCCTCATCGGTAAGAATAGAGGCAATGGTCCCATCTCTAAAGGTGGTCATTCCTTTAACATAGTTGTTTGAAGTAACAACATTATACATGAACTTTTTGAATGAATCAAAATCTGTATCTTCCGGGAAGTTGATGGTTTTAGAAATGCTGTTATCTACATATTGTTGAATCTTGTTTTGCATTTTGTAATGACCTTCAAGGGTAACGCTTTTTGTAGTTTGGAAGAAATCTGGCTTTTCTCCATAAATTTTATCAAACCCACGATCTTTATAGCTTTTGTATGCATGATCATAAAGCTCTACGGTTCTGGTTAAGTCTCCTCTTTCATCTCTCATTCTTCTCTTCATTTTTAAGGAAAAAATAGGTTCAATTCCCGAAGAAACATTATTCAAAAGCAATGAAATTGTTCCTGCAGGTTGACATGTCATTACATAAACGTTTCTCATCCCATATTTTTCTATATCTTTTTGTAGATGTTCTGGAAGAGATTGAATAAACTTTCCTTGTAGAAATTTCTCCTTATTATATTTTGGGAATGGACCTTTTAGTTTTGCTAGTTCTATTGAAGTTTCATAAGCAGCATCTCTAATGGTTCTCATGATGGAATCTACAACAGCTATGGCTTCATCTGAATCATATTTTATTTTTAGCATTGCTAGCATATCTGCCAAACCAGTAATGCCTAAACCAAGTCTCCTATCTTGCATAGCAACTTTTTTAGTCTGCTCTACTGGATAATAGGTAGTGTCTAAAACTGTATCTAACATTCTAACTAGAGTTTTAACGGTTGCTTGGAGAGAGGTATAATCAATCTCTTTGCTTTCAAACGGTGCTATAACAAAAGTTGGAAGGATGACCATTCCTAGATCACAACAGCCCCAAGAGGGTAGAGGAATTTCTCCGCATGGATTGGTTGAATTAAGTTTTTGATAATACCATCCATTACTCCATTCATTTGTTTTATCCTTGAAGTAAAATCCGGGTTCGTTATAATTATAAGCATTTTCTACTATTTTATCGAATACCAGACTTGCCTTAAGTTTTCCATAGGATCTTCCGTTGTGTTTGAGTTCATATTCTTTATCAGTTTTTAGGGCTTCAACAAATTCGTTTGTAACAGCTACAGAAACGTTAAAATTTGTTAATTTGCTGTTTTGTTTTGCTGTAATGAATTCTAAAACGTCTGGATGATCTATGTCTAGAATAGCCATTCCAGCCCCTCTTCTTTGTCCTGCTGATCTCATGGTTGCAATCATACTGTCCCATGTGTTCATGAAAGAAACAGGACCAGAGGCTGTAGAGGTTACTCCTTTTACTGGAGTACCAAAGGGTCTAATATTAGAGAAGTTGGCTCCAAATCCTCCACCTGCCTGTTGAATCTTTGAGGCTGATAAAAAGTTTTCACCTAGAATACCATCGATTGAATCATCTACTGGAACCACAAAACAATTCATTGCAGTAAGGTTTGCCATTGTGTTTCCTAGAGCAATAAGTGCTCTACCTGCTAAAATGCCTCTTCTCTCTAGAAAGCAGGATAGGAATTCTTCTTCTATGTTTTTTATAGCGTCTTCTGTTGGTTTTGCTCCTGAGGATAGGTTGGTATAATATTTTTCTGCTAAGGCTTTTGAATTTCTAATGAAAGCCTGTTTTACATCGGTTTCAATTGTTTTAACGGTTTTTCTATCTTCTCCAACTTCTTTCATGGCATACTTTTCAATAAAAATATCAGAACTGAAGTCGTTTGCTGATTTTGGGTTTTTCTTAACCATTTGAGTCTCCATTCTCTTCTTCTATGTAAGTGGAATCTTTGAAAAACATTAATGGCTTTGGTTTTCTATCACTAATTTCAATACCAAATTCACTAAGAAGATCATCCTTGTATGATTGGAGATCCTGTTCCATTGGAACCATCCTCCTTAGCTTTTTTTGCAGCGTCTTCTTCTTGTGCTTTTATTATTTTAACAATTTCTTCTTGCATTTTTCCAGTTTGTTCTTTTTCATATTCTTTGAATATTTGTTCGAACTCTTCTTTGTTTCCATGAGATTTAATTGCTTGATCAATCAAGAAATTGACTCTTATAGCAAGTTTGTTCTGTTCAGCAACCATCATAGAATATGATTTTCTCATGTTAGAATCGATTAAAGCATATGCGTTAATAAGTTGTCCAACGTCATGCTTAAGATTTGATAAATCTTGTTGAGTTTGCTGCTGTATTTGAAGTTCTAATTGTGCTTTGTTCATTGCATTATCTCCTCTAGATTGAATGTGTTTAGAAAAAGGCTATTTATGTTTTTTCTCTTGTTTACCGTTTTGATGAGGGTTCCTTTGTCTTTAATCTCTGCTATATCGTTGCAAGGCATGTCTTTTGGGTCAACATATGTTATTTCAGTTGGCATTTTTGTCTTTATTCTTGTTATGAAATCTTCTATGTCTTCTAGTTTCACATCTTTGTCAAAACACAGGCAAACTTCATGATTAACAGATTTGCTATCTAAATATGCTGCTAATCCTGCCCACTTTTTTTTCCCAAAAATACAAACTGCATCATATCCAAACTGAGCAGCTTTCATGAGGTTAAACATAGATTCTACTACTAAAATTGTATTGCTGTTGTTTTTTTCATAGGCAAAGAATAATTTCATTTCTTTATCTGATTTTCTAATTATATGTTTTTGACCTTCAAAATTCCAGTTTCCGATAAAGGGTAAAAATCTTCTAGCATAAAAAGCATAATCGTTGATGTAGAAAATAAGAAATCCATAATAAAAATCGGTTTTGTTAGTTATAGGCCAATAGTTGAAATTCTTCAAAAACTCTAAATCAAAACCCCTGTCTTTCAAGTATTTTTCTGCTTCTTTGATTATATCATGATCTTGATGTATATTTTCAGGAAATTTAATTTTTAAGGCTTCAGACGTAATCTCTGATGTTTCCACTTGGTTTTCTGTTCTAAACTTGATTCCATTAGATTTCAAAAATTCGGTTAAAAATCCTCTGAATGGGCAACGAAAACAACTATATAGATTCTTTGTGAAGCTTAAGCCAAGATGATATTTTCTATCAGGACAAGAGGGACACCTTATCATTATGTGTCCCTTTTCTCTATGTATGGGATCAACAGGGAATCTCTTGGAAATCTCAGAGATAACGGATTCCACGTTAACAAACTTAATTTTTGATGTGTGATGAGTCATCTATACCTTTCGAAACGACGATTTTGTTATCGAAGATATAATTCATTTCATCAATTATACCATGATGAGAGATAAGTAAACACATCATGTTCATAGAAATTGCATATTGCTTGATAAATTCTACCACATATCTACCCCAAACAGGATCTAGATGATCTAAAGCCTCATCAATAATGAGAAATTTAAGCTTATTGTTTTTGAAATAGCTCATAGCAATATCAAGTAGAGATATAACAATAACAATATCAACCTTTTGTCTTTCACCAGAGGATAGTTGACTATATTTCATCTTTTTCCCGTTTTTTACTATTAGCTCTTCGATATTATTGTCTTTTACAATGAAATTGAACCGAAAGTCTTTACTATAAAAGTTCTTTACATATTTTTGTATATAAGTATTAAGAATTTTGAGCAAGTCTCCTGCTAATGCCATTCTTGTTTGAGATTTTGGCATTAAAAGATCTTTCCAGAATCCTGTTGTTTCAAAAAGTTTCTTTGTAGTATTCCATTCTTTTGTTGTTAGTTCTATAGTTTCTTTGACTTTTTCTACCATGCCAGCATCTGAAGTGGTGGTAATTTTTTGAAATTTTTCAATGTTTTTATTGTTTTGTTCTATGTTATATTTTTTTTCTCTAATTTTAGTTCCTATATTGCTTATGTTTTCAACCAAATCAGCAAAGGTTTTTAATTCTGGTTTTGCATTCAGTTCTTTTTCTTGTGCTATGGTAGTTTCTTTTTCTGAAGAGAAACATTTCAAGTTGTTTTTTTCGGTTATAATTATTGATTCTCTATCGGGAAGATCTTGCTTACATGCATAGCACTTTTCGTTATCTTCATAGTACTTTAAGATTTTCTTGCTTTCTGCAATACTTTGTTCAAGTCTAATTTTTTCTTCTTTTAAGGTAGTCAGCCTAGATGTAATTTTATCAACAATTGGCTGAAGTACTGTTTCTTTTTCTTCAAGGGCTTTTTGATGTGATAGTTCTAATTCGTTTATCTGTTCTTGAAGTTTTTCATTGTTTGAAACAATAGTATTAATGCTTTCTTGAATATGATCATTTACGTTTTCACTTTGTTTCTTTAGGTTTGTATAGGAAGTATTAAGAGCATAAAGCTCAGTATCAACTTTACTATGAACCTCTTGATCTTCTATTGTTCTATCGTTTAAGGTTTTGTAAATTTTTGCAATAATATTTAGATTTAGAGTTCTTTCCAGAATGTCCAATTTTTGAGTATTATTACCTTTTACAAAGCGAAATAGTTCTGGATTTAGTACGTTCGTATTCGTGAACATATTATAGTCTATTCCAAGTATCTTGTCTATTTGGTTTTGTGTTTCTGTATTTGTCCAATTGTCGGAGATTAAAAGACCATCCTCATAGAGATTACATTTAGCAGAATTTGCAGCCTTTCCTCTGATTCTTTCAATGACATAGTTATGAGCAACTACTCCATCTGCAGAATCTTCAAACCCAAACTCTAAACGCATTGGATCATCAGATTTGTTACAGATAAAATCTTCAAGATTAAGTTCTCTGTTTAGAGATTTGCCAAAACAAGCCATAACTAAAGCATCCACAATTGAAGATTTACCGGCTCCATTAGAAGATCCATCAATTTCATTTACTCCCATAATTATTACAAGGTTTCCCTGTTTTTCCTTAAAGGAAATCTTGTGTTTACCAAGGTATGAATTATAATTTTCTATTACTATATATCCTAGTTTTATGCTCATAATTGTCTTCTTAAATTAGTTTAAGTTACACAAGAATTTGAATCTGGAAATATATTTTTCTACTTCAGCTTCATCCTTACCTTGAGAAATAAGGATTTTTCTTCCATATTGAACAATTCTATCAAAAATATCTATGTTTTCTATCTTGTTCGATGCTTCTTCCATTTGTCGAATTTCTTCCTCTGATTCCACTTCTATTGTTTCAAATGCAGTTAGAAGGTGCAGAGATGATTTTATAAATTCTTCTACTTTTTCTTTGTCTTTGTTTATACTATATATTCTAGCATAAACATTGGTAAATGGAAACTTTTGAAGTTCATTTTCTATTTGTTTCATTTTTTCATTAGTTTCTTCTGTTTTTTCAAAAGTTATTTTGGAAAAAATAGGGCAGAATGGATTCTCTACAAACTTGAGGGAATACCCTTCTGCGTCTATATCTATAACGGTTGCGCCTCTTCTTTTAATTATATCTCCAAAGTTAAAGTTAAGAACGGAGCCTATATAGTGAAAGTTGTTTCTAATATCTCTTTTTGTGTGTATGTGTCCAGAAAATATACCTTTATAGATTTCTAGGTGAAGATCATCGTAAGAACATAGTTGATCATCTTGATATTTGGAAATAATTTTTTTATCGTATGCTTCTTTTATTTCTAGATGGCAGAATAGGTAGAGGTTCATCTTGTTTTGTGCATATCTCTCATAAAGCTTGTTAAAGATATCTTTTGTAACTTCTACACTTCTTATGAAGGGTACAAAGATAAAAATAGCATTACATTCAGTAGATGCAGGTGTCACCCTAACTCTGCCTTTTACAAGGTTTAATCCTTTAATGCTTTCGAAGATATCAATTGCTGATATATCATCTGATTTATCATGATTCCCTTCAAGAATGAATCCTGTTTTTGATATAGTGTTTTGATTGATGTTGGTAATGCCATTGATAACGGTATTAAACCTTTCAGTGTAAAATTTTAGTGCCTGATGAAAAGTGTCTCCTGTATTGACGCTCATCATGCAGCCTTCAGTCTTAGCAGTGTCTGCAAGCCAGTCTAAAGTTGAACTCAATTCATCTATTCTAGAATATTCGTTCTTGTTGAACTTTATTCTCTTGACATTATAATTATAAACATTGGCAGCATGCAAGTCACCATATGATAAAACCTTCATTGTGGTCCTTTCGGTAATAAAAATTCCTTAAATGGTTGAACAAAAGAATCAACCTTAGGGCTTATGGTGCTTATGTTTTCTTGTATTAAAATTTGTAGAAAATCTATTTTATTGTATTTTGTATGCATTTCAATGGCCTTGAATACTATACTTAACGTTTGAGGAGAGAAATCTAAATCTATTAAGTCAATAAGCTTCCAATTATTGTTGATATAGTCTCTTTGTGTTGAAAAATATTTCCAAAATTTTTGAGTAGATAAAATGTTTGAAAAACAGTGGTATAGCTCATCTACCGTAGTTGGTAGTTCTGTTCCAGAAACTTTTATTAAATCAAATAATTCCTTTATTTTTTTCTCTTTGAATTGTGGAATTCCTTTGATATTATCCGATTTATCTCCTGTAATGGCTTTGAAAAGTCTATATGATCTTAATGGTATAATCCCCGGTTCTTCTTTTGGAAAGATGGCTTCAACATTATCTTTATCTATATATGTTTTTTTATGAGGATTATAAATTTTAAGGTTTTCATTGTTTAAGAGCTGATAAAAATCTTGATCATTTGATACAATGGTAACAGTTTTCCCTTTATCAAGAAAGTGCCTAGAGGTGTAGGCCATAAGGCTGTCACCCTCTATTTGTTTTACTATGATAATTTTTACTGGTAAGGTTCTCAATAGTTCTATGACTACGTTCATTTGGCGTTTCCTTGATTCTACTTCATTCATCTTCAAAGTAAGGTCATAACCTGCCAAAGCACTCATATCAATGTCTCTATGGGCCTTGTAGCCCTTGTAGAGTGCCTTTTTACGAATATCTCTGCCGAAGTCGAAAATTATATAGCATTCTTGTGGAGTTTCTATAGTGATCAGCTTTCTGAATTGACCCAAAAAAGTATATATGGCAGTGCTATCCTGTCCTCTTGAATTTTGCAACGTTGTGTCTGTGGGAGAATAGAAGGCTCTAACAAATAGGTTAGAACCATCACAAACT
>Ga0137333_1000495_pt1 | contig 10317 bp, 12 predicted proteins | sample EasRivERMLT231_2_FD_102286 | JGI IMG/M metagenome (GOLD analysis project Ga0137333, IMG submission 102286) | Soil microbial communities from meander-bound floodplain in the East River, Colorado, USA - East River MetaG ERMLT231_2 | ecosystem: Environmental > Terrestrial > Soil > Floodplain ... | reverse complement strand
TCGCGACAGCCCCAGGCGGTACTTGAACCGCGGGACCGGGGTCAGATTCAGAATCACCACCAGTTCGCTCCCGCGCTCCGGTTCCTGCCGCGAAAACGAGAGCACGCTGTTCTCGTGGTCTGAAGCATCAACCCAGGCGAAGCCGCTTGCGTCGTAATCTGACTCCCAAAGGCAGGGCTCCGCCAGATAGAGTTTGTTCAAATCGCGCACGAATTGCTGCATGCCCTTGTGGTAGGGGCCGGCTTTCAACAACTGCCAGCCCACTTCGCTGTTCGCATTCCATTCACCGCTCTGGCCGATTTCGCCGCCCATGAACAACAGATTCTTGCCCGGGAAAAGCCATTGATACCCCAGCAACGTTCGCAAATTCGCGAAGCGCCGCCAGTCGTCACCCGGCATCCGCCCCAGCAACGATCCCTTGCCATGCACTACTTCATCGTGCGAGAGCGGCAGGATGAAATTCTCGTGGTGATGATAGATCATCGCGAACGTCAGATCATTCTGATGATACTTCCGGTAAACCGGGTCGCGCTTGAAGTATTCCAGCGTGTCATGCATCCAGCCCATGTTCCACTTGAACGAGAATCCCAACCCGCCCACGTAAGGCGGTCGTGTCACCTGCGGCCAGGCCGTGGACTCCTCTGCGATGGTCATCACCCCGGGGAATTCCGTATGCACCAGATGATTGAACTGTCGCAGGAAATCAATCGCCTCCAGATTCTCGCGGCCGCCGTACTTGTTGGGAATCCACTCGCCGTGTTTACGCGAGTAATCGAGGTAAAGCATCGAAGCCACGGCATCCACGCGCAGGCCATCAATGTGAAAGCGCTCGCACCAGAACAGCGCATTGGCGATAAGAAAATTCACCACCTCATGCCGGCCATAGTTGAAGATCAGCGTTCCCCAATCCTGATGCGCGCCTTTACGTGGGTCTTCGTGTTCGTAAAGCGCCGTGCCGTCGAAACGAGCGAGTGCCCATTCGTCGCGCGGAAAATGCGCCGGCACCCAGTCCACGATCACGCCGATGCCCGCCTCATGCAGGGCATTGACGAGAAACTGGAAATCCTCCGGCGTCCCGTAACGGCTGGTCGGCGCGAAGAAACCCGTCACCTGATACCCCCAGGAGGGATAATACGCGTGCTCCGCCACGGGCATGAACTGGACGTGGGTGAAGCCCATTTCCGCAAGATATTCGATCAATGGCCCGGCCAGTTCGCGATAACCGAGCGACTCGCTCGCGGACTTCTTGCGCCATGAGCCGATGTGCAATTCGTAGATGCTGACCGGGGAACGCAATGGATCGCTTTTGCGCCGCTTCGCCATCCAGTCATCGTCGGTCCACTTGAACTCGCGGTTATTCCAGACGATGGCGGCGTTTTTTGGCGCCACCTCGAAAAAGAAACCATAGGGGTCGGTTTTCAATCCGATACGCCCGTGATGATTTCGGATTTCAAATTTGTAATGTGCGCCTTCAGCCACGCCCGGCACGAACAATTCCCACACGCCCGACGACCCGAGCGAGCGCATCAGATGACGCCGCCCAGCCCAGCCGTTGAAATCTCCCACCACGCTCACCCGCTGGGCATTCGGCGCCCAGACGGCGAAACTCGTGCCCGCCACCCCGTCAACGGTGCGGAGCTGCGCCCCCAGTTTATCGTACAGCCGGCGCTCGTCGCCTTTGCCGAAGAGATACAAATCCTCCTCGCTCAAGGTCGGCAAAAAACAATACGGATCGGGCGTGCGTTGAACGTTGCCCTGCCCGTCGGTGGCCACCAGTTCATAGGCATAGGTGCCATTGGCGGTGCTCAGGGCGCCCTCGAAGACCCCGTCATCGTGGATCCGTTGGAGCTCGAACCCGGGTGGCTCCTGGCCGCGAAGCGGCCGAACCTCCACCTTCGCGGCGCCCGGAATAAACGCCCGCACGACCACGCCGTCGTTGCCCTTGAGCGCGTGCATGCCCAGGACGTTGTGTGGTGAACGATGCTTGAGTTCGACAAGACTCCGGAGTTCATCCGAGGAGAGCTTCATGTGCCGCGAGATTAGCAAAAGCCGGAGCGAGAGCAACCTTTCCGGCAGAGAACATCGTGCATGGCTTCACCTTCAGGTAAATTCAATGCGACGCGCGGTTGCCTCTCTGGTCTCTATCGGACTTTCATTTCTCGCCGGGTGACGTGCAACGAAATCAGCCAGGGCAAAAAGCATGGCAGCATCCAGCCCCGATTCCGTTTCGCACAACCGTCGGACAGCCTCGAACGCCGACTGGTTCGGGATGATGTGCCAGGCACAGCCCTGACCCACATTGGACCAGAGGTGCTGCTGCACAGTCACATTCTCCCAAACTCCACTCACGGTGAATGTCCTTCCAGACGGGGATCTGATTCGACTGTCCGGCATCAACTCCTCGTACGACTCCAGCCTGACCCGCAAACGCGCTGGAGTAATCCTTATCTCCTGAACCGTGACGAGAATCAGAATACCTGAGTCGCGGAAGACCGCCCTCTTGTTCAAGAGAGACATGAGCAGATCGCTGGTTTGCGGGCTGGGCTGCGCGGCCTTCATACGTGGTCACTAATTCTGCTTTGAAGGCGGCCGAAGAGGGATGACTTGACCGTTGGACCTGGTACCGCCCAACGGCACGCGCCAATGTAAGCTTTGAGTCGTCACAACCAACTTGTTACTACGGCAGTTGAACGGCGCGGAAGAAATGAGCCCCCGCGGTGATGGAATTCGTAAAGGAAATGGAATCGCCGCCGGCAACATTGGTTCTGAGTGCCACCCAATCGCCTGGAAAAGTCAAATTGGTCGAGGCTTGTAAAACAATGGATTTGCCCGGCGTCACTCCCGTTGCGGTGAATTGGAAATTCCCGGCGACGAACACCGGCGCGCCAAGCGTTACCGGACTGGTAGCTGCCTGCACGGTGATCGTAATCGAGTTCGTTACGGCCGCATAGCTGTAATCCACCGCGACGGCCATGAGCGTGTAAGTCCCCGGACCCAGATTGCTGACCGGCACCGTGAAGGGCAGAAAGAGCTTCCCGTCCAGGTAGGTTGTTCCCAGCCAAAAATCCACACCCATTAATTTGTCCTGATCCGTGTTTCGCGCATCCACGGTAAAGTCGAAGGACGCCGGCGCGGTGAACACCGCGTTGTTGGTCGGGTTCATGATTTGACAGGTGGGCGGAATGTTGACGTAAATCATCCCGAAACCGCCTTGACCGTCCTCGTAGTTGTAGAGGCCCGAAAAGCGGAGCGTGACCGAGCCGGTGCTGCCCTGGTGGGGCAAATAAATCGTGCCCGCGGCCCAATTGAAACTCAGCACGGCGTACGGTCCTGCGTCATCGGCGATGAAAATCACCGGCTCATTAGTGAGGACGTTGAGCAACGTAGGCGAGGGACCGGCCGCCGAAAGGTGGATGGTGCCGGCGCGGATTGAAACACTGGCAATGAAAATGAGCAGGATGCCAAAAACAAAAACCCCCGACGCATGACCGGCCCGTCGCATGAATTCATGCTGGGCGGAGACGCGAAGAAATGTCAAGGGTCTTGGATTGCCGGCAATTCCTTCACCGCCTCCATCGTCTCCAGACTCACCGTGATGACGGCAGAGCATAATTTGTCAATCAGCCTTCACGGCGCAACTGGCCGGATACAATCCTCCGTCACCAGCTTCTTCGAATCGGGATGAACCTTTGGCACGCCTGGGCGGTGACGGTTTGACCTTTCTCAATCTTCGCGGCGACTTCCTGGTTCAGGGCGAGGAGTTGGGCGGGCAAATCCTGCTGGGCGTTGAAGCCGTAGGCGGTGAGGACGGAGGCGTCCAGCGCCGCGAGGCCGTCCTTCAACGGATTCGCGCCGGGCACTTGAGGCCGTTTGGGAAATGGCGAAAGGCGTATGGCACAGCCGAAAGTCCGCGAGGACCGAACGTCCGGGCGCACGTCAGTCAGCGTGGCCCAAAAGCCGGTGAGGGCTGCATTGCAATACAAACGATAAATACATATTGACAACCGATAATAATTTAATGTAAAAGAATCTAAAAACAATGTAAGAACCAAAAATGAAAAGAAGTTCAACGATATTTCTTCGGGTTGTCATTGTGCTCGTCGCTCTCGGCGCTCTTGCCCTTATGCTTTGGGAACCTCACCTTGAAGGCAGGAACGCGCACGCCACGCTCTTCCAGATATATTTCAATGATCCATTCCTGGCGTATGCCTACACTGCGTCTATTGCCTTTTTCGTCGCGCTCTATCAAGCATTCAAGCTGTTGGGATACGTGGCACGAAATGAAATATTTTCGCAAGGCTCTGTTAAGGCCTTGCGCACCATAAAATACTGCGCGATGACCCTTGTCGCTTTTATTTTGGGAGCAGAAGCCTACTTCTTTATAGCTGTGCGCGGCAAGGATGACATTGCCGGCGGTGTTATGATGGGTCTTTTCCTGATTTTTGTTTCCGTCGTAATTGCCACTGCTGCGGCCGTGTTTGAAAGGACTTTACAAAGTGCCGTAGAGATGAAGTCCGAGAACGATTTAACGGTATAAGGAGACCAGCATGGCAATCATCATTAACATCGACGTCATGTTGGCGAAACGGAAGATGAGCGTCACTGAGCTCGCCGAGAAAGTTGGCATCACGATGGCCAATATTTCTGTGTTGAAAAACGGCAAAGCTAAAGCCGTCCGGCTATCAACCTTGGAGGCGATTTGCAAAGCGTTGGAATGCCAGCCTGGAGATATTTTGGAATACAAGCAACAAGAAGGGAAAAAATTACGGCAGCAACCATAGACGCCGAATTAGGAAACTTCGCTGCGCATGGCAATTGGGTCCGGATTAGCCCGCCGGCTTGATACAATCCTCCGTCACCAGTTTCTTCGAGTCGGGATAATTTTTGGGCACACCGGGAGGCATGACGGGTTCGCCCTTCTCAGTCCTGGCGGCGACTTGCTGGTTCAGGGCGAGGAGTTGGGCGAGCAAATCCTTTTTGGCGCTGAAGCCGTAGGCGGTGAGGACGGCGGTGTCGAGCGCGGCGTGGGCGTCCTTCAACGGATTCGCTTTCGCTTGTGGGGCCGTCCGCATGCTAACCAGGCGCTCGCTAACTGAAGACGATGTTTATTTGCCCCATAGCTCAAGCGATTGGCGGATGATTTCGTCCAACTCCGCTTTCGTTGCGCCGCTGCCGAAGGTGAAGGTGCCGGTCAGATGTTTCCAATCCTCCAACGACAGGCCGTAAAGCTCGCGGGCGATGAAAACTTCCAGCGCGGCGCGTTCCTTCACGTCCCGCGGGGTTTCAAAAGCTTGGTGGCAAACTCGGCCAGCTTCTTTTGAGTAGTGGCAGTGCGGACTTGGAAACGGTTAACAGCGAATGAGACCACAAGTCTTGAAATGGTTTTTAATGTGCGCCTTGATTTCCTCAACGCTCTTTGCGCTTGGGGCGTTGCCCTCGCGTGTTGCCCACTCACGGCCTGGATGGAGTGTATCCCAAGGTGACCGCTTGTTGCCGCGTGTTTCGGGATCGTCGCCGTGTTTTCCGAAACCGTAACAAACTTTCATTTCCTTGTTCCACACCGGTTTGAAATGCTCGATCAAGTGATCCTCCGCCGTCTCGACCCAAGCACTCCGCACGACTAGGTAACGACAATCAAAGTCTTCAATTTTCAAGTTTGTCGTTCCACGGATGCTGCGAGCATGGTCGCGCAAGCGGGTTGAGAGCCTCTCGCCTTGTTCGCGAGGTCCTGATGCGTGGAGTTCCGCTGGATCGGCTTTCCCCACATAAAGCGGATGTTCTTTGCCTGAGAGAGGTCTATAAGCGTCAAAATCTCCTCGGTAGTAAATGGCATAAACGCCCGCTCCATAGAAGCGCGCATTCGCCATGTCGCTCAAAGGGCGGCGCGGTTGTAACAACAGTGTCTCAGCAACCAACCTGCCGACAACTTTTGGCGCAGTGGGATCGAAAACGAGTTCAGGCAGGCCAACAGAATCGAGGTTTTGTTGAACCAGTTCCAATTTCTTCAAGGTTGTTTCGATGTACATGCGCGACTTGTGGCGCTAAAGATAATGGAATCAAGTTAGCAAGTGGAACTGCTCGGTTACTTGCGCAAACGCTTGGCCGTCCATCAGAACAATCGGAACTTTTGTCATTTCAACCGCCTCCTGAACTGCGGACTTTGAATAGTGGCTTGTTGTGACAAAAGCCCCGCGCGCGTAATTTTTCAAACTGCCTCGCAGCTCCGCAATTTCTCTTCTGCCAACGGTGTGTATCCAACGCTTGGCTTGCACCTGCACCAGTGTTCCACGAAGCGGCCACAAACTTGAGCCCGTTTCTGCTTCAACATCTATGCCGCCATCTTGCGAGTATCGAGTGACTTGGACTTTCTCAAATCCCGAACGCTCAAGTGCGTGCTTAACCAAGTGCTCAAATCCTTGCGGAGTGAGCGCCAGCATTTTGCGCCGGGTTTCCTCCAAGTCGCGGGCAGACTTTGTTTCCGCCTTCACCAAGGCGGGTAAGCGTATGAGATGACGTATTTCATATTGATGCTTTCAGCGTTTCGCCGATGGAGAAAGGCTGGCACGGAGGTCCACCGGAAACCAACTCGACGCGATCCTGCCACTCCTGAAACTGAACGTGACGCACGTCCTCGTTGAAAAGATGAAGGTCATGGCCCATCGCACGATGCCAATTCTCCGCAAGCGTGCGGCAAGAATCTTTGTCGCGCTCAACTACCGCGACCGGCTCGAACCCGGCTTGGTGCAAACCAAGCGCGAGCCCGCCACCGCCGGCAAATAGTTCAATGGTGTCCACGCAAAAAGGGTTTAGCTGTGTCTGCCTCCGGAAGCAAGCGCTGCTTGTGTCCGGACAACAATCCGCTCTGGGCTGCGCAATGAATGCTCCCAAATTCTGACTACACGCCAGCCTTGCCGTCGTAGCAGAGAGGTTACCTTGCGATCGCGCGCTTTATTCCTGGAAATCTTCGGTTTCCAGAAGTCCTGACGTGATTTCGGCATTCGGCAGTGCCACCGGCAACCATGCCAGAAGCAACCGTCCACAAACACGGCAACCTTCCGCGTGCGAAAAACAAAGTCCGGTTTTCCGATCATTTTTTGATTGCGCCGCCACCCGATGATGCCGCGTGATCTGAATATCTCCATCAACCTCAACTCGGTGACTCGATTTCCCGAGGAGCGAATTGCGGCCATCACCTGAGAACGCTTAACCTTGTTGAACACGTCGGCCATACTCTTTGTGTGGCGCTTCCCATGAAACCCGCCTCGACGTGGAACTTTTCCGGCAACTTCTTGGAAGTTTGTTTCTAGGCGGTCCAGCCCCAAAAGCTAGTTGAAATTCTGGAAAAGCTTTTCTCGAACCCAGAAGTGAACGAAAATCCAATTCTTCACAGCACAAGGGGATGATTGCTCTGCAAAACATGAGGGTTGCTATACTTCTGGCAATTGGACTGACAATCTTGCCACGAAGATGGCGTCTGGCAATTTCAAGCATCAATTCACGTTTGCTATCGAAATTCCAGAAGCGCCGGAACGCGAGGGCGGCCTCGACGTTGGGTGGCATTTCCGCCAGAAACATTTCACCATTCTCGGGCTTGAGGATTTTTTGAATCCACGCGACCGCCGCATCAATACGTTGATATTGCTGCCAGAAAGCGCGCAGGACTTTGATGAGAAAGCCGCCCGAACCGCAGGCAGTGTCCGCCACGCGGATTTTGGCGAGTTGCGCCATGAGTTTGTCTGCGCGTTTGAAATCACATTTCTGGCTGCCGACGGCCTCGCAGATTTCATCCACGATGCGTCCGGCCAGCGAGTTGACAAGTGAATCAGCCATCGGCCCGGTGATGCCGGCGGGCGTGTAGTAGATGCCTTCATCCTTGCGATTGGCCGCGAGGAACATTTCGTAGCTCTTGCCGAAGATGTCCTCGTCAATGCGGCGGTAGTTGAATGGACGATGCCGCGGCTGAAGGTTTGATCCCAGGAATTGACGCCGAGAATGAAATTCAGTTTTTCGCAGAAGCGCTGGAGATTCGCCGCGTCGGTATCCAGCCGATCCCAGATGCGCTCGGAGAAAATCTCCGTGTCGTAGTACTCGTCGAAAAAGTCCTCAAAGAATTCCAGGAACTTGGGAATGATGCGGTGCGCGCCCTTGGGTTCCCAGAGTTTGGTAAACCGCGCAAATTCATCCTGGGTGAAGCGGTATTGCACCAGCCCGAAATCCTCGATGGTGCGGGCAAAGATGAGCTTGTTGATGAGGAGAATGATGGACTCGGCGGTAAGTTCGGGCGGGGTCCATTTGACCTTCTCGAATTCATGGAACCAGATTTTAAGGTCTTCGAAGAACTGTTGTTCGAGTTCTGGCTTGTCGGCGGTGTCTTCGATGCGCCGCAGGGTATCCAGCACACTGCGGGTTTCCCGGCACCGGTTGAGGAAATCAGTGAACGGCAGTTGGGCAAAGGGTTTGCCCTCAAAATAGAAATCCCGCGCGCTGAAAAACCAGGCGGTGCGCAGATCGGTGAGCGTCAGGTATTCGTGATCGCGCAGATACTTTTTGACCTGGGCGACGTGATGCTTGGGGTTGGCATCGCTGCGCCAGATCGCGTCCGGGCCGTCCCGCTGGAACAGCGGCTTGAGTTCAAGTTGCATGGGATCTCCCATGCGTTCCGGGAGCATGAAGTCCACGTAGCCTTCGGCCACCCCAACCTGCCGGGTCGGCTGAAAACCCAGCACATCTTTGCAGAGTGCGGTAAAGAGGTCTTCGGCGGCGGTTTCGGGTTTGGCCCCATTTTTCAGGTCCAGCGCATACTTGTGAATGGGCGCATAGTCAGAGACAGGCTTTCCATCGGGCGCGAGCGGCAGGAATTCAATCCGCTCGCGTTCCGTGAACTGTTGGAGGGCTTTGAGTATGTTGTCTGCGTTCACCGTTGCTTCGTACGCCGGGGCATTGTCAGCGAGCGGGCACTCAATTCAAGAACAGACTCCCGTCGCGCCTGAGGCTCGTGTTACGCGGTGAAGCGCGTCCAGTAATCATAAGTCTGGCGGTAATGGCGCTGGAGGTCTTCGCCGCGCTTTTTCATTTCGACGAGCACGACGGGTTTCCAGACGTAATCCGCAAAGGAAACGCCGCCGCCATCCTCATCGGCTTTGCGGACGCGGAACTCGGGTTGCCCGCCTACGTCGAGCGAGCCGGGCTGGCCAAAGGCTTGAAAGAGCCGGTCGAGGAAGATTTGCGCCTGACCCTTCTCGTCGCCGGTGATGTGTTTGGCGCATCACGCGGTGAATTCGGCGAGTTTTTCCCGGCCCGGCATGGAGGGGCTTTAGCGGAAGTGGCGGCGGGCGGCTATGCGCGAGTCGCTCCGGTCGAGGCGCATTCACGGCGCATGGACCACGCGATAGACGCGGCGCGAAACGAGAGCAGGATGGACATCCGTCTTCGGCGGACCGTCGTCTATCCACTCGACCGATTCACCGGTGCCGGTAACGATGGAATTGGCACTCCTCCAGTCTTCCAAATTGTCCGAGTATTGAACCAGGTACGAGCGATTCAAGTCCGTGTTGAACCTGAGACGGAAGGTGCCATCCGGCAGCCTGCTGGCGGCGCCATCTGTGAAAAGGACGGGGGTGCCGCACAACGCTTGCAGTGACGTGACACGCACGGGTCGGGAGAGGGGCGAAGACGGAGGTTGTCCGAGTTGGCCACTCCCATTCTCCCCCCAGGCATAAAGGCTGCAATCGTTGCCAATCGCCAGACTATGGAACTGGCCTCCGGCCACAGCAGACCAGCCCGTGACTCCGGGCGGAGGATCCACTTTCACCGGTGTAGCCCGCGGATTTTGGTCCAGGGCGATCCCAAGCTGGTGCTCCCAATTCCTCCCCCAAGCGTACAATTGACCGTTGTCCCCAATCGCCAGCACGTGATAACCGCCGGCGGCGAAGTCAACCCAGCGATTCACGCCCGCGGGTCGTGGCACATAACTATAGCCGTTCTGGCCCGAGGTTCCCGTCACGCCTCCATAGAAACCGTAAATCCAAAGCTCGTCACCTTCCGTGAGGAGCACGCCAAACAAGGCGGCTTCGGCGATGGATTTCCAGCCATTGACTCCGGAGGGGCGGGGCAGCAATTGTACGTTCCACTGCCAATTGTAATAGAAGATCTGGTAAGCTTCCCTGTCTCCGCCCAGGCCCAGGATCACGTCGTTCACGTAGGTGATCGAGGCGCGCGCATCCCGCCAGCCGCCGGGTGGTTGGGTTATGTCTATTCGTGAAGCGCCATTCAGGTAAACCTGCCCGGCGTCACCCACGGTGGCTACTCCGTTGAAGC
>Ga0137333_1000493_pt1 | contig 10356 bp, 8 predicted proteins | sample EasRivERMLT231_2_FD_102286 | JGI IMG/M metagenome (GOLD analysis project Ga0137333, IMG submission 102286) | Soil microbial communities from meander-bound floodplain in the East River, Colorado, USA - East River MetaG ERMLT231_2 | ecosystem: Environmental > Terrestrial > Soil > Floodplain ... | reverse complement strand
GTCCAATTGATCACTAACCCAAGCACGAATACAAAGAATCCAAGGTAACTGACGATAGGAAAACCCCACGAAAACGCGCCGGGAGCAGTTGTTCCCGCAGTTACTGTATATCCGATCGTGGGAAGAACGGTTGTCAAAGTGATCGCGAGAAAGTGCATGCTAGAACGATCAGCCCTTGCAGATCGATTTGCGCCAAACATCGCAATAAATGCCACCATCAACATCCATAAGAGTGCTACTACTTTTACTGCATAATAAATCGATTCCATGTAGTCCTCCATAATTTGCCATCCTACTTGCTTATAGTAGAAGCAAAACCCAAATCAACAAACACTACGCACCAAGCTCATCCATGATGCGCTTAGATACCAAGCGCCCGGAAACCATGGCAGTGGGTATTCCGGTACCAGGATGTGTACTGGCTCCCACGAAGTATAGATTTCGGTAGCGCGGATGCCGGTTGGATGGCCTGAAGTAAGCCATTTGAGTCAATTTATGAGATAAACCATGCGTTGAACCTTTCATCAGGTTATATCGTCGATGCCATGAAAGCGGTGTGTATGTCTCTTCAAATTTGATATGAGATTCGAGGTCGGTGATACCGAGAGTCCGTAGACGGCGAAATACATGCTCACGAGCCTTATCTCGAAGTTCGCCCCAGTCTTGTCCACACTGCCGCTTTGCGGCGTGCTTCGCTTGTTCTCCATTGTCGCTCAGGTGCCCAACCGGGACGATCGCTGTCAGGGTATCGCCTCCGCGCGGAGCCATGGATGGGTCGAGCCGGGCTGGGGCGTGGATATAAAGACTGGGATTGGCGGGCAGGCTCAGGTCCCGGTCGATGCGCTCGAAGTTCTCGCGATAATCGTCCGCCAGGAAAAGTGTATGAGGTCCGAGGGTTTCGTACGGCTTATCCAATCCCCAAAAGAAACTGATCACCGAACAGGAAAATCGTTTCTTTGTAAGTGTCTGAGCCATTCTGTCTTGAGGCAGAAGGTTTTGGTATACATAAGGCAGATCCGCATTGGCAAGGATCACATCCGCATTCAGGCGCAATCCGTCTGCGAGAATAACACCGTGGGCATACTTCGCACTTGTATCGATCCGTTCCACAGCCGAGTCAAACATGAACTCCACACCGGCATTGCTAGCAAGATCCATAAGAGATTCGGTCACACTATACATGCCGCCTTTGGGATACCACACGCCATGCGCTAGTTCGGTGTAAGGCATCATCGAAAAAGTAGCTGGCGCTTCAAACGGGCTCAGCCCTGTGTAAATATCCTGGAACGTAAAGGCGGCTTTCAAGCGCGGGTCATCAAAATAGGTGGACACGTTGCCATAATGGTTTATGAGCGGCTTGAGGCGAAAGAGCAAGGCTAGATTTTGGATGCTGAAAAAATCGGAAGCATGGTGGAAATCACGGTTGACCAGTTTATCCAAAACCAGTTGATAATGCCGTCCACCCTCCTGCAAGTAACGAAGCATTCCTTGAAAACTTCCTGGCTGGAATGCTTCCAATTGTTTCTGCATGGATTGCATATCGGAAGTGAGCGCAAGCTGACTACCATTATCGAAGACCAGATGATAGGTTGGGTCGACGCGTTGCAGGTCAAGTTGCTGTCGCATCGATGTTCCCAGGGCATGGAATTCAGCTTCATACAGCAGGGGCATAACAAAAAGAGTGGGTCCCGTGTCAAAATGATGTCCATCACGGCTGAAGCGGTCACAACGTCCGCCCGGTCGCGAATTCTTTTCAACGACAGTGACATGAAGGCCCCGTTTGGCAAGATGGGTTGCGGCAGTGAGCCCACCAATGCCTGCGCCAATAACAATCACAGATTTGCTTTTCATAGTCTTTCCAGTGGATGTGAAACAGACTTCGGTGTGTTGCTCACTTCTCGAAAATTGACCATGGACGAAAGTGTGAGCCAGCTCATCCGCAATCTAATCGCTACACCTTTTCTTTCACCATGGTGAGGGCGTAGGGAGTAGCCTTCGCATTCAATGGTATCCAACAGCCATTCGAACAAAACAGCCAATGTGGTTAAGTTCAGGGGCAACTTCATAGCTTTCATTTCTCTTACTGAATCATAAAACCGAATACCATAAGCACCCATTGCGGTGGAAATTAGCATTACTAAAAGCAATTGTCAGTTTCCTGATCAAACCATTCCAAAATTTTGTTCATGTTTTCAATACGTTTATCAGCAATTTCTTTTGATTTCTCCAAAGATAGCTTTCCCGGTAATTGTTCTTGCCGCTTTTTTGTGATTTCATAAGCAGCCCTTAAGTCTTTAGGTCGCATGGAGAACATGCGTAATACTCCAACACATCCCAGGAAATCTAATGCGTCGGCATCGCTGATCAACTGTGCTTCGAGGCTTCGTCCCTTTTCCGCGCTGTGATGTGTTTCAATGCACTGCAATACCTTTAGAGTCTTTTCCTGTCCATACCCTTTTTCCATAAGATATGTCTCTGCCACTTCCTTTGAACGCAGGGCGTGATCAACCCCGTCTTTTTGCCACTTGGCATATCCACCCCAATCATGTAAGTAAGCAGACACCCATACTACTTCATCATCGTACTTTAGATCTTCTCCTATGATCGAAATCAGATGTAATATGCGTTCCGTGTGCTTGATCCCCCATACCCCTCCATATTCCTCTGTCAATTGCATGACCTCTTCTTTGTTTATCATGTAATTTATCTACCCTTTCTTTTCATTTTGAAATTCGATTTGAAATAAATTGGCTGACAAAAAAACTTCGCTGTCATTGAGGAAATCTTACACTGCTCAAGTGGATGGTTTAAAACTATCCTGGGGCTTGTGCATTAGCCAGTACGATGCACCTAGAGCAACCAAAGCAAACGACAGTGTTTCCAGAACAATCCCATTTCCAAAACTGAAAACAGTCGTGGCAAGTGGGCTATGTAATCTTGTTTGTGCCCCACTCAGGTTGGGATTTGTCGAGAGAGCCGTCATATGTAGCACTTCGTTCTCTATGAAGTTCCACGCAAAATGCAGACTGACCGGGAGCCAAAGAGAGCCGGTGTGCAAATAGACCAAGCCAAATCATCTGCAATCCAATTGATACACTTTTTCTTTCACTATATTGAGGGCGTAAAGAGTAGCCTTCTCTTTCAATTGTGTCCAACAGCCATTCGAAGCGCGCGATATAGGCGAAACACGCCAGGCGGCAGCGCAGGTTCTGAACGCGCCCGAAATAACTTTTGCCTACCTCAAAATACTCGCGCGCCAACTGCACTCGGCTCTTCACCCAGGCACGATACCCATCGCTCTGCACATCTTGCGGTCCGATGTGATTTCCCTCCAGTATTTCGCGCGGGACGTTGTAGTACCTGATCTGCGTATCGTCAAACGTATCCCTCAGCATATGCGTGATATGCGCGCCAGAAACAGCCAGGTACCGTGTCTCATCGTGAGGAGCAAATTCGCCATGCCCGATGAAATAATGTATACATTCCATGACCGCCGTTGCCAGCCAGCGCGTATACTCGTTGAGTTCCACATGCGAGATCAACCCGCCGCGGCGTCTGGCATCGAAATCCATCACCTGCATCATGTTGCGTAGATAGGTCTGCAAGCCGCTGTTCTTTTCACAATCATGCTGAATCAGCTCAACTAGCATTTGTTCCTGGATGTTCGCATCGCGCGGCGCCTCACCCCGATAACATTTTTCAAGCAGGGATTTCTGCCGCTCGAGGAAAACGCTTCGCTCTGGACCGGAAGCTGATTCCGCATCCAGGACATCGTCTACCCATCGGAAGTATGCATACGCCCGGTAGGCGTCATTGACGCGTTCACGATCTACGAGGAAACGGATCGTGTAGTAGGTCTGTTTGCTGGCAGCTTTTGTGATTGCTGAAGCGGGAGTTGTGATCATTCGATTCACCTTATCGTCCTTTCCGTGATTCGATATAGAAAATTACGGTCCATCTACCGAGAGTTCAAGCGTGCCGATTTGCATAAGCTGCCCAAGCTCGTCGTTAGAAACCCATTCTTCGGCGATCTTCCCGTTTTCAAAACGAAACATCGCCATCGCTTCCCATTCGACGACCTTTGCCCTAACATCAAATCTTCCCAGCCGGCTTTGCATGAACGCTTCTTCGGTTGCGTAGGTCATCTTATGACTCAATCGCACCGACACATAGTCACCGGATGCAATCATTTCATGGATGGTTGTCTCAATTGTGTGCGGAGAAAGCCCCTTCACGAACATGGCATGGATCGCATCCATGTAAGTCAAGGTTCCATCGGGTCGATGCACCACCACATCATACGTAAACACATCGGGCATCTGGCCGTATTGTTTCCCATCGAGGATCTCTTGAAAGTACTGCACAACGATCGACTTGTTGTGCTCTTCGGAAGAAGTTCCCGAATCGGTTGGTAGTTGTGTCTCTGCAGTGCAAGCATTGATGGTCAACAAAATCAAAATTGAACATAGAAAAGCGCTTTTGAAGTAAATATGAGTTTTCATTCCTAATTTTCCTGTTGTGGCGATGCACACAAATCGGGCGAGACGGGAAGATAAACTGGCTACAAGTCGGGCAGGCTAAACCTTCCAGCGGTAGCGCTGGGCTTTCAATCTCTAGTGGCGTGGGATTTCCATAAAAAAATTTTCGGTCTTACTGCAAGGAGGGTTTCCTAAACGGGATCAGCCGATCAACCCTTGCCATATAATCTGCATACTCTTTGCCAAATGCTTTCGTGAGTTGCTTCTCTTCTGTGCCGATGAAGATCGTGACACCTACATACAAAAAGACCGAAACAACAAAATAGATCCAGGTTAACGTCATCAGTGCAACAGCAGGAAGGATAAAGAACGTCACGCTGGAATAGATGGGATTGCGGACAACGCCATAGGCACCGGTGGTTACCAGTTTGCCCTTGGAAAAGCCGATCATTAATTGAATCACTGCGGCTCCCCAGAGAATTAGTCCAGAGATTAGCAATAAATATCCTACGGGTTTAATAAGATCGATACTTTGTGGTAATGCTGCGATGTGAGGCAAATATCTATGAACCAATATCGCCGCAATCAACGATGGCAGCATGAAAAGGATAATCTTGCCACCCTGCCCGACGATATTCAATCCGTTTTGCTTTTTGAAGATGTTCATCATGATGGTATCCCTTCCAAAATTCAAGAGTAACTCCTAAACAGGTTGCTGAGCCAAATCCTTGTTGACAACTTCCTTCTCATGCTTCAATGTACATTCAAGTTCCGGGAAGCGAAATTGGTATCCTGCGGCAAGTAGTTTGACCGGCTGTACACGCCGGCTGGCAAGGGCGAACTCCTCACCCATCTCGCCCATCGCGAGGCGGACGATGAATTTGGGCATGACGCCACCCGGTTTGAGTCCCAAAGCCTTCGTTGCGATCGTAGCAAACTCAGCATTGCGCAGCGGGTTGGGGCTGACGGCGTTGACCGGTCCTCGTAAACTCTCATTCATCAGAGCAAATTCAATGATGGAAGCCAGCTCATCTCGTCCCACCCAACTCATCCACTGCTGCCCGTCCCCTGCTTGGAAGCCAACATATTGCAGAGCCGGTCCACCCATCACCTGCGGTATTCTCAGATGCACAACCCGGATACCCGCTGCCTCAGCGGACTCCGTGGCTGTTTCCCCAGCGCGATCCACGGTGGATAGGAAGTTGGAGCACGGAGTCGTGCCCTCCGTAAGAATATCCTCGCCGGAAGAGGGATAGACCCCAATGCCTGAGGCGCACACCAAGACGCGCGGTTTATGCACACACGTTGCCAATGCCTCCGCCAATAAGCGGTAGGTAGCAATCCGATTGGCATGTAGCTTTTCTTTGGATTTTCGTGTCCAACGCATCGGCCAGCGCATGCTTGCCAACTGGACTACAGCATCAAAACCTTCGAGCCCAGATGCATCGATACGTCCCGCTTCCGGATCCCAGTACAACTCACCAGCACCCGGCGCCTTTCGGACCAGGCGAACAACATCATGCCCACATTCGATTAAGTGGCTGGTGACAGCAGACCCGATCATTCCATGTGAACCAGCGATTAAGATTTTCATTTCTTTCTCCTTACCGCACAACAGCGGCACTTGAAAAATAACAGGAAACTTTTCTACTATCCGGGCTTGCCAGCGCCACGACCACACACACTACACGGGCCGCGCCGCCGGAAATAGTAGCCCAACGTCGCTACCGAAAGCGCTACACCCCAAACTGGGAAGAGCAAAGTGGGACCGACTTGGAAGATGATCGCTCCAATAAGTTCAAAATCCTCTGCCCCACTGGCTGCCAAGTTAGCGACCATCTGGCCCAGGCCGGACCAAATCCCAATGCCGCCCACAATCAACAACACCGATGCGAGCAAGGCTGGGACAACCGCTAGCGCGATAGGCACTCGGCGTCCAGCTAGTCCAATCATCCAGCGCGGAAATACCTCACCCCAGCGTTGCACCAATCCAAGCATGAGGATGGCGCCTACCAAGCCGAAGGATGCCAGGAAAAGCCCCGAGATCCAGGTCCCACGCTCTTGACCACTACGCAAGTACTCCTCGTTCATCCCCAGTGGCAACCCCAGCGCCCAGGCGTAACGAGTGAATGCGTAAAAGACTGGCGCCACCATCGCCACATACACAGCGATCCGGCCCCAGCGCGCGGCTTGGTCTGGGCTCTGCCACCTCTCCAAGCCATCTCGGCGACCACAATACAGACAGGCGTCCCCGCTCAGGCGGGCATAGCTTACAGTAGCTGCCAGCCAGAGGAACCCACCGCTAAGACACAACAATTGGTGGATCGTCGACCATTGAGTCCAGGCATCCAAGAAGACTTGACCGATCTTGTCGCCCAGGAAGAAGCTTCGAATGGTATAGGGGATATAACCGAGCAGGATGAGCAGGTTGAGGGAAGTCATGAGCAGCAGGAGAACCCCGGCGAGCAATGCTCCCGCAGTTATGAGGAGAGTCCGGAGCGCCCTGCTTCGTACTTCACGCAGCATCGCTACTCCCATCGCCGCCGCAGGAATCCCTGCCATCATCACGACGATCCACGCCACGCCCGGTCCGAACCGTCCAACCAGCGGTCCCATACCGTCGGACACGGTTTCGGGTGTGTAAGGGAACCCGTGCCCGCTCACCGCCCAGTAAATCCCCAGCGCGGCGTAAATTAACGACCATGTCACTGCCGCGTAGGGCGCCCAGCGTTGCCAGTCGCGAACCCCTCCACCACGGGCGGGCACGACACTGGCCATCCCGCTCCTTTTTACTAAGAGGGTTTTGTTCACTGTTTCTCCTCATTAATGTTATCGGCACCTTGTGAAGATGGAGTGCCATGGGTAACCGAGATCAATGTCAGATTGAGATCGCAAATCTTGTTTAATGCGCCGTGCAACCCCGACTGGTCGACGCTGGAACTCCTCAGTAGCACCTCGCCATTCTCTAGGTTGGTAATCGACCAGCCCTCGAACCATGCACGCCAGTGTGTGTCTAGGTGACCGCTGATCTTGATTTCATATCCGTTATCTTCTTTATTTGTCTTCATGCTTGAATATTAGCGCCAACCCATATGAGTTGTCTTCTATCGAAAGATAAGTTTGGGGGGTTGTTTTCGATGGAAACAGGGAAAACAAAACCACCCGTGCTGATTAATCACGGGTGGCGGGATGCGGATGCAGGGCATCCGATGAATCGTGGGTCTCGATTTACACTAGGTTGAGCTCCCTCGCTTTGGCAATCGCCTGGGTACGACTGTGCACATTGAGTTTCTCCAGGATGGCATGCACGTGGAACTTCACCGTCCCCTCGGCGAGCACCAGCTTTTCAGCAATCTGGCGGTTTGAGAAACCGGCTGCCATCAGGCGCAATACATCGAGCTCGCGTGCCGTCAATGGCCCAACCAAGGCCGCCTTCGAGTCTGCAGTTGGGGTGCTCAGGGATGAATCGCTAAACACTTCGAGCAACCTTTGAGCATATGCCTTATGGAGAAGATCCGGTGTGTAGAGGTAGGTGGTGAGTAGTTCTCGCATGATCTTACCAGCGTCTAAAAATAGCCGAATATATCCATCGGTCTCGGCCAGGCCAAGGCACTCTTCGAGGGTTTTGAGCGCTGTGGCTGTGCTCCCCCGACCCTGTAAAGCGAGTACCTTCAGGGTTAAGACTTCGATCAACGTGTTGCCGTGCCCCTTTATTCGAGCTGTTTTTTCCAGGCGGTTCAACAGGCTTATTGCTTTCCCCAAACGATCCATGCTCCTTTCCGCTTCAGCGGTTTCCAGCCAGATTCGGGCGAGGGTGGTCAAGCATACTTCTTGATACCGGTCTATCTGGGTGCTGTCTTCTTCCATAAGAGCGAGGCTGCTGGTCATCCCGCTGGCCCACTGTTCCAGGGAAGCGCGATCTCCCTTAACGAGCCAGACGCGCGCCAGGGCCACATCCACCAGACATTGGGTAAACTGGAGGAAGATCCCATTCCGTCGCTCCTGGTCAGCGTGCTGGACGGCAGAGAGAGCACGGTCCAAATCGCCGAGTGCCAGATAGATAAGCGCCAAGAAGGCATAAGTTGTGGGTACCGCGTTTTGGCTGGGCCACCGCTGGATGAATTCGACTGCTTTCCGGGCGTGTTCTAGCGCTTCCTCTAGCTTATTCTGTTCGAGATATACACTGCTCAGGTATGACTCAACTCGACCTAGATTACCTTGATAAACACTTTGATGTTCAGCCGCAAGGCGGAGTGCCTCATGTAACAACTCGCCTGCCCGGGAGAGTTTTCCAGCCATGTGGGTTGTAAATGCATAGTCAGCCCAAAAGTCCCACCATATATTCCCCGATGCACTGCTTATCCGAATGGCTTCCGAGAAGGCACGCAGCGCTGGCTCCAGCTCTCCCAGTTCACGATAAGCCATTCCCTCAGCCCAATGTAACCAGGTCAGTCTATCTGGAGAAATGTCAGTCCGATCCTTAAGAGTGGATTGGATGGGGACCAGAGCTCCGGAGGGGTTCCCCGAGTAAATCGTCGACATAGCCCGTGCATATGTAATTTCGTTGCGAATCCGCTGGATCTTTGACGGGGTAAGTCCGTTAGCATTTTCAGAGTTTGAGTCTACAGGATAGTTTTTCCAGTTTTCTATCGCTTGCTCAGCAGTTTCGAGGAATGTATCGGTCAAATACCATCGGCCAGCCTGGGTGAGTGCTGAAGCGATTCGAATACATAGCATTGGATGGTGGAGAAATAATTCTTGCGGGAGCCCATCAATCCATTTCATGACGGTTGCAAGCTGGCCGCGTGACAAAAAGGCGATAATATTTTGCTCTACCAGACGAGCTGTACCATCCCAGTCCTTTGCTTTTATGGAATGATTTACTGCCTCATCTATCCAGCCATGATGCTCATACCAGGTAGAAGCTCGGGCATTAAGGTATGGGATCAATTCGGAGGCAGTATGCTGTAAGCGTGCCTGTAATAATTCCCCAAACAAATGGTGGTAGCGATACCACTGGCGCTCATCATCCAGGGGCACCAGAAAGAGATTTGCCCGTTCCAGGTACTCGAGGATCTGTTGGCAGTATAGAAGTTTCGAAGGTTGAAAGGTTGTAGCTAATTTGTCATTGTTCCAGTCTTCTAACTTTTCATCTTCCAGAACCGTTTCGCAGAGTGGAGCAGTCATGCGCTCCAAAATCGACGTATACAGAAGAAAACGCTGAATTTCTGGAGACTGGCTGGCCAGGACCTCCTCCAGCAGGTAATCCAGAATGTAGCGGTTAGTGCCAGAGAATTCTTCGATAAACCCGACTACATCTTCACGGTCCCGCATCGAGAGAGCTGCCATCTGCAAGCCTGCAATCCAGCCTTCGGTACGTTCTTTAAGCACTGCGACCGAGCCAGCATCCAAGGAGAGTCCCATGACATCGTTCAGGAACTGGGCTGCCTCGGGCTCTGTAAAGCTAAGATGGGTAGCTCGGAGTTCAACCGTCTGACCGCGCGCACGCAAGCGAGCTAAAGGGAGCGGAGGATCTGAACGAGTAGCGATCACTAGATGGAACGTTTTCGGGCAACGCTCAAGCAGAAAGGCCACTTCCTCATGTACAGCCTGGCTGTTAATAAACTGGTAGTCATCCAACACCAAGACAATTTTCCTGCCTGTGGTATCCAGGTCATTGATGAGGCTAGTCAGCACTGCTTTAGGTGGCGCTTGCTCCATTCCCGCCATGAGTTGTACGGCCCTGTTTCCAATCGTATTGTCGGCCTCTCGCAAGGCAGCGATTAGATAGTTCAGGAAGCACCCCACCTGATTGTCATTCTGATCCAGAGACAGCCAGGCTATAGGTATTCCCCAACTGGTGATGCAGGATGCCACC
>Ga0137333_1000490_pt1 | contig 10413 bp, 7 predicted proteins | sample EasRivERMLT231_2_FD_102286 | JGI IMG/M metagenome (GOLD analysis project Ga0137333, IMG submission 102286) | Soil microbial communities from meander-bound floodplain in the East River, Colorado, USA - East River MetaG ERMLT231_2 | ecosystem: Environmental > Terrestrial > Soil > Floodplain ... | reverse complement strand
GACTTGTTCGACATTCACTTCGACAACCGGCACAAGAAACTCGTGCTCACGCGGCTCTTCTGAACGAACGCGTTGGCCGCGTCGCGGTTTCTGCATTTCCGATCCCAACGCCGGGTCCAATGTCACCAGCCAAATCTCGAATCGGCGCATCACCACTCCCATTCTTTTCGGTCCCAGTCGTGCGGTGTCTCGCGGAAGGCGGCCAGTTCCGCCGTGTCGCGCTCCAGCACCGTCTCCGGCAGGGCTGCCAGCGTCTCGGCCCAACCCTTGCGCGGTTGGCGCTGAACCGGACGGATCACTAGCACGTCTCGCTCCGCCGACACGTCCACTTCTTCGCCCAACGGACACTGCTTCAGCAACGACGCATCAATCGGCACGAGGCACGTCCCGGAGATGGAAATGGTCTTCGTATGCATGACCGGAGCATGCCTTCGCTATCGGGCCAACGCAAGCCGTTCGGTGGAACACGCAGAACCTAATGGGGACGGAGGCGGAAACGATTCAACTCTCAACCCTCACCCCTCAACATCTGTAAAACCTCCGTTTGTTGCGGGCGGCGGATGAACACAAATGAACGCATACGTTTCAGAAAGCCGTCACCTCACTCTGCGCAGCCGGCGCGAGATGGGCGTGAATGCACTCTATGCCGCGCTGATGAACGGGGAAGTTGCCAGTCTGAATCTGATGGAACTTCCCGAAACAATGCATCCGTATCATTGAACGCTGCGAGGCGGATGGAGCAGTCAGAGGAATGGCTGACAGGGGAATGGTGACAAGGCCGTAAGGTTTATTCCTTTGACGTTCATTCCCCTCACCCCGGCCCCGGTTCGTGCGGACAAGGCTGTCCGCGCTCCTATGGTTTGCGGCGGACGGGAGCGCGTTTGCGGGCCATGGCCTTCTTGATGCGCGCCGTGCGCTGCGGATCCGGTTCATCCAAGCCCTCCAGCAAACGGTTGGGGCTGATTTCAAGGAATTGTGAGACGCGGGCAAAAGTGGTGACGGCAAAGGGAAAACCGCCCCGCTCAATCGCACCGATGGTTTGAACGTGAACACCGGCGAGTTCGGCGAGACATTCCTGCGTCAGGCCGGCCTTTTGGCGGGCTTCGCGGATGTTGCGTCCGATCATGCGCAGGATTTCCCGGTTGCTCACGCAGGGGAGTGAGCAGGATGGTCAAAGTCGTTGACACCGAATATCGGCTAGGTTAGAAACGCTGCCATGTCCCGGGGAAGGCTCCCGCCCCAGGCAAATCACTTTGGGTGTCGAAATATTCAAGCAAGCGTGATATGAAGAAAACCGTGAAGAAGCCCCATTCCTTGTACGTTTGGCGTGTTCATGCGCTGCTCCTTGTCCTGATGAGTTTCGTCGGAATCACCGCTACCGTGTTTGCGTCGGGCGTCACTATCATCACACACGGCCTTCAACCTTTTCTGGGTTATCCGGCATGGGTGGATAGAATGGCGCAAGCAACCATTCACGCTGCGAGTCAGCGTGGCCTTAGCACGACTTGGTATCATATCTACATTTACAAAAACGGCAGCAGTATCGTTTCAACTGTTATCAGGAAACCGGCCTCTTCCTCGACACCACAAAGCGAAATTGTTGTCACCGTGGATTGGTCGGTGTTGAGCAATCACCTTTTGTCGGGCGGCGTTACGACTGATCAAGTGGCATACGAGTTGGCGAAAGTTTTGCGAACCCCTGACCCCGCGATTGGACTGACCCTTCCTCTCACGGCGAAGCCGCTGCATCTGATTGGTCACAGTCGCGGTGGCTCTGTAATGCTCGAAACGGCGCATCTTCTCGGCAAGAGCGGGATTTGGGTTGATCACCTCACGACACTTGATCCGCATCCACTGGTCTATCCCGACGCGGGTATCATTCGAGACGGGCCTATTGAACCAGACCGAATCTTTCCGCCCGATCCTCCCGTCAGGCTCTACGACAATGTCGTGTTTGCCGACAATTATTGGCGGGAAGACCCAAATTGGGTTGCTTGGACGCTCGGCTCACTTGATTTCAACGGTCAAAGTATATCCAGCACGCATGACTTCGAGTTGAATGAAAGCATCCTTAGCGGCTTGGGTTCACTAACAGAACATTCCGACGTTCACACATGGTATTACGGCACTGTGGGTCCGCCGTATCCAGAATTGGACGGTGAGATTTACATTTCGGACGATTGGTATGCAGGCGAATATTCGCGCGATGAAAACGGCTTTGCTTTCAGCCGGCTCGATCCGAACGGAGTTACAAGGCGTGGACAGTTTCCCAAAGGCATTGCCGCAAATCATGGCGGAACGGGCAGCCGTTTCACACCCGACCAAGGCGGCGGCGCTCAGTGGGCTAACGTTGGAGACATTCAACTCCCACCTTATCCGCTGAACCGAATTCCTCAAGGCCAAGCGTTTAATGCCACGTACCGATACCAAGATCGCGACAGCGCTCTGCTAATCGAATGGCTCGCTGACACTGACATAAACCCGTTAAACGGCACTGGCGCCTCACTTGCGAGCCAGAATTTGGCGAGCACTGGCGGCGCGGTTGCAAGCGGCAGCGTTTCCATCCCGACGAGCGGCTTAAACGCCGTTGTTCAACGCCAATTGCTTGCCAAAATAACAAGCGTCAACAACGGGGCTGTCCGTTACGAATACGGCAACAGCATGTTCACAGTCACTTGGCCTGAATTCGTTTTGAATTCTGTCGCGCCTGTGCAGGTAGTGGCGGGGAACGGTGCAACCACTCTCACTTTGCAAGGGAGCGGCTTCACCAACACGGGCAAGATTATCTTCTCCAACGGTGGCACGACCATCCAGGTAACACCGACAGTTATCACGGCCAGTCAAATCACCGTTGCTTTCAGTTTCGGTTCGACTGCCAAGACTTGGAACTTGTTGGTCCGACAATTCGTAGATGGGATTCCATTTCGTGACAGCGAGCCCCTTAGCATTCAAGTTTCCGCATCTCCTCCTGTTGGCCCAACCGTCACCGCCTCAGCCGGGCCAAATGGCTCGATCAGTCCGAGCGGCACGTTCAGCCGCAACGTCGGGTCCAGTGTCACCTTCAACGCCACGGCCATCACCGGCTATGAAGTGGCCAGTTGGTACGTCAACGGTGCGGTCGCGCAGAGCGGCGGGGCCACTTACACCATTGCGAGTTTTCAGGCGAACACCGCTGTGCAAGTCACGTTCCGCCAGACTGCCACGACGCCTCTCACAGGCGATCTGCTGGTCAACGTTACTCCACAAGCAGCGGTCAACGGCGGCGCTCAGTGGAGATTCATTTCGCCCGTTACCAGCAATTATCAACCGCCGAATGTTCCGCTCCAGTATCTTGGTCCCGGCCAATACCAGATCAGTTTCAAATCGGTTGGCGGCTACATCAAGCCTCCCGACCAGACCGTGAATGTCGTTGCCGGTGAAACCGCCATCATCAACGCCAATTACACGGTTGATACGCCAACCACCTACACGCTCAACCTCTCCGCGTCGCACGGCCACATCACGCCGCGCCCGGACTTGAATGTATATCCCGCCGGAACGGAAGTGCGGCTGACGGCGTATCCCGACGACGGCTACGTGTTCGATCATTGGAGCGGCGATGCGAGCGGTGATGACCGCACTATTTACATCACGATGACCCGGAATAAATCCGTCACGGCGGATTTCGATCTGGACACAAGCATCGGTCACATTCGGGTGAACCTTGCGCCGCCTCAAGCCGTGGCCGAAGGCGCGCAATGGAAATATCGAAGTTACACCGCGTGGCAAAACAGCGGCTACCTCCTTGATTATATCCCAACGGGCGATGGCTACGTCCATTTCAAAGATATTCCCGGCTGGACCACGCCCGACGAAATCGAGTCCACGGTTGTCGGAGGACAGACGACCACTGTGAATGCGTCCTATCAGGAGATTCCCGGCGCGGTTCAGGTTACGATTGAACCCGCCGCTGCCAATACAGCGGGCGCTCGCTGGCGATTGGACGGAGCAAGCGCTTGGCAAAACAGTCTCGCCAACCTCAGCGGAGTTACGCCCGGCGTTCATCAAATCGAATTTCAATCCGTTCCCGGCTGGACCACGCCTGCGCCGCAATCCATCACCGTGCAACGCGGCGGAAATGCCATCGCGTTCGGCCACTACGGCCCGCTGCCCGGTCAGCCGGTCATTATGGCTGTGAGTCCCCCAATGGGGCCTTTGGCAGGAGGCACGGCGCTCACGATTGATGGCGCAAACTTCGTTGCCCCAGTCTCCGTTTTGATTGGTGATAAGCCTGCAACCAACGTGACGCTGTTGAGCGCATCACAGATTGTTTGCTTCACACCGTCAAACTCCGTTTTCGGCAGCGTACCGGTCGTCGTACAAACGGTGAGTGGGAGCTCTACAAATCAGAATGGATTCACCTATGGCGTCACTCGCGGAACCAATATCCAACTGGTGGCCTCAGCCGGCGGTCGAATTGATGCAGTCGCGGTCAATGGCAGTTTCGCTTATGTCGGTGAAGGGAGTTCCTTCGTGGTATTGGATGTTTCCAACCCGGCTTCGCCATTCCCAGTTGGGCGACGGCCACTTCCAAGTGTGGTGAGTGACATCGCCGTATTCACGCAGAGTGGTCAAACGTATGCTTGCGTAGCGACTGGGGATTCGGGTCTGTATGTCGTGGATGTGACGAATCCGGTTGAGCCGGCATTAAAGGGTTATTACAAGACGCCAGGCTTTTGTTACGGCGTAGCCGTGCTGGGCGGGTTTGCTTACGTAGCAGATGGCTCTGGTGGATTGAAGATTTTTGACTTAGCCAATCCATCAGCGCCTGCTCTGCGAAGCTCCGTTCCGCAAGCCGGATTTGCCAACGAGATTGTCGTCAAGGCAACGACGAACGGAGTCTTCGCCTATCTTTCGGCGGGCAGCGAAGGTCTGCAAATCGTCGAGGTCAGCAACCCGCAAGCACCCGTGGTTCGAGGGCACGTCGCATTTGGCAAAAACACCAGTTCCATTGAAGTGGCAGGTAACCGTGCTTATTTGGCCGTTCCGGGTAGCAGCACACAACGTGCGGATATATCAAATCCTGACCTTCCAACAGACTTGGGACAATTTGATTCAGGCTTCGCTTACGCTGTCGTGATTCAGGGAACCACGCTTTATTCTGCAGGCTCGGCTGGGTTCCGCGTTCAAAATCTTAGCACTGGAACGCCGCAAGTTATTGGGAATGCTTCGTTGGTGTCTCACGGAATTAACATGACGGTCACAAATAACCACGCCTATATTGCGGGAGGCGATTTTGGTCTCATCATCGTTTCAGTTAACACACTATCGTCCCCAGTTCTCACAGGCAGCTATGCAGTTGGATTGGGTAACTACCAAGGCGTTGCGATTGATGGCCAATACGCCTACACCGCTCGCGGCAATGGCGGATTTGCCGTTTTCGACGTAAGTAATCCAGCCCTTACACACGTAGTGAATCAACTTCCAAATACCGGTGCGACCGCAGTAATGGTGTCCAACGGGTCCGCATACGTACTGGGCGGGAACCAAATCAGGATTTACAGCATTTCGTCGCCATCGTCACCGGCACTGCTTGGCGCTTTTCCTAGCAGTGTAATGTTCTGCGAGGGGATGAACGCATTCGGAAATAACTTGCTGGTTTCGGGCCAGAATATTGAGAATTTCCACACCGAATTTGCGGTCGTGAATGTATCAACTCCGTCATCGCCAAGCCTGTATTCCAAGGTCGAACTATCTTCTTCGAGGGAAGCCGCCTTTCTAGTGGCCAACAACGGCGTGAGGGCGTGTGTGTCCATTCAAGAATTAAGGGAAGTGAAGATTCTGGACATCAATCAACTCAACAACCCTATTCAAATCGGTCAAATCCAAGACTTGGGTTATGTCGCATCACTGGCAATTACAACCGATGGGCAGACTCTTTTCGTGGGCAATTACGATCCAGAATTGTGCCTCAGAATTTTTAATATCAGCACTCCATCTGCTCCCGTCTTGATAAGCTCAAACTACATTGGTGGAATAATCCGCGGAATTACCCTCGCTCCCGGGAAGGCACACTTAGCTGCTGGAGCGCTTGGGGTGATCCTAATGGACGTTGAGAATCCTGCGATCCCACGCATCCTCCGGTCATACGACACGCCGGGCTTTGCGCAACAAATCGTGCTGTCTGGCGATTATCTCTACGTAGCAGATTCCGCGGCTGGACTGGTTGTGTTGAAACTCACCGACATTGAGCGCCCTGAAATCTACATCACCAACCCAACTTTCACGTCGGTAGTAACGAATCTTACCGGTGCGCTTAGCATTGGCGGCAGTGCGGCTGACAACAAAGGCGTGACTCATCTTACCTGGGCCAACAGTCGGGGTGGTGGCGGAGACGCCGCAGGCAATAGCAGTTGGCTGGTCAGCGGAATCGCGCTACAGCCCGGCACAAACGTTTTGACGGTCACGGCATTTGATCTGGCCGGTAACAGCAGCAACGCCACGTTGACCGTCATTTATCAGTCGCCAAAGCAAGACCAGACGATCACGTTCCCGACGTTGGCAGATAAATCCTTCGGCGATGCACCGTTTACCGTGACGGCGGCATCGAGTTCGGGTTTGCCCATTGCGTTCACGATTTTCTCCGGCCCGGCAACCATGAGCAACAACATCGTGACGTTGACCGGCGCGGGCGTCGTGACCGTACGTGCAGAGCAATCCGGAGATGCGAATTTCAACGCGGCGCTTGCGGTGGATCGGTCCTTTACCGTTTCCAAAGCAGAGCAACTCATCGCCCTCACCGCACCCGAAGACGTGACGTTCGGTGATCCACCGTTGATCCTGAATGCCACAGCCAGTTCCGGTCTGCCGCTGATTTTTGAGATCGTGTCCGGCCCCGCAACGATCACCGGCAACATTATGACCCTGACCGGTGTGGGCACGGTGTCAGTACGCGCGATGCAGATGGGCAATGAGAGTTTTAACCCGGCACTGGAGGTCGAGCGAAGTTTCACAGTCGCTAAGACGCATCAGTTCATCACGTTTGGAGTGTTGAGCCGTCAGGTGCTTGGTGATGCGCCATTCCCGCTGACGGCTTCAGCTAGTTCCGCATTGCCCGTGAGCTTCACGGTTCTGGCGGGCCCAGCCGTGGTGAGCGGGAACGTGCTGACAATCACCGGCGCCGGACTGGTGGTGTTGCGCGCTTCACAAGGCGGCAACGACACCTACGCACCCGCTGCCAACGTGGATCAGGTTTTGAGCGTCGCGCCCGGCAACAACGTGATTACAGACGCCCAACAACTGGAGAACGGAATGTTCACCCTGCGGTTCTACGGCGAGCCGGGAGCGAGTTGCGTGGTGCAGGTTTCAATCAATCTGGTGAACTGGCAGCCCATCGCCACGAATCAGATCAGCGGGTTGGGTTATCTCGAATTCACCGATACGGCTTCGCCGAACCACGACCGGAGGTTTTACCGGATTGCGCCGTGAACGGGCGGCAGGGATACCGCCCGAACCCGCCGGCAGGATGCCCGCGCTACGGCGTCGCGCCGATTTCCGTCAACCGGCAGTTCATCGGATTATTCTGCCCTCAATTATTCTGCCACTCCCGCGAATGTCCTGCGTCAGCGCCACATCCGGATGTTCCGCGTCAACGACTTGATGTATAATCAGTTGAACTGGTCGCGCCGGTGGCCCGGGCTTTTTTCTTCCTCCAGCTTTCGCCGCACAAGCAGGAGCGTGGCCTGGGTTAGTTCGCGCACTTCTTCGCCGCGGGTTTCGAGTTCCTTTTCCAGCTCCGCAATCCGGCGCTCGTAGGCGCGGATGCGCTCTTGTTGCGGCAGGTGCAGCGCGGCCAGACGCTGTTCCATCTCGATAAGCGCCTGCTGCGCCTGTTTCTGGGTTTCGAGCAAGGCGTTGCGCTGTTCGTAAAGCCCCTGCACCAGACTTTGCTTGGCAAACGCGGTCAACTCCGCGAGCGCCTTTTCGTGGGTCAACGTCGGTGGATTGCCAGTGGCCGGCAGCAGCGCCGTGGATGTTCCCAGCCCGCCGCGTCTCAGCGCCAGAACCAGCCAGGCCAACAGTCCAATGATCAAGGCCAGCGCGCCCATGATCCACCACACCACTGCGTTCGAGGTGGCGGCGCCCACGGCGAGATTGGCCGGCGGATTACCGGCGGTGTCCGGGTTGGCAACCGGACTCGCCGTTCCTGTCGTCACGGCATTTTGCGCCAGCACCACCGGCGGGCCCACCGGGACAAGCTCAAGCCTGATGTTGTCAATGAGCACCGGGCCGCCGGGTGAAACGCCATCGGAAAGTGCTCCAAAGCGGACCTCGGTCAGCGCTTCGCCCGGCGGCGGACCCTCCAATGTCACCGACCCATCCACTTTGCCGTTCGCATCCAGATCGAGTGTCGCCACCGTGTTGCTGGGTGAAATGACGAGCTGAAAGCGATGCCAGCCGCGCACGCGCTTTTGGACCGTCTTGAACGCTGTCCATTCCCTCGTCTTCCCGCCGATATCAAGCGTGCGGGCGGCGTAAACCCCGCCGTCACTCACCACTCCCAGCTCCACGAAAGCCCGGTTGCGATTCCCCACCGCGAGAGTCATGTGCCGGTTTGCGTTGGTGGCGAAGTCGAACAAGTCGGCTGTGAGCACCACGGCATGCGAGTGGCCTGGCAACACAGAGAAGTCACCCCGGCGATTCGCGTCGCCGCCATCGTACCTCGCCGCCTGGCCACCGCCCGGAGCGCGAAGCTCCAACACTCCCGCGCCTTGCGGCCACACGGCGCGCAAGTTGGCCGTGTTCGTGTAACGCTCGAAATCTTCTTCGAAGATTACCCGCGTTTCTTCACCCGTGGCAAAAAGGCTGCCGCCGATGAGAATCAACGTTGCCGCGAAAACACTTTTTGCCGCGATCCGGGAATGGAATTGGTCTCTCGTTCCGATGCACTCATGTCTAAGCCAACGCGTCGGGCCGCTCAAGGTAAAATCCGGCCCGTTGTGGGACAGGGAACGGCCGCAGCGAAGTTGGTGGCCAATCAGGGCGACGGAGAATTTCATCCAGGCGCGTTTCGAGATTCACGTTCAGCAAGTCCTGTCACGTTGCCGGCCGCCACTTCTTCAATCTCTTCTACCGCATGCGCGACCTTTTCCGTAACCTCCCGATCAGCCGCAATGGTGGCAACCATGCACCGGGCATTGTGCTTGGGCGCGTGGCAGGACAGCGAGGGCCGCGAGCGCGCTGCCTGCGACGAGAACATTTCTGTGGTTCATCGGTTACATGCCGCCAGACGCAGCTTCATGCGGAAATGCGGGCCGACATCAGGAATTTCGAACTCGCCGCCAACGGTTTCGAACCCAAGCTTGCTGTAAAATCCCGCCGCGCTGGTTCGCGCATTGCACCAAACCATCTGTGCGCCCTGCTCGCGCGTGAACGCAAGACACGCGTGAACCAGCGCGCACCCCAGGCCCAAGCCGCGGGCTTCAAGCGCCGTGGCCATGCCACGAAGTTGAAATGCGCGCAAGCCCGGCTGTTCCGGCATTTCCGCGAGGTAGAGTGATGCGATGCCCAGCAAACTTCCATCGCGAAACGCGCCGAAGTGCCGCGTGGTTTCTGCGTCGTCCCCGGGAAACTGCGCCGCTTCGATTGGGCGTCCCGGACGCAGCACGGCGAGACGGAGCGGCCAGGTTTCCGCAGCAGTAATCACGCGAACCTCGGCTGGGTCGCGGTCAGATTTTTGTTCCATCATCACGGACCCGTGCGAGCAACGCAGTTTTCGGTGCAGCTATGGGCGCCTCGTCTCCGCAGCTTGCGGCGCAGGCGACAGAATGTTGCTATCCGCCATCCAGTCCGTCAGACGTTGCGGCCAGCCTTTGATGGAGGCCAGCTTGGACCGATTGCCCATGTTGAATCCGTGTCCGCCGCGGGAATAAAGGTGAACTTCAACGGGCCGTCGGAGCTGCCGGTATTTCTCCATTTGAGAAATTACTGGCCCGACGTGGCTGCGGTCGTCATTCGCGACCAGAAAGAACGCGGGCGGAACATCGGCGGGGATTTGATCGGGTATTCCAACTGGCCCGGGATAAATCACGATCTGAAAATCTGCGCGGCAATTCATGCGGTCAATTGGATCAGCCGCGCTAGTGTGGCCTGACGTCGGGCTGTAAACAAGCATGGCCACAACTTCGCCACCCGCGGAAAATCCCATCGCGCCGATGCGATTGGCGTCCAAGTTCCACCCGGTCGCGCGACTGCGAATGAGCCGCATTGCGCGCTGGGCGTCCTCGCGCGGATGTTTTTCGAGCGAGTAAGGCGAGTTCGTTTCCCGAGCCAGCCGATGTTTGAGGACAAATGCCGTTACGCCGAGATCGTTCAGAAATTTTGCCGGCTCGACACCCTCAGCCTTGAAGACAAGCTCGCGATGGCCTCCGCCGG
>Ga0137333_1000489_pt1 | contig 10418 bp, 9 predicted proteins | sample EasRivERMLT231_2_FD_102286 | JGI IMG/M metagenome (GOLD analysis project Ga0137333, IMG submission 102286) | Soil microbial communities from meander-bound floodplain in the East River, Colorado, USA - East River MetaG ERMLT231_2 | ecosystem: Environmental > Terrestrial > Soil > Floodplain ... | reverse complement strand
CGCGGTGCATCGGCAGCGAGAGACTGGCCGGGATCAACGCCAAGCGACGTCAAAAGCATTAGAAGTCCGCAGTGAAGGAGGGAAAGCTTCATTTGTTCTGCTCCCTTCCAGAGGGGCCGATGTATTCGCGCGCGATGACCAAGTTGTCGAAGAAAACCACATTCGTCGGATTCTTCGTCCAGCGGTCGGTGACGTAGGATTCGAGCGTGAGGGCGTTGGCCTGAAGCGCGGCGGTCTGGCGCCAGTTGATGCCGCGCCAATGGCCGAGCAGCCGGCCATCAATCCAGAACGCCTGCTCGCCGTCCGGCTCGCCGGGCGTGTTGTGCTTCAACATGAACTCGGCGCAAATCCAGCGGCCCTTTGCGATCACGTCCTGCGGTTCAACTTGAAACGAATTGCCCCAATACTTGCCGTCGCGCGAAACCTCCATCTCGTGCCAGTAGCTGTAAAAATTCCATTTGCCCGGCGCGGGCCAGCGGCCCCAATTGCCCCACGGTTCGAGCGCGGTGGAAAAGCGTTCCTCGCCTGCGGGACGCAAGCCCGCACCGCCAAAGCCGCTCCACCTGTCGCCGCCGCGCAGACCCTTGTTCGCGCGCAACGTGACAAAGTGATGCACGTAATCGCACCCGGCATCGAAGCGAACGTAGAAGCGGACGAAAACCTGCGGGGCCGGCTCGAACCATTTCGTGAACCCGTCACCGGTGTTCTCGCCCAGCCGGGCCTCGACTCTCAGGCATTGCTTTCCAAGCGCCGCATCGTCCGGCGGAACCAGGCTCAACGCCCGCCCTTTGGTGCGCCCCTTTTCGTCCCACCGCGCGCCCAATTCGCTGCCTTCAAAATCATCAGCAAAAATGACCGCCGCATGCTCAGCGATGCCCCTGTCCGCCTGGAACTGTGCGGCCAGCCCTTTGCCCTGGGGCAAAGCGCTGTTCGTGGTGAGATTGGGAAAACGTTCCGCCGCCGCGAGCGGGAGAGTTGCGCCGAAGACACAGAGCGCGGACAAGTAGAACAAGCGATGACGCCAATAGCTCGATTCGGCTTGAACCATCCGCTTCCAATTTAACGCGCTCATAAAATCATTTCTCCTTCGCCCCTGGCAGCGCCTTCAAACTCGTAGCCGTCAGCACCTGCATCTGGCGGATGGCGATTTGATTCAGCCGCTTAAGCCGTTCGCCCGGTGGCAATCCCATGTGAATGAACTCCGCGTTCATGCCCTCCATGTTCGCGAGCACCAGCAACTGCTCGACACTCGCGTAATCGCGGACGTTGCCTTCCAGCTTGGGATTCGCGTCGCGCCACTGCCGCGCGGTGTGGCCAAACAGCGCCACGTTGAGCAAATCCGCCTCGGTCGCGTAAGTGATGGCCGCCTGCGCGGGCGTGACCTCGGTCGGAATCAGGTGCGCCTTCACCGCGTCGGCGTGGATGCGATAATTCAGCTTCGACAACGTGCGATTAAGATTCCACGCGAGCGAGAGGCGGCGGCTTTCGTCATCCTTCAGCCGCTGGAATTCCTTGATGAGATACAGCTTGAACTCCGGGCTTAACCACGAGCCAAACTCAAAGGCAATGTCCCGATGCGCGTAAGTGCCGCCCCCATAACGCCCGGCCCGGGATTGAAACCCAATGGCATTGGTGGCTTCGATCCATTTGCGGGGAGTCAGAGAGAAGCTGTTCAAGCCCGCCTGATTTCTAAAGGTCTCGAATTCGAGACCTTTAAAATCCGGGTTGTGGATTTGCTCCCAGACGCCGATAAATTCGAGCGTGTTGCGATTCCGCATCCAACTGTAAATCAGGATGTCATCGCCAAACTTCTTCGCCATGTCCGTGAGGCAGATGAAGTCCTGTTCCTTTTTGGAAAGGACGGTGATGGCCGCTCCCTGAACTTCAATGGTCGCTGTCTTGGGTTTGCTCATACGGTCAGCCGCACAGAACGGCGTTTGCCGAGATTCTTAATCCCGTCGAATTCGACGGAATTAGAACCGGAGTCATTTCAAGCGCCGGACTTCCAATTACGGCGAATTCGCCACAATTGGAAAACCACTCGAATTCGAGAGGTTTGACCTCCGGCGTGAACTGACCGCGACAGTCCCGTAAAGCGGGATTGCTCCGCATCTTGCTGACGCCATCAAGCTTTTGGCGGTCGAGGGTTTTCATTAACTCGCTACAGACGTCCCGCGGTATTGACGAAGCAAAGTGGTTGCATGCTGAATCACTTCGTTCGCAGACTTTTTTGAACTTGCGCTAATCAGCTTACCCATCACTCCGGACGGCATATCAAAATTTGAGAAATTAAGCAGGCCGACCAACTCAATCCAGCGGCCGACAATTTTGGGTTCGCAAAGTTTGAACAGAATATCTTGTTCGCCTGGGAACACCTTTTCAAAGTAGCGCTCCCACCTGTCTCTGCTAACGCGCTTGAGTTCCCGCTCCGCGACAGAGGCGGCATCCCAAGATTGGCCGTAACGATTGCCCAGATAAACGCAAATGTATGCACGGAGACACTCAGCCAACGCAGGAATGCTGGCAGCAGAACTTTCCACGGAACAGGAGATGAAACCGTGACCCTCCCGACAAGCCTGCTCCAATAACCGCTGAATCACTCGTTCTGAATTAGGCCGATTCGCTTCGTTCGTCTTCGCGCTCACTATTCGCGCGAAGCCTGCGATGTCGTCCGCCGCTTTGAGCAATTCGTCACTAAGGGTCAGAGATACAACACGCTCTTCTTTCACCGTGCGAAGCAGAACTGCCCTCGTGCCGTGTCGGCGCAAAAACATCAAAGGAAGGTCTTCCGCGTTGGCGGCAAAATCAAAGACCGCTTCGTAAAGCGACTCGGCATCAGCACGAACATTCGTCGAAGCAACCCCATAGCGAAGCCTGTCGGTCGAAACTTCGAGAACAATCACCCAAGGTTCAGCTGCTACAGCGGCACATCGCTTTAATGCCCGCCGAAATCGCCCGGGTCGGTCGGCGCTTTCCCCACACATCACCAATTGAACTGGGTGAATCGGTTTAAGGCAGTCGTCGAGCCGGGTGGTCAATAATATTTCGGGATACAGCGCTCGGCCTTCCTCTCGGCAGTCCTCCAACGTTCGGAGAATTTCAACCAACTCCTCCTTATCTAAGACTTTCTTGGAAAACCCCGCTTCAAAGAGGACCGTTCCCGCAAGGTCATGAATCGAATCAGCGATAGAACGAACTGCTGTCGGTGACTTGCGAGGGCGAGTTTTTGAGGTTTTTGCCACAGCAGGTGAATTTCAAAAATATTTTCACACCTTCGCGTAAACCTCCGCACCCTTTTCCATGAACTCCTTCGATCCTTCTTCCATCCCCTTCTTCAGCGCTTCTTCCTCAGCGATGCCTTGCTCGGCGGCGTATTTGCGGACGTCTTCGGTGATCTTCATGGAGCAGAGGTGCGAACCGTTCATGCGCGGAGTCTAGGAAGCTGGTGCGAAATGAAAAGTGTTTTGCATCGGCCCGGTCGCCAAAACCCATGAACCCCCCAAAGATTTGGGACGGACAAAGATGGGGAAACGACGAAGAAAATATCTTTGCCCGTCCCAAATCTTTGGGCTTTCCCCGTTTGGGGTTCAGGGGTTCAACGCGTAAATCGGGCTTCGGTGATCTCATGCCTCAAGGATTCGTGAGATTCGGCATCCAGAGTCCCGGTTTGATCCCGGGCGTCTGGCCGTCGGCAGGAAACGATGCCTTCACGGCAGCGCGCAATTCAGCGGAGAGCGTAGCGACGGTTTCGGCGTGCGGGGAAACGGCGGCGAGATTCTTCTGTTCCTGCGGATCGGCGTCGTGATCGTAAAGTTCGCGGCCCCGGTTGCCTTCGTCCCATTCGGTGTAACGCCAGCGCGCGGTGCGCAACGTGTAACCGAAAAACTGATTGCCACGCGTCACTTGTGTGAGCGCCCAGCCGCGACCCGTCACGGAAGGATTGGTTAGCATGGGCACAAGACTTTGGCCTTGGAGATTGGCGGGTGTCTTCACACCGCACAGTTCGGCCAGCGTTGGATAGAGATCCACGTGGCTGACCGGCGATTTGGCCACCGTGCCGGGTTTCGTCACGCCCGGTGCGACGATCAGCAACGGCACGCGGGCGCTTTCTTCGAAGAGACTCATCTTCTGCCACAGTCCGTGCTCGCCCATGTGATAGCCGTGATCGCTGGTGAACACGATGATCGTATTGTCCGCCAGTCCGAGGCGGTCGAGCGCGCCAGTGACCCGTCCCACCTGCGCGTCCATGAAACTGATGCTGGCGTAGTAGGCTTGCACACATTCGCGGCGGAGTTCGTCGGTGAGTTTTTCCTGTTCCTTCTTCGCGCTGCCGAGCGCGGCGGCGGGCAGCTCGGGCGTCCGAAAAGTTTCCACGGGCGGAAACACCGGCATGTCCTGCCGGCGGTAAAGATCGAAATACGGCTGCGGTGAAACATACGGCGTGTGCGGCCGGAAGAAGCCAACGGCGAGGAAGAACGGGCGGTCCTTCTGTTTCGCGCAACGTTCGAGCACCCATTCCGCGTCACTGGCGAGCAGTCCGTCGGTGTGAAGCCGGTCGCCCTTCGGCGAGGCATACCAGCTCAACGTACCGCCGAATTGCCCCGGTGTGAGCGTGAAAATCTCCGACTCTTCCTCCAACCGATCAACGCCCGCGGGATTCAGTGACAATTCCCACGAACCCGGGTCGTCATGGCCGACCGTGCCGATGGAGCGCGGCACGCCGTAGTGATAGAGCTTGCCGAGGCGCGCGGCGAAATAGCCGTGCTGACGGAAGGCCTGCGGCAGGCTGATGTGCGAAGGAATCATTTGCCGGAAAATCTCCGCATTGCGCAGGATGCCCGTGCTGTTGGGATGAAGTCCCGTGAGCATCGAATTGCGGCTCGGCCCGCAGAGCGGGAACGTGCAATAGGCGCGGTCAAAGCGCAGTCCGCGTGCGGCCAGCTTATCGAGGTTCGGCGTCTTGGCGCGCGGGTCGCCGTAACAACCGAGGAGATTGTTCAGGTCGTCCGCGATGATGAACAGAACGTTGGGTTTGGAATTTGCAGCGGTGGCGGGCGCGACGAAGCCAGCCAGCAATACGGTGAGGAGGATTCGGGCGAGGACTTGCATAAACATTTTTCTCCAGGTTGATAAGGGGTTCACGGCGATTGTTTCGCGGCTTTGCGCTTCGCCTTGCGCGCGGGAGCGGCGGCCGGGCTCCCTCCCGGCGCAATGTTCTGAATCAAACGCGGCACGTAGCTGTCGAAACGTGCATCGGGCGACGGGCCATCCGGATTCAGGTTGCGGACGAATTCGTGCAGTGAAGCGGCCTTTTCTCCCAACGCTTCAATGGCAGCGAGCGCCGACATGGAGACAAACACGCCGTTCTTCTCCGGCGGAGCAAGTTCTCGTAAAACTTTCAGAGCCGGAGCCCGGGCGCTTTCCCTGCCGTGCAGACCGAGTGCCTCCGCCGCAACGATACGGACGTAAGGCGAGACGTCGTTGAGGGCGGTGAGCAATGTGTCCTCGTTGCTGGCCACGGCGGCCTGCCCGCGCATGAGGAAACCCAGCGCGGCCCAGTAACGCACGGCACTGTCCGGGTCCGCCAACAACTTTTTCAATTCAGGCAGCGCACCCGGCTCAAGGTTTGAGGCAAGTTCCGCCGCGGCAACGATGCGCGTCAATGGATACCGTGTCTCATCGCGCGCGAGCTCATAAGGCGTGCTGCCTTGCGAGCGGGAATGGATTTCGCCCTCGGGAAGAAAACAGACATCGCGAATCCTGATCAGATGTTCGCGATGCGCCGCGCGGAGCTTTTCCAAAATGGCGCGGTGCGCGGGTGATTGGGCGAGATTGCGGACTTCATCGGGATCGGTTTGCAGATCGTAAAGTTCCTCCGGTGCCTTAGGCACGCGCCAGAAGATGGACTGCGCCTCGGTCGTTTTGCCCTGATCGAAGCGCTCGCGCCAAATGCGCGTGGTGGGCGTTTCAAACTGGTAAGCGACGCGCTGTCCCTGGGAGACGTGCGGGAAGTAATTGCGCAAATAAACATAGCGACCATCGGTGACGCTGCGCACCAGGTCCATGCGTTCATCCATACGACCGCGCTCGCCGAATAGAAACAGCGGCGGCTCGGTCTGATGCAAGCCAGCGAAAGCGTGCCCCTGCATCCACTCGGGCGGCTTGATGCCCACGAGACTCAACAGCGTGGGGGCGAGGTCCACGAAGCTCACGAGGCGGTCCGATTTTCCACCCGCCTGATATTCCTTCGGTGCGAAGTGTTTCCACTTTTCGGGAAAGTAAACCACCAGCGGTACGCTCAAACCCGAGTCCGAAGGCCAGCGTTTGCTGCGCGGCATGCCGCTGCCATGGTCGCCGTAATAAAACACAATCGTGTCCGCGGCCAGACCTGCTTCTTCGATTTCCTTCAAGTGCCGGCCCGCATCCGCATCCGCTTCACTAACCTTGTCGTAATACTGCGCCCAGTCCTGGCGCACTTCCGGCGTGTCGGGATGATAAGCTGGCACGCGCATCTTCGCGGGATCGGCAATCTGCTTGTGCGGGCGGGTGCGAATCTGACTCTCATGGCTTTTGGTCGAGTTGAAAATTGCGAAGAACGGTCGGCCATCGGCGCGATTCTTCCAATGAGCCTTCGCGGAAGATTCATCCCACAGCCTGGCGGGCTTGCGGACGTTGTAATCTTCCTTGCTGTTGTTCACGCAATGGTAACCCGCCTCGCGGAGAAATTGCGGATACAATTTCAATTGCTCGGGAAGAGAAACCATCGAGCGCATGTGCTGGCCGCCGCTGCTGGAAGTGTACAGACCGGAGATGATCGCTGTGCGTGCTGGAGCGCAAACCGGTGCCGTGGACCAGGCTCGCGTGAAGAGCATTCCCTTGGCGGCGAGCGCATCCACGTTGGGCGTGCGCGCGTTGGGGTCGCCGTAGCAACCCATTTCCGGGCCGTGATCTTCACTGGTCAGCCAGAGGATGTTGGGTTTGTCCGCAGCCGACGCGGCGGATGCGATCAGGCCACTGATGGCAGCTTGAGCAAAGAAGTGTGCAAGAAGTTTCATTGCGGGATGGGATCATTACGTTTCACGGTTTTACCTTCCCAAATGGCTTCATCCGTCGCCTTGTCATAGGTCAGGAGGCGGCTGGCGCTGTTGGGGGCGGGGGGAAGATCAATCTTGGGCAACCATCTTTTGTGGGCTTCGATCACGGCAGTATGCTCGGGCTTGGCGGCGAGGTTGGTCCATTCGTTGGGATCATTTTGCATGTCGTAGAGTTCCTCGCTACCGTCGGCGTAACGGATGTAGCGCCAGCGTTCGCTGCGGATACCGTGGTTGCCCTGATTGTGCGAGGTGATGGCCGGACGCTCGCGCGGTGCGGTGGCGTTCTTCAGTTGCGGCACAAGACTGACGCCTTCGAGATCGGTGCGCGGCGTGAGGCCGCAGAGTTCGATGAGGGTGGGATAGAGGTCGAGCAACTCCGCGGGTTGGGTGCAACGGCCGCCTTTGGTCACGCCGGGACCAGCGAAGATGAGCGGCACGCGCGTGGAACGTTCCCACAACGTATTCTTGCCCGTGATGCCCTTTTCGCCGAGATGCCAGCCGTGGTCGCCCCAGACGACGACGATGGTGTTGTCGGCGAGGCCGGACTCCACCAGCGCGGTCATAATGCGCCCGATTTGCGCGTCCACGAAACTGGTGCAGGCGAGGTATGAGCGGACAAGATTGCGCCACTGATGGTTTTCCTGCACCCACTTCAGCCGCGGCTCCGGCAGTTCCCAATGCAGATACCAGGAGAAGCGCGGCGTGTCGGCACGGTCGTCCTCCTTGATCTTTGGCAGGATGCGGTCGTCATCAGGATAGAGATCGAACCAAGGTTGCGTGGCGTAACACGGAACGTGCGGCAGGAAGAATCCGGCAGCGATGAAGAACGGCTGGTCCTTGGGCGCGGACTTGAGTTGTTCGATGGTCCAGCTTGCGACTTGATAATCACCCTTCTCCTCGTCGCGATGCGGAAACACGCCCCAGTCCATGAGCGGATGATTACCCATAGGTGTGGGCGGAATGAGTTTTTTCTCCGGCTTCACACCGATGCCGCCAGCCGGCCCCCAGACGTCGAACTCCACCGCGCGCTTCTCCGGCCCGCCGACACCGCCATGATAAATTTTCCCACTCGTGAATGTGCGGTAGCCATGTGTTTTGAAATGTTGCGGCAGCGTCACGCGATCCTTCCACGCCTCGACATTCCGAAACCACGGCGACAGTCCATAGATGCCCGTGGTGGTGGGGCGCAAACCGAGCATGAGGCTGGTGCGTGAGGGATTGCAGAGCGGACTTTGCGTATGAGCATTGAGAAAAGTCGTGCCGCGCGAGGCGAGGCGGTCAAGGTTCGGTGTCTTCGCCAACGGATGTCCGCCCAGGTGGCCGATCCAGTCGTTTTGATCGTCAATGGCGATGAAGAGGATGTTCGGGCGCGGAGTTGCGGCGAATGATGAATCGCAAACGAACAAGCACGAGAGCATGAAGGCCAGAATGGTTGCCAACAAAAGCTTCCGAATAGAAAGGCGCAAACCCCTCACCCGGCCTTCGGCCACCCTCTCCCCATCGGATGGGGAGAGGGATAGGGTGAGGGGCATTTCGAAAAATAACTTTAGCAATCTGTTCAGGATGAACAAGCGTTTCATGTTCAGGCGCGGGTGCGGAATTATTTTTGCGCCTTGGCTTTCGCCTTGCCCTTGGGCCTTGGTTGGTCGTCGAGTGTTTTCCTGGCGAGCTCGGTGAAGCTGTCGGTCTGTTGCTGCCAGGCGCGTTCGAGTTCCTTGACCTTTTCCGGCATTCGCGCGGCGAGGTTGTGCTGTTCGGCGCGGTCCGTCTTCAAATCATAAAGCTCCCAAGGGTCGCCTTTGGCGGCGACGAGCTTCCAGTCGCCGACGCGGATCGCGCGGTGGCCTTCGTGCAGCCACCAAAGCGAGTCGCGGGAGGTGCGCTCGTCGTTGGCGAACGCGGGCACGAGGCTTCTGCCCGGCGCGGGTGGAATCGGTTCGCCATTCCAGGCGGCGGGTTTTGGGATGCCGGCGAGTTCGAGAACCGTGGGCACAAAATCAATGACGTGGGCCGGGGTGTGTCGTAGTTCATTCTTTGCCGTGATGCCGCGTGGCCAATGAACAATCAACGGTGTGCTGATGCCGCCTTCATGCACCCAGGTTTTGTGACGGCGGAGCGGCGTGTTGCACGCGCTGGAAAATCCGGGCCCGAGGCAGAGGTAGGTCGCAGCGCTGCCGGGCGCGGCCTGCGGGTCGTGCCCGCCGTGGCGTACCATGATCTCGGCGCTGGCGCCGTTGTCGGAGGCGAACAGGATGAGCGTGTTGTCGAAAGCGCCCATGCTCTTGAGTTGAGCGATGACGCGGCCAATCTCCTGATCCATGCGGTCAACCATGGCGGCGTGGATGGCCATCTTCGTCGCCTGAAAGCGGCGTTGTTCCTCGGTCAACTCGCTCCAGGGCAACGGACGGTTCACTTCGCCCGAACCAAGTTTTGCCATCGCATCGGGAAAAGCGTAGGGCGGGCCGACTTCACGTTCCAAGGCGGAGAGCGTGGTGTTGATGATGCCCATTTCCTTCTGCCGACGGAAGCGGGCCTCTCGCATGGCTTCCCAGCCCGCGAGATATTTGTCGCGATACTTCGCGATGTCCTGCGGCAGCGCGTGCAGCGGGAAATGCGGCGCGACGAAGGCGATGTATTGAAAGAACGGTTTGCCCGCATGCTGGGCCGCGTGGTCCTTCAAACACTCAATGGCATGATCGGCCGTGGCGGTGGTGACGTAGTAACTGGATTCATCGGCAGCGGGCGTGACTGGTTTATCATCAAGCAGGTTTCCTTTGGCGGTGAAGAAATTCCCATCGTTCCTGGTGTGCAACGAGCGGTCGAAACCGGCCGCGAGCACGTCGCCGTCAATGTGCCACTTGCCGCTGTGGTAACTGCGATAACCGGCGGGCTTGAGGAAATCCGGCAGCAACCGCGCCCACTTCTGCCGCACGCCCTGGCCGCCACCCGGCACGTCGGGCAACGCATCACGATGGATCTGCTGTGCGTAATAGCCGGTCATCAACGCGCCGCGGGTAGGCCAGCAGCGGGCCGTGTTGTAAAATTGCGTGAAGCGCAAGCCATTCCGCGCCAGCGAATCGAGATTCGGCGTCTCGATCTCGCCGCCGTAACAGCCGGGGTCGGAGTAACCCAGGTCATCGGCGAGGATGAACACGAAATTCGGTCGTGTCTGCGTCATTGGTCGCTCGACGCTCAGTTCGCCTTGATGCCGACATCACGCACCAACTTGTTCCATCGCTCAAACTCCGAGCGCATGAGCGCGCCGAACTCCTCCGGCCGCGCGGGCGAGGCTTCCACGCCGAGCGCTTCGAGGCGCTGCCGGGT
>Ga0137333_1000487_pt1 | contig 10432 bp, 2 predicted proteins | sample EasRivERMLT231_2_FD_102286 | JGI IMG/M metagenome (GOLD analysis project Ga0137333, IMG submission 102286) | Soil microbial communities from meander-bound floodplain in the East River, Colorado, USA - East River MetaG ERMLT231_2 | ecosystem: Environmental > Terrestrial > Soil > Floodplain ... | reverse complement strand
ATGGCGTCTGGCTCAATCCCCAATCCGATCCTGCCACTGGCGATTGGTATGCGCGCTTCCAGGCGGCGTGCGCCGAGGCGTCGGAGGGCGGACGTGTCATCACAACGGACGAACGCTCCGCGCTCCTGGCCGGCGACCAACCGCCCGGTGTGCCGACGTCCGAGGTTGTCCGGCTGCTGGATCGCTGGAATCGCACACTCGATAACGTGGCGCTCGGGATTCTGCGTCCAGCCGACGCGCCCCAGGGAGCGAACCTGGATTTCATTGATACGATTGCCCTGCGCGAGAAGCTGGTCCTGGCCGCCGCCTACGAGGCGGAAGCAGAGGCGGCTGGCTTTACCGATTCCCTCAACGCCATCGTGGACACGATTCGTTATCGCGCAGAGGAGGGCGAAGAGGGTGGGGTCTGCGCCCGCGTGAAGATCAAGCTGGATCAGGAAGCGGTTCTGAGCCGCGAGGCGTTCCGCGCCACGCTGGACATTGACAACGGTACGGCCAACCCGCTGGCAGACATCCGGGTCATCTTGCGCGTGACCGACGGGGAGGGCAACGACGCGAACGAAATGTTTGGCCTGCGCCCGCCCGAGTTGACCGGTTTGAGCGACGTAAACGGCGGCGGCTCGGTGGCGGGCGGCGCCAAGGGCACGGCGCGCTGGACGCTGGTGCCCACGGTGGACGCGGCGCCGCTGGAGCCGGTGCAGTATTTCGTCGGTGGCGAATTCCGTTACACCCTCAACGGACTGGTGGTCACGGTGCCACTCTCGCCCGTGCCCATCACGGTCAATCCCACGGCGCGGCTCACGCTGGATTATTTCCACCAGCGCGATGTGTATTCGGACGATCCGTTCACGGATATCGTTGAACCGAGCATTCCGTTCAATCTGGCGGTCATGGTGCGCAACAATGGCGCCGGCGAGGCGAAGAATTTTCGCATCACCTCGGCCCAGCCGGAAATCGTCGAGAACGAAAAGGGCCTGCTGATTGACTTCAAGATCATTGCCACCGAAGTGGCCGGGCAAAACATGACACCCACGCTGACCGCCAGCTTCGGCACCATCCCGCCCGGCGGCATCAGCGTGGCCCGCTGGCTGATGACCTCCACGCTCCAGGGCCTGTTTCTCAACTACAGCGCGACCTTCGAGCACCTGGACGGCCAGGGCAACCCGCGCCTCTCGCTCATTGACGAGGTGCGCATCCACGAGATGATCCGGCTGGTGCAGGCGCGTGGCGCCTTCGAGGACGGCAAGCCCGACTTCCTGGTCAACAACAAGCCCGATCTGCGTGACCTGCCGGACACCCTCTGGTTAAGCGACGGTTCCAGCAACTACGTGGCCGTGGTGACCAATGCGGTCATCACCGGCACTCTCTCGCCCGGCAACCTCCAGGTGCAGTTGACGGCGGACATGCCGGCGGGTTGGACTTATCTGCGCGTGCCCGATCCCGCCGACGGCCAGTATCGGCTGGCGGGCGTCATGCGTTCGGACAACGTGCCGGTGGGCGCGGAAACCAACGCTTGGGTGACCGACCGCACGTTCCTTGGCCAAGGCAAACGGCCCAAGAATGAAAACATCCTGCACTTGCTCGACCATGACAGCACCGGACAGTACACGCTGATTTACGAACTCCTGCCGACGGTGGACAGCGAACCGCCCGTCAGTTCCGTGGCGGCCCTGCCCGGACAGAGCCACGCCGTGTTCCTGTTGAACTGGGCGGGCCAGGACAATACTGGCGGCAGCGGCGTTGCGAGCTTTGATGTTTATTTCAGCGAGGACGGCGGCGCCTTCCAACGCTGGCTGGCGGCCACGCCCACCAGCAGCGCTGTCTTCCAGGGTACCCTGGGCAAGACCTACGCGTTTTACAGCGTGGCGGTGGATAACGCCGGCAACCGGCAACCCACCCCCGCTTCGCCCCAGGCGCAAACCACCGTCGCCTTCGTCAACCAGCCGCCCGTCCTGGCGGCCATCCCCACTCAAGTAATCCCCGAAGGGCAGACGTTCTCACTGACCCTTTCGGCCACCGATCCCGACGGCGATTCGCTGACGTATCAGCTCGGTGCCGGCGCACCCGCCGGCATGGTACTGAACGCGCAGAGTGGTCTCCTCACCTGGATCACCGCCGAACTGCACGGGCCCAGCACCAACCCGATCACCGTGCTGGCGCGCGACAACGGCATCCCGCAGTTGAGCGACACGCTGACTTTCAGCCTGGTTGTACTTGAGTCCAACACGCCGCCCACGCTGGCGGTCATCACCGATGGCACGGTCGCCGAAGGCCAGCTGCTTACCCTCACCAATCTGGCTTTCGATCTCGACCTGCCCGCCCAGAAACTCACGTTCAGTCTCGGGGCCGGCGCACCTGAAGGGGCGACGATCAATCCCACGAACGGAGTCTTTGCCTGGCTGCCCGACAACACCCAGGGCGGCACCACCAATTTGATTTCCGTGATTGTCACCGACGACGGCCCACCGCCGCTCAGCGCCACGCAGACGTTCGCGCTCGTGGTGCTCGATACGCAGCCGGACTTCTCGCTCGGCATCGGCACGACGGCCATCTGGTCCAACGGTGTGGGCAGTGTGGCGCTGACCCTGCAATCCGGCGTTGACCTCAACCAGTTGCAGCTTGTTCTGGTAGTGGGCGGCGGCCGGCTCACGAACCTCAACCTCTCCGGCCTGGCGCCGCAAATCGGCTCAGCCAACCTGATCCCGTTGGGTGCCGATCGGTTCAACGTCCAGTTCGACAAACAGTCCGGCGCCTTGTTGCAGGGCAATCTGACGCTCGGCCAGCTTGGATTCGCGGCCGTGCCGGATGAGTCTTCCGCCATCGCCGTGCTGCGCGGCGAATCCCTTAGCGGCGTCCGCGCCGGGTCGTCTCAACCGGTCAATGGCGAAGCCGGCGTGGGCCGCGTGTTCATCATCGGTCGCGAGCCGATTCTCGATGCGGCGCGTGCTGGCGGAGGGCAACTGGCGCTGACACTTTACGGCCATCCGGGCCGGCAGTACGCGCTCGAACACATCTTTGGCTTCGGCGGCACAAACGTCTGGAGCTTCGACAGCTTCGCCACAGCCACCGACCTGCGCACGGACCTGCCGGCGCGTTCGTTGACCCGGCCAACCGAATTTTTCCGGGCTGTTCAAGGGGCCGCATTGGGGGCGTTCAGCATCCGGCTGGAGAATGGCCAGGTCGTCATCGAGTGGCCGCTGGAGTGCGCGAGTTGCGTGTTGTGGCAATCCCCGGCGGTGTCCGTGCCCGGCGCGGCGTGGACCGAGAACACCGTCCAACCACAAGTGATCAATGGCCGTTACCGGGTGGAATTGCCACTGGAGTCAACCCAGCGGTTCTATCGTCTCGTGGTCCCATAGTCCGGGATCGCGAGCGGCGGCGTGGGGTGAACGATCCGGTAAAAACTCCAGCCCACACCCGGCGCCGGATCCGTGAGCGTGAAGACGCCCGCATTGGTGGACAAAACACTCGTCACGATTCCCCACGTCGCAGGAAAGCAGGTTGTGCGGGAAGGCCAAAGCGACCTCCACGTGATAGCGCCGGAAGACTCGAAGCAAAGGCAATCTCTCCACTTGCCCAGAATGACAGGGATTGCATGGCGATAAAAAAAGGCAGCGAAGTATCGCTGCCCTTGAATATCGTAATCAACCAGACCGCTTGAATCAGTTCGACTGCCGGCCGGCCACGCCTTTCGTGGATTTGTTGATGGCCTTTGCGGCTTCCTTGGGACGCAAGGCCCGCACCGCCGCGCCAGCCCGCCACATTTCCGAATCGCGAATCTGGTTCAACTCCTTTTGCAACCCCACCTGGTAATTCGCCTTGCCGCAGGCTGAAAGCACGCGGGCGCATTCCTTGCCGGTCTTTACGCGTTGATAGAGTTGCTTGAACACCGGGAGGACGGCCTTCTTGAACTGGGGACGCCAATCCAGAGCGCCTCGTTGTGCCGTGGCGGAGCAGTTCGCATACATCCAGTCCATGCCCTTCTCATCCACCAGCCGGATGAGCGACTGCGTGAGTTCCTCGACGGTTTCATTAAACGCTTCGCTCGGCGAGTGTCCGTTTTGGCGGAGCACGTCGTATTGCGCGTCCATGACGCCGGCCAGCGCACCCATCAAAATGCCACGTTCGCCCGTCAGGTCGCTGAACACTTCGTGCTGAAACGTGGTCGGGAACAGGAATCCCGAACCGATGCCAATGCCCGCCGCGATGCAGCGTTCCCGCGCGCGGCCCGTGTAATCCTGCTCGACGGCAAAGCTGGAATTGATGCCCGCGCCGGAAAGGAAATTCCGCCGCACCGATGTGCCTGAACCTTTCGGGGCCACCAGAATCACATCCACATTCTTCGGCGGCACGACACCGGTTTGCTTTTTGTAGGCGATGGAGAAGCCGTGCGAGAAATACACCGCGTCACCGGGCTTGAGATTTTTTTTGACGACCGGCCAGATCTCCCGCTGGGCCGCGTCCGAAACCAGAAGCTGGATAAGTGTGCCGCGCCTTACGGCTTCCGGGATGTCGAACAGCGTCCTGCCCGGCTTCCAGCCATCGCCCTTGGCGCGTTCCCAGCCCTTGCTGCCTTTGCGATTGCCGACGATGACGTTGAACCCGTTGTCGCGGAGGTTCAGCGACTGCGCCGGACCTTGCACGCCGTAGCCAATGATGGCAATGGTTTCGTTCTTGAGCACCTTGCGGGCTTTGGCCATCGGGAATTCCTTCCGCGTGACCACCTGTTCCCGAGTTCCACCAAAATCAATCGTTGCCATGTTGTCTTGTCTTCGTTAACGGCTCGCCAACTTGCGGCGACGCCTGGTTTGTTTGAATTCAACTCTCACTTACACACTCACCCGCCTACCCGCTCACCTGCCCACTTTCCCACCTGCGACCCGACCACTTGGAGACCCCGCCCCGCTGTCTTGCCCTTCTCGGTTACTTCCGCGGCAGCGCCACCCGGCCCGTCCGCGTCAAATCCAGCACTCCGAAGGCCTTCATCAACTCGATGAATTTCTCCACCTTGCTCTCGTCGCCGGTGATCTCGATGCTGAGCGTCTTGGCCTGCACGTCCACAATTTTTGCGCGGAAGATGTCCGTGATCTGCATGACTTCGGCGCGGGCCTTCGAATCCACCGAGACTTTCACCAGGACCAGTTCGCGGTCCACGTATTCCCCTTCATCGAAGTCCGTGACCTTGAGAACGTCCGGCAGCTTGTTGAGCTGTTTGACGATCTGCTCGACCGTGGCGTCGTCACCGCGCGTGACGATGGTCATGCGCGAGGCGGTGAGGTCGTGCGTGGGCGCGACGTTGAGCGAATCAATGTTGTAACCGCGCCCGCTGAACAAGCCCGCCACGCGCGTGAGCACGCCGAACTTGTTTTCCACCAGCACAGAAATCGTGTGTCGCATAAAAGCCCCGTGTAGCAGGGAGGCGCAAGCTAGCAACCGGGAAATGTTGGGTCAATCTGCAAAAATCTCGTTGTTGACCCGGACGCGCAGGATTCCCTTGGAGCAAATGCCGCACAGTCCGCAATTTGTCCGCCAACGCTTATTGGCCAGTGAGGAACACCCGCAGCCGATAAAACCGTTGAATGCCGGAAGTGGCCGGATCGCTCACAGTGATCCAGCCGGAATGCGCAGTGGGCGGAAAATGCGTGCGCGAGTCGAAGAGGATTGTCGGTGAGGACCAGTCGGTAATGTCGCTTGCGGCTTCCACCACATAAGCAATGTCGTTGCGTCCGGAGTCGAAGGGGAAACGGATGGCCGGAGCGGAAGGCGAGCCGGCGAATTGCGGAGCGCGTCCAGCCGGATCGTCCGTCAGCGCCAGACCCAGCGCGTAACGTAGCAGATTGGGCACGCCAGTGCCTTGCGGATCGGCGCCCGGGCCGGACACAAGGGGATTCGCGAGGTCTGCGGGGTTTGGAAAGGCGCTGGCCTGCCACGCCGCAAACGTCGCGGGCGCGCCACCCACTCGAACCTCCAGAATTTTCCCCTGCACGAGGCCCTGTCCGAAATCAGCCGCTTCCGCAACCGTTGTGATTTGTATGTTGGAAATCTGAGACCAGGTTTGATTGTCGAACGTGTGAATGCCCTGTGCGTCGGGCACAAAAATGCGCGAAGGCAAACCCGCAAGTGAACCGGCGAGGTCCACATTGAACGGCACAAAATAGCCGCCACGGAAGACATCGCCGGATAACGGCACTGCAGACAAGTATATGTCGAGTGCTTGCGGCGACGCTGGAGCAGATGGCAGCACGAGCAAGCCATTGCCGGCCGCGTCGGGTTGCGCGCAAAGCGGCGACCCGGTTTTTCCGAAAACGAAACTGTGCGTCAGGCCCGTCACGGAAGCGGCGTGCAGAACCGTCTGGTCGAGTTGCAGACTACCGCTGCCGGTTACCGGTCCAACCTGTCCGTGGCCGCTGAGCTTACCAGTGAAGTTGAGGTTGAACGATGAACCGATTGATCCCCCCATGGCGACGGTGCCGTTCTCGACCTGGACTGGCTGAGTGTAACCGCTGTTATTCGCCGAGAGCCTGAGCGTGCCGCCGCCAGACTTCGTGATCGGATGCGGCCCGGAAATCACGCCGGCAAGTTCCAGAGTATTGCGCGAGCCGTCCACGTGAAGGTCGGTGGGGCCGGTCAGTTGTACCGGATTGGTGACGATGGCCTCGTTGTCCTGGGAGCCAGGGTCATAGCGAAGCGCGCCGAGTTTGCCCAGGGCACTCTGCTCGGGAATTTCCGGACCGCGGCCGAAGCCATCCAGTATAAGCGGGCCGCCAAAGGTGTGAAGGCGCGGCCCCTCGGCGTCGTTGGCGGAGATGAGCCGCAGTTGTCCGCCGGGCCGGACCGCGATCGAGGGTGAAGCCGTCGGTGTGGCAGGCTGGGTTACCAGCACAACGCCCTCTTCGATCAAGGTCGCGCCCGAGTAGGTCTTGGCATCGCCGGTGAGCGAAGCCACACCCAGTCCGGACTTGATGAGTCCACCCGGCCCGGAACAGTTGGCGCGCAAACGCAGGGCTCCGTGCTCCGCGTGGCCGACGATGTTCGTTACGTGCACTCGGAGGTCCGACTGGAGCACCGTGCCGGCGAGAACTTCAAATTCAACATAACCTTCCGCAGCGCCGCCGATCTCGATACGTGCTGGGCCATTGGTGCTCTGAAAAGTGAGCGTGTTGCCGGTATCCTGGTCGCGCACGCGATTACGATTGGTGGAGGTGGCTTGCGGAAAATTGATCTGGCCGATGGTGACCGGGGCGCGGAGGTTGACATTGCGGTCCACGCCGGCAGCCGGCGGAATGACGGCGACATGGCCCGCGCCGTTCGGGTAGGGCAGCGGCGTGGTGGACCAGTTATCATTCAAAGTCCAATCGCCGCTCGCCGCCGGCACAAACGTGGGCACGGGTGGCGGAATGACGAAGCGGGCCTCAATCTCGGGACTCCAAACGCCCGTGGTGCTGCGCACGCGGGCCCGGATGATGGCGGTTTGGTCCACGGTGATCGGTCCGGTGTAATCCTGTCCCACGATGGCTCCGCCCGGGGCGCGCGAATCGTCGCCGTTGGTGGTGTAGTAAATCGTGCCGCTGCCGTTGGGGTTGGAAATCGTGACCTGCAAGCCCGCGTCCACAATGCCGCCGTAATGACTGAACACCGGAGCCAGCGTAGCAGGCCAGAGACTTTGCTGCGTCAACTGGGTGAAAAAGTTGGAGCGCCGCGTGTCGCTGACGATCCAAGTGTTGTAGAAACCGTCGTTGACCGTCGCGCCGATGGTTTCCTGCATGATCGGGTTGATGGTGTTGCGCAATTCCAGGTAGATGGCCTGCATGTTGGTTTTGACCAGGCAACCGCCATTGAAGAAATGTTTCTGCGCGCGATCGGCAAAGCGCAGCCGGAACTCGGGCGAGACGCGCAGCAACGTGTAGAAAGCATGGATGTAACGGCTGGAGGTGGTCATCGCATCCGTGATGATCAGATCGGTGGTGAAGGTGTTGTAGTCCGGGGTGCGGCTCGACGCGCCAAACGCTCCCTCCGCGTCCCACATGTAGAATCGCCAGCGGCCTTGCGGGCTGCGTTCGCGGGCGGCCACCCAGTTATTGTGCGGCCAGTCCCACATGGCGGCGAAGGCGTTGACGAGGAGGTAGTCAATGTAATTGTCCACGTCCAGGTAGTCGTGGACCTGCTGATAGCCGGCGGTGTTGGCCAGATTGGTGGAACGAAGGAAGGCAACCGTCTTCTTCCAATGAAGCGGATCGCCACTGGAAAACTCGTTGACCTGCTGCACGTCCCAGGTCTCGGAACTGTTGTAATGTTCCTGCATGAAACCCTCGCGCAAGCGCTCGCAGAGATTGAAGTAGCCCTTGAACACGCCGTTGACATAAACCGTGTTGAAAATTCCCACGCTGCTCTTCTGGCCGGTGCCGAGAAAAATGCGGCGCATCAATTCGTCCTTGACGAAGGGATTGCTGATGTCGTTCTTGCCGGCGCGGACGCGGACGTCGTTGAACCGCGTGACGGGCGAGTCCCCGAAAAACGGATAGTCCAGCGGGCGCTCACCCCATTCCGGGCGGAAGAAGAGATTGAACGAGGGCTTTTGCGTGGCGGAAGTGGGATTGAAGCGCGCCGTGGCAGCATCCGTGAGCCGATAGCGCGGACGCGAATATGGACTGCCCGAGATGCGCACCCCCAGGTCTGTGCGCAAGGTCTCGCCGGCGAGCGGAAAGAATTCGAGCGTGGCGGGCTTTTCCGAGGAACGCCCGCGTTGCATCGGATAGTGAAAGGCGGTGGGATCGCCGTTGTGCGACCAGATTCCGTTCACGTTAGTCCCGCCCTTGATGGCGAAGATGCCTTCGCCGGCCGCCGGACCGCCGCTGGTGTTCGGCCCGTAATAAGTGAGCGCGGGATCACCACCCAGACACAGCGCCGGGAGGGATCTTTTTGCAGCAGATTCGGCCAGCAGATAAGTGTGCGTGATCGTCGGCGAGGGGATCGCGCCATTCAAGACTGCGCGGGCGCGGATAATCCTGTCGGTGGTGATCGCGATTGGAACACTATAAAGAACCCCCGGATTCGGTTCGCTGCCGTCCAGCGTATAGTGCATGCTTACACCGGGTGTCGCCGTGGTGATTGCCAGCGAGAACGCCAAAGTGTGGAATCCCCCTTGCACGCTGAACTGCGGCGAGGCCGGCGGCGGTGCGAGTGCCGGACCGGGGTTGGACGCGCCGGGTGTGGCTTGAACGAGGAAGCCCCAGTTGCCATTTGTGTCTCGTCCGTACGAGTAAAAGGGATTCTGCGCCGGATACACCGGGGCAAGCTCGCTCACCACCTGGCCCTGGGCATTGACGAGGCCGACATATTCTCCTTCCGAGGAGAGACTGAAATTGGAGTGCAAATACGTCGCGCCTTGAGTTGGGCTCGTGTCGAGGCTCGTCGCCAGGACGAGGAGGAATCCGCCTGCCGGAATCGTCGTGTTCGATGGAAACATCCACTTGCGCAAATTCTCCGCGTCATCCGTCAGCGACCAACCATTGAGACTTACGTCGGCGCCGCCCGGGTTGTGAAATTCAATCCAGTCGTTCTCCGAATCCGGCACCTCTTCAAGTGGCCCCATATCATCCTGTTCGCCTTCGGTGACCGGCTCCTGAACGCCCACGAAATAACTGACGCTGTCGGCGGGCTGACACAGCACGCGTCCCGCCGCGCCCGTGGTCTCCAGCGTGACTCTCGCAATGGAATCCGAACTGGTCGAGCCAGCATTATGAAGCTGAACAGCAAGCACGTTGTCGCCCGCAAGCAAGAGATTCTTCGGCGAGCCGAGGAGGAGAATTTCTTCCTGACCGGTTACCGTTCCGCTTTCTCCGTTGGCGTTGTGGTTTGATGAAGCGTTGGCCGTGTGCGGCGCGGGAATGCCCGGCGTCCCGACGTTGCGCCGCACCACTTCGCGGCCGTTGAGATAAACAATCAGTCCGTCGTCGTAATCAATCGTCAGCCGCAACGCTTCGGTGGAAGCGGCTTCGGCCGGTGTGAGGGAGAACACGCGCCGCGTATAGATCGAAGGCGTGATGTTGTAGGTCTGGGCGTAAAGATTGACGCCCAGGATGTAATCAGGGGGATTCGCGCTCTCTGTGCCCACCGGTCCCGGACCAACCGGCCAGGCGGCATCATTGAACTCGCGCGCCGCCCAGGCTACCGCGGCGCAGTATTGCACAAATCCGTTGAACAATCCGTAGTCCAGCAAGCCGCCGGAGGGCTCGGTCAGGCCGGGAAAATATTTCCATGTGGATTGGTGGTTCACCAGGACGCCGCCGTCGGAAAACCGGAGGTCAGCCTGGATGAGAAAATTCGCCGCAGGCGCGCCCACGAGCGCCTTGTTGTGCGCCTGGATACAAAGCACGTTGTCCCCCGCCACCAACCGGGTGCTGGCCACGCCCAGCTGGTTGGTTTCGAGGCT
>Ga0137333_1000486_pt1 | contig 10435 bp, 9 predicted proteins | sample EasRivERMLT231_2_FD_102286 | JGI IMG/M metagenome (GOLD analysis project Ga0137333, IMG submission 102286) | Soil microbial communities from meander-bound floodplain in the East River, Colorado, USA - East River MetaG ERMLT231_2 | ecosystem: Environmental > Terrestrial > Soil > Floodplain ... | reverse complement strand
CCGTTCCCGTTTCGTTTTGGGGTGAGATTATTTTACCCGAATTTCGTCTACAAACAATCTCCCCGTTGGAGTGACTAAATTCTCAAAATTCGTGTCTCAAATCATTGACACATTCCGAAGTACCAAAAGACCCATTCCGCTGACCGAGGGCGTACTTGATCGATCTGGCGAATTTCATTATGTCGATTTCGATGGCAATGATCATGTCGATCAATTTCTTCCAACAGGATCTATTTATATGAGGCGTGATAAGCCCAGCTCCCAAGATATGATTGTGCCGTTAGTGAAGAAGCTGATCAGCGGTGGTGAGAAGGTAATTGTCTTTAGAAACCAAAAGGGTCCAACACAAGGATGTGCCTCTTACTTAGCGAAAGAATTAAATTTGCCTCCTGCCGACGATGCAATTCAGGAATTACCTACCCAAGATCTCCCTACAACATCGTCTGTCTTACGGTCGTGTCTTGAAGGGGGAACTGCGTTCCACAATACCAACCTGACAAGAGAAGAAAGAACGGTTATTGAGAAAAATTTTCGTGATCCGAATAGCAACATTCGTGTTCTAGTTGCTACGACAACGGTCGCTGCCGGAATAAACACGCCAGTTTCGACAGTGATACTTGCAGAAAATGAATTTCTTGGGGATGATGGAAGACCCTTTTCAGTAGCCGAGTATAAAAATATGGCCGGACGAGCCGGGAGATTAGGATTTAAAGAAGAGGGTAAAGCCATAATCCTAGCAGATAATTCCTTTGAAAGAGAAAATCTCTTTGGGCACTATGTGAAGGGGCAATTAGAGTCTTTACACTCGTCTTTCAACCCAAAGGATTTGGATACCTGGCTTATCAGATTACTTGTTCAAATAAAGCGGATAGAAAGGGATCGGGTTTATAGTGTGTTGGCGAATACTTTTGGAGGATTTGTCGCAGCTAAATCCGACCCTGAGTGGAATACTAGAAATGCTCCCCATCTTGATAATCTCCTAAATAAAATGATCAGCCTGGGACTTGTTGAAGAAGAAGGCAACTTTATTCAGTTGACATTGCTCGGACAAGCCTGTGGTAGATCGTCTTTGTCTTTCAATTCTGTAATTAGGCTAGTAGAATTTCTCAAGCTGCCAGAATTGGGTACATTAAACGCTGTAAATCTAATTCCTGTAATTCAGCTTCTACCAGAATCAGATGGTGGCTATACTCCAATGTTTAAGAGGGGAAAAGCCGAATTTGTTCGGTCACAACAAATGTCAGACCGGTATGGATCTGGCTTAGCACGATTACTTCAGAGATATGCGTCGGACAATTTTGAATATTTGGCACGGTGTAAAAGGGCAGCAATTCTTTGGGACTGGATCAATGGTCGGTCAGTAAGTGATATAGAAAGAGATTTCACCGTAAATCCATACTCCGGTATCATTGGTCATGGAGAAATTAGAAAATTTGCCGACGCTACTAGGTTCCATCTGAGATCTGCATCAGAAATAGTGTGGCTATTGTTTCCGGACACTATCAATGGGAAGTCCGTTGATGATTTACTGAGACAACTTGAGGTTGGTATACCTGCTGACGGACTTGGACTTCTGGAGCTTCCTATGAATCTTTCGCGGGGAGAATATTTAGCTCTTTATGGGAATGGAATGAAGACAAAAGACCAAGTTTCCAAACTCTCAGTTGAAGAATTGGTTTCGGTGTTAGGAAAGTCAAAAGCCGAGAGCGTAAAACTCTTTCTAGAGAAAAATATCTCGTTGTTATGAGATATAAAGCAGTTGTGTACCAGATGGGGAAGTCATCTATTATTAGCCACACAAGATTGATTTTGCGTCTGATATTTTGCCTCAAAAGAGGTACTATCTTATGGGCTTCATAAAGAAGCTATTTAACAAGTGGGCTTGAACAATATCTTTTCTTACGTGACAATAATTTTGTAGATAGCCTGCATTTAGTCGACCTAATAGGTTTACTGAGGGAAACAAGATTTATAACCAGCGGACTGAGATGGCTAAGATCAGCGCTAGTAAAATATTGAGCTCTAAGCTCTTTTCCAGATATAATTATTCCCTGGTTGCTCCACCAATTATCGGAAATACTGAGATGTCCACTGCGAAAAAGAAACTAAAGTATTACGTCGTTTGGGATGGCCGGAAAACTGGCATTTTTACTACTTGGGCGGAATGTGAATCCCAAGTTAAAGGCTTTCTGGGCGCTAAGTACAAATCCTTTGATAGCTTAACGAATGCAAAACGAGCTTTCCAAAATAATTACGAAGAATATTTAAGACAGCGACCTACAAAATTTATACTGATGGAAGTAGATTCCCGAAACGGGCCCAAGATCCCTAGTTTCTGTGTGGATGCATCATGCAGTGGAAACCCTGGAATTTTGGAATACCGCTGCGTATCTACCGAGACGGGGAAGGAAATATTTGCCGAGGGACCGTTCGAACAAGGTACGAATAACATAGGAGAATTTCTTGCGATTGTTCATGCTTTGGCTCTATTCAAAAACAAGGGAATAAGCTTGCCAATTTATACCGATTCAAGAAATGCTATGGGTTGGATACAAGCACGGAAGTGCAAATCGAAACTTCTTAGAACAGAAAAGAATGCGCGACTATTTGACATAATCAAACGTGCAGAGAATTGGCTGAAAAAGAATAATACGTACCAAAATGAAGTATTGAAGTGGAAAACAAAAATGTGGGGCGAAAACCCTGCTGACTATAAACGAAAGTGAAGCTTGGTTTGGACTTGTAAGGTTTCAAATTTATGGCAGACGGTATATTTAGAAAATAGAGGCTACATGAGCACTCTAATATTAGAACATCAATATCCCTATTCGCATCCAATCACAGTTGATATACCTTTTGAACGCGTTACAGCCCGAGCAATTATTTTCCGGTACATGACGGTGCCCTATTAGGTACCAAGCATTATCAAGGTGCAAAATACGCATTACCAGCTGGGGGCTGAATGATGGTGAAACTCCAACTACCGCACTGATTCGTGAACTTAGCGAAGAGAACATTGTCTTTCAAGGAATTGACGTGCAGCGGCAGAAAAGAATCGCGCTAGACTATTATACCGATTATAGGGAATTGGCAATTTGGTATGTCATGACAGTTGAAAGTGCTACTGTCAACGGTTCAGAGAATATTGAAACCAGGTGGATTTACCCGAATGAAGATGTGTGGTATCCCCAAATGCGAGAAAAAATCAAGGTTCACTTATGGCAGTATGTTCCATCGCTAATGCTCAATTTTCAGAAGTTCGATTGATGTAAGCCAAGCTAAGGGCTACTAATGCAGTCCATCCCAATACTTTAAACTCGCCATTGCTTAAAGCCGTTGTAAGATCAGCCTGGTTGAGAAATATGAGTTGCTGTTCTTCTATATCATCGCTCATTGGCAAATTTATATGATAAGCAGACAGTGCTAAAAATAAATGGCCCATTGAAATACCCAAATTCGGGTCAACTCTATATGCTCCTAAATTTATCCATTCTTTGGCTTGATAACCAGTTTCTTCAAGTAATTCGCGTTGTGCTGCCTGAACTGGAGTTTCATCATCCTTTATATACCCTCCCACAGGCGCAATAGATATTCTATCCAAGCCGTATTTTGTCTGTCGAAAGCAGATGAATTTCTCATCTGTAGTCATGGCCAAAACTTCTATAAAATCAGCGGTTTCAATCCAAGGCCAGTTGGCTATGATTAATCCATCTGGCAACTCAATCTCGTGCCTCTCAAATGTGATTCGACTATGAGGTAACTCTTTTTCATACCGCTCAATGCGGAGCTTTTCGTTGTACTCAAACATGGGAGTTCTCGAGAGAGTTTTCCATTTTTGCATGTTAGGTCTCCATAGAATTCTGAGGTTATCTGCGCTGGATTGGCGATTAAAATATTTACAATAATTCTGCCGTAAAGCCATAAAATTTTGTAGTGTGTGAAAATATCGCGCGATAAATGCAGAATAAACTTTCAATTCCCTGGTAGAGTAAGCGTGTTCATTAGCGCGATTGAGTAGAGAAGTGGCACCATTATAGCAAGCATGATCGTAACGTACTGGTATTTGTACAGATGAGATTATGAAATTAAATAACCCGTTCCTAATGCTAAAATAATATCCAATAATTTGCAGAGTGAACCTAATCTAGGTCACGTTTTCTCAAACCGTATAAGCGGGAAAGCGTATTTGCATCCTTTGCCGCAGATGGATATATTCCCGCGATTGTAACCCCCTCATGGGGCAACCATTTAACAGCAAATTCATTTCCCCTGTTCGGAACTATGAATCCGTCCCATTTTATTGCCACGACCACTGGCGAAGTCATATACCAATCTGGTGCAGGCCCGGGTCCGACCCAAGTTGGTCGTTTCTTAGTCAATTTCTCTCTCATCAACTTAGACAGTTCGTTTGCAATTTCTCGCCTAACCCCTTCAACGTTTCTGTAAGGCAAAATTGATCGCTTTTTCTCATCGCGCCAAAGACCCACCATAAAGCTCTTTTTTTTACTGTTATATCCAACTAAGATACTGTCAACAATCGTATAAGGCTTCAATCTACCTCTATAGTTGCTGGCACTGCCGCTTTTGGTCACACCAGATGGCGATTTAATTATCACTCCCTCAAAATGTGGTTTGTCAAGAATGCTATTTATTATCTTTTTCGAATCGTCTACACTTTTTGCCAGCTCCTCCCTAGGCAAATATATCCCCGATTTCCGAAATTCAATCGGGCCGAATAACTCTTCAAGTTTAGCCTTTCTCTCTGCATAAGGCTTGCTTCTCCAGTCTTTCCCATTCAGCTTTAGAATGTCGAATACCGCTAATATATGATCCCGTGTATCTCTAATCCTATGAAGAGGTAGAATTCTACGAGTCTTGGGGTCAAAACCTATCATCTCACAATCCACGATAATTTCACTTTCTCTAACTGTGCCTCTGATTATCTCGCCTAAATAAGAATAATTTGAAGTTATTTCATTACCACGTATATTAAATATCTTTACGTTCTTCTCATTTTTGTGGATTTGAACATGGATACCGTCAAAGAATTTAGCTTGAATAAACAGCCCTTCCGTAGGTTTCAGATTATCCCAGGCTTGTTCAATACTTTCCCAGACCTTAATTTCTTCTCTAGGGACAACTGTTCCAAATTGAGGCGGAAGCGTAACGGTATCGAAGTACCCATTTTGACGTAACGATGTGGCAATCAATCCCAAATCTGGAATGGTCTTTTGATATAGCGATGCAATAGTTTTGCTAGCACCCACCCCACCACCACCGATTCTAGTAATTGCTTTTATGATGGTCTTATCGTCAAATATGCCTCCTGCAAAAATTAACGCAATCAATGATACACTTTCCTGGCTCATACCTGTTGCAATAAATTGAATTCGATGTAAATAGTCGCTGGACCAACGGGAAATCGAGTCGAAAATAATGCACTCTCTCAATCCTTTATACACTTCAGAATTTGTCCGCGGCGCTAATGGTTGAGCTATCTTAGAATTATGGGTTAAGCGATCCAATATTTCTGATTGAGTTGGCCATCCCTTAATACGGCGAAGCGGCGCTGTTGGAGGGCCCAGACGGCCTTGAAATAAATAGATTATTGTCGCTAGGTCAACAATTGGGACAGTGTCAAGCAATTCAGCCAGCATAGGAATTTGACCCTCAGGTTGCTGTTTTAATATTGGTTCAACGACCTCTACGAATTTCTCAAATTGCATAAGTCAGTTTACCTTACCTATTCAAGAGATGCGATCATTCTAACTTCATTTTTCTTAAGTTCAATATAAGGGTTTTCACCATCGAATCTGGCGGCAATTTCTAAAGCCTGCATTTGTTCATTTGCGGTTTTTCCACGTTTCTCCAGTAGCAAGGACTGTATATAAGCAACAAAAGCCTTACGCTCGTCTAGCAATTCAGTGATAGCTCTGAGTCCTTTGAGGATTTTGTCAGCCTCATTGTATTGGTCTTCCGTCTCACCATATAGAGTAAGTACCCTGGCGTACTCGAGTTGGTACAATGGCTCAGGGCTTAATCTGGCAGCCTCCCGATAAGTACCAATCGCTTCAGATTGCTGATTAAGCTTTTCTTGTGCCAAAGCGAATCTCAAATAAGACCCAGCATATGGTTGCATTGCCTGGGCTTCTGCCTCTATTGCGTGTTTGGCGGCATCAAGCGCAGAATTCCATTCGCCTAATCCAATGTATGCATCAGCCAATCGCCGGTATATGAATGGGCTACCTCCAGGTGTGTAATCACGCGATAACGCCTCAGTGAGGACAGCCGCAGCGTTATGATAATCGCGATTGCGAATTTTATGTTCAGACTCCATTAATAACTGCGCTATAGGAAACAAACGCTTGGGCGTATTTATGATTAAATCCTGCCCAATCGAAGCCAAGTCATGTTCTTCAAGACGATCTAAGCCGCGATCTTTCATTTTAGTAACCAACAAAGAATAAGGAAAATATACGGGCCAAATTGCAAGCTGGACTTCCGGGAAGCCAACCATAAAACTAGAAAAGACTGCAAACAATTCCTCTTGAAGCCAATCAAGGTCACCTCTGGATGATATTTTGATCTTAGGAAGGAGGAAGATCATATTGCCAGGATTTAGACGATAGAGACGAGGAGTCTCATGTCCCGAAGAAATCAAGGAAATTTTTTGCCTCAGCAGAGTAGAGAAGCGCTGACTGAATAAATCATCGTACCATCTTTTTAAGGATCTACTTCCATTAATATCAATCTTCAGCATATAAAGCAGTATATATTCATCGAGAATAACGTCGTCCCACTTTTCCGAATTTTGCCTCTGCTTTTCTTCATCAAGCAACTCTACAATTCGCATTGCGAGCGCGCTTTCTTCATTCCAGCGAGGCTTCGATAGAAGATTAGATGCGATCAAGTGGCTTACGTCTGCCAATTTTTCTCTGGCATAGGTCTCCGCTAGAATCCGGCCCAAAGCCATCAGCACATCTAAATCATCGTCAAACTGATATGTGGAGTCTGGCTTAGCATTTACAAACAATACTCCTTCAATTCCCGATTTGGAGACCGCGGGGACAATTGCAAACGTTGCCGGTGAAATATGATCATCCTCCTTTGGTAGGCGTCTCTTCCAATCCGATACATCGCCACATAAAATGGAGCCATTTCCCATGTAGACAAAGCTTTCCAAGTTTAGATTTTCTGCAAGTGTAAGGATCTTGTTTGCATCTCCAGTAAAACCGGGACTGTAGCCTCTGATAGTTAGATGGTTGCTACCCTCTTTAGTCCAGAATATACAGCTCGACCAATTCTCATTTGCAAAAGCCACCGTAGTGGTCAAGGCATTTAATTGATCCGAGCCCCGAATTGACTGAAAGCGAGATTCATCATTATCAAATAGCTTGTCCAATTGAAAAAATTTTTCAAAAACAAACTTCAATAATTTATAGGCCGTTTTTGTTTTTTCATTGTTTTGCCCAATCTCTCCAAGTCTGTGTCGACTCAAAAATATCTCACCTCGGTGCTCGAGTGACCCATGTCGAAGACCAATAATTAGTTCAATCGGCTTAGAAACAAATTCTTTGGCTTGGACTCTAATGCTATAGTACTGCCGATTACGCATCGTCGGTATGAACTGGCTAAAATCTTCGATTCCAGCAAGAATCTCCGCCTCTGGAATGTTTTTTACATAGCCAACTAATGTCCTTTCAGGAATGATCTCAGGTGGCGATTCTAGGGTCCCCAAAACGATATCCGACTCTGATTCAAAACTATCTGTTGCCTCCCTGCAAATCAGAATACTATCCAATGGTGGACCGTCCAAATCCGTGATCAGCCCAACAATGATGCTCAGTAGCCGTCCTGCCAACATTAGTCTTGCTCGTTTTCGTTCGACAATATCAATCTCGACTTCTTTTTTTTCTATTTTCCCGGTTTCAGCCCAGAATCTGACGACACCTGGTATGTGCTTACGATCGGCACCATTTTCCCAAAGATAGTGTGCCATCAAGATTTTTTCGATTTCTTCAGACTTAAATCGATCTGAAAAGCCTCGAGCCTTTTCTGTACGATCTTCTTTGAAAACGTCAACAAGGTCTGTGCGCCAATCATAGACATCGGACTTGGAAAACTCTATTTTTGAGCCGAACTGAGCAATTATTATGTCTCGAAGTTGGGCAGTTGTGTATGGGTTGCCCGCTTCAAAGCTTCTAAGACGTTTGGCAATTACCCCTCTTGCCTCGCTTGGATCAATTTTGGAGAAAAGTATTGCAGCAGGACTTGGTTTGTGACTCATTAATTCACCTCGTTTCGCTCAGAAATTATAATCGAGTGTGGGTTAAATATTAATCACATTTTCAAAATGTGTCTATATTTTTGTGCTGTGTTAATCTAATTCCCTCTAGAAAATTCCCACACTTCGCTTATACTATAGGTAGGCAAGCATAGCTGATTTCGTCGATATATGGTGGTTTCAGCTTAAAAAGAGGAGTGAGGAAGCCCGGCCAAGAGCAAATCCTCACTCAACAAGGTGTCAGGCAGCGTCTCATAAGACACCATCACTGACAGTTTTCATTATACTCAAAACTTGGGGAAAAACAAATAGGCTCTGTCCGCTGCCTAGCACTCCAATAACCGTACACTGGAAGTTTGCATTTCTAAATGCAAACCTTCTTCAGGAGCTTCAAATGAATAACCAAAAACCCTCGAATCCACCAGAAACTCTGGTCCCAGGAAAGAAATACGTTCTGATTTCAGAGCGTGAGGAAGTAACGTTTGTGTCCTTTACCAGCGACCCAGTTTGGATTGTCGTTGAGCATCAATCCGGGAAGAGATCTAGAGCTGTGAGATCGGAATTAAAAGATACGCGTCCCATGATCTCTGATCCACAGACCTAAAGCAAGAGGCGGTCAGCCCCTGTAGCTAACTGCCTCCCGAAGAGAGGTAGAGAAAGGTGAATTTACCAAATTCGTTCGAACTGTATCTCTTTGCTCTGGCGGCAGGTGTGACAGGCTTCCTGATCGGCGGCAACATCGAAATCAGAATTTACAACAGAACTCGCCCTCTGCCAAGTAAGCTCCGTTCCTGGCCGGTTGTTGTAATTCTACTGGCTATTGGCGCGGTGTTTGTGGTTGTTTTTCAGGAAGCTGGGAGAGTCGGCGCAATCCTTTCTGGCTTCAGCCTTGGCTTCTTGATCAGAAAATGGTGGTCAAAGCAGGCTGGAGAAACCGACAACATAGAGGACTAAATCGCTTCAGCCTGAATTGAACAGGGTAAGGTTTAACCGTTCGCATTCCGCGATATCTTTTCTTTTTCGGTGCACATTCTAGGCTATGGAATGTAACTTGATGACAAGACTGCTGCACAGCGCGACTAAGTATTATCAGCTAACCTGTAAGTGTCTATGAATGTCAAGTGCTCGAGACATTAATCGGGGATAGAAATCGCTTCAATTTTATTGTCCACCATAGATGTCGCACAACGCTCCAGCCAGTTGAAAAGCAACAGTTTGCGTTACCCGCAGGTGGGCGGGACGAAACAGCGCTGATTTGACGGAAAGTGTTCGAGCATGGAGTAAACCTGCTTTTAGCGGGGCAAATCCCACCTGCCGGTGCACGTTGTATTGTGGGCCAAGCTGAATATTTTAGGATGTAACAATAAATATTAAGGAAATCGCGGTCCAAATGATAACAGCAAGGTATGGCGCAATGTAATTCCACATAATGCGATAGGGTTTTCGACGCTCTGATGTTAGCTTTTCGACAAGTATCTTTGGGTAATGAAACGATTGACCGCGTTCCTTGTGTTCACACACTTGCAGTTGTCTCTCTTGCAAAACGAAGTTAGGGTCAAGCAATTGTCCAAGCACTTCATAACATGATGCAACAATGTGGGCGGCAATTGTTCTATCTGAAAGTTGTTTTGCAATAAAGGCAAGTGTTACAAAAAACGTAACAAGAATGATTATCGAGAATCCATATTTCAAACCCATTGACAAAGAAATGACTTTTCCATTATCTATTAATAGGCTATTTAGACCAAAAATGCCGCCAAGATATAATGTTGTTGCAGCCCATGCTAGATTTTCTTTTCTTGAATGGTATTGTTGAAAGCCCTCGCTTGTGTTTTGCAAGAATTCTCGCAGTTCTCTTTTATGCTCTGAGTCCAGTTTGCGATTTGCCATTTACAGTTTCTTTCTTGCTTACAGTAGATCCAAGTACTGGTAAAGGCTCATAACTTGTACTTGTCATATTTTCTCAATCAATCTGACATTGTCAACCTAAACAGCAGGAAAATGACATTTGCCACGATTATACATCCTCCAACGAATTAAGGATTGATGCGGCGGGAGGCGGCTAAGCTAAAAGGCTGGGACTGTGCGCCGCCGCATCTGTCCGAGTTGGACTAAGCCGTATTTGGAAAATGAAGCCAGGCAGGTCTGGCT
>Ga0137333_1000485_pt1 | contig 10435 bp, 13 predicted proteins | sample EasRivERMLT231_2_FD_102286 | JGI IMG/M metagenome (GOLD analysis project Ga0137333, IMG submission 102286) | Soil microbial communities from meander-bound floodplain in the East River, Colorado, USA - East River MetaG ERMLT231_2 | ecosystem: Environmental > Terrestrial > Soil > Floodplain ... | reverse complement strand
TACGATTGACACGTGGATCGGTGACTTTTCCAAAATGTTCTTCAATCGCTTCCAACGGCTTCTTAGGCATCGGGTCTCCACTAATTCCCTTACTTTTACCTCATTTTAGATGCAATCGCCCTGTGTTATGCACTTGTTCATCGCCGGGAAAACAGATAATATAGCTCTATCGAAATTGCATCAGGTCGGAGAGTTCCATGAAAAAGAAATTGAATTGGCGGGTCATCTTTGGTATATCAGTGATCGGGCTATGTTTGATCGGTTGTTTGGGGGTTGGTTTAGCCATCCGCTTTGCGCCGAATATTTATCAATATTCCCTTGAAAATAGTTCTTTGAAGGTGGGTGATATCGCGCCGGATTTTGAGTTGACTACCCTGGATGGCGGGACAACCAGCTTAAGCCAATTCAAAGGCTCGCCGGTTTTATTGTCCATTGGGGCTACATGGTGTCCTGATTGCCGTCTTGAAGCGCCTCTGTTACAGCAGTTGCACGAGACCAACCCTGAACTGATCATCCTTTTAATTGATAGCAAGGAAAGCGCGGATATCGTCCAGCAGTTTGCCAATGAATTTGGGATCACCCATCCTATTCTGCTGGATACAGATGGTGCCGTGTCGCAGCTCTATCAAGTATTTGCCATTCCAACCGAAATATTTATTGATAAGGATGGCATAATCCGTGCCAAGCTTATCGAGCGGGTTACTCCTGAACTGCTCGCTGAAAAACTTCCGTTAATTGGTGTAGATCCATAAAGTGGATCTAGATTTTTCCTCTCGATGATACAAAATCACTGTTTCAATGGAGAATGAGGTCTATGATGGACGAAAATGTAATCCCTGAAGTGCAAGTTGATAAAAAGGAAAATGGTTTAAATTATCTGGGTCAATTAGGCTGGTTCTTAAGTGGAACCGTTCTGCCAATGGGCAGTTTGTCCTATTATCGTAAAGCTGCTCAAAAAAGAGTGGGAAGTGCCATTCTGTTCTTTGTTGTATTTACGGTGGCGATATCCACGCTTGCTTCGATCGCTCTTGCGCTAAGTACATTCTCCTTTAGCAGCTCGATTCAGAAAGCCTATGCAGATGGGACAATACCAGAGATCAGCATTTCTCACGGTATTGCGAGTGTGAATGGTGACCAGCCTGCAATTTTACTTAATGATCGTGATGCCAGCGGACAGTATATATTGGTTGCGGTGGATACCACCGGCGAGATCAAGGAAATCGATACCGATAGATTTAGTCAGGGGTTTCTGCTCACTCGTACCGAATTGCACATGGTCACCCCGCAAAATGGCTATCAGACCCTGCCCTTGTCAGAGCTTAACTTGATGTTTGAGAAAGACCCGCTCATTATTAATGCACAAACTGTATCTCAAGCTTGGATGGTCATGGCATTGGCCTTTGTGGTCCTGGCTTTTATCTTTCTTGTATTGTGGAATACAGTGATCAGACTGATGATCATTGCGGTCATTGCCCTGATGTTCTGGGGCATTGTCACGTTGGTCAAACCCAACACTGATTTTGGTCCAGTCATTATTACCGGATTGTATGCCATCGTCCCTGCCATCTATTTATCCCATCTATTCAGTCGCTCCAACTTTAGCTTTCCAGGCATCCAAACATTTTTTCTGCTGGTCTTTTGGGTTGTGGGACTCTCAGCCAAATTTGTGAACATAAAGTTCTTTACAGATGAACCGGCTCCGCGTTTGTGGATAGCCCTGCTAGGGCTGCCGATGTTGCTCATGTACATTGTAGATATTTTTTGGAAATTCCCTGCTCCTAATGGGCCCATTATTTTGTGGGTGGTTACTTTGATTACCTGGTTCGCTATGATCGGTCTGCGGTTATATTTCCGATTTCGAGATGGAAGACCTGAACAGTCTATTGCTTGATCAAAATGATATTGATAACCGTCCATTCCATTCCCGCGTGATTTGAGCGTGGACGATGTCCGTATACGGAAGAATCAAAACCAGATACGGCAAAACGAGCGAACCGTGCTATAGTGAGGATTACAACACAAGCCCAACCGATCCATGTGTTTAAGAAGGAACATGTTATGACCCAGAACCAACCCAATGAATCAGAGCAGGAAAAGAAACAAAAACTGCAAAAAGAGGAACGTTTGCAGCTGGAGCGCGAGCAGGAGCAGAAACAAAAACTGCGGCAACAGGAACGTCTGCAATTGGAACACGAGCAGGAAGAAAAACAAAAACTGCACCGCCAGGAACAAATCAAACTGGAGCAGGAACAGGTAGAGAAACAAAAACTGCGCCGCCAGCAGCAAATCCAACTGGAGCAGGAACAGCAAAAGAAGAAACAGTAAGGAATGAAAAAATACTGTTCGCTATTGGTTTGCTCCTTGCAGATCTCACTACTGTTCTTTTACTAATGAATGCGACCGAATCAAGAGTCGCGGCGGTAATCGGAACTTTGGAAAGCGGTTTGTTCGCACCCTCGGGCAGATCGAATCTCAAAAGGATACATTGAAACTAATTCGTCCTGAACGATGGGGGTGAGTGTGATGGGTTTTAGAACATTTGTGCTATAATTGAATATAACGTTGGGCTCCCATATTGGGTGTCGAATCGATTCACCCCATACCCAATATACACCTTTAACAATTTAAGAGAATATGACGATGAAAAAACTCATACGTCACTGGTTCATATTACTTGCCTTATTGATGACCAACGCCTGCAAGACCAGTGATCCCGACTCCCTACCATACCGACCGATCGTTGGTCCATTCCCATCCAATACCGATACTACACTGCACGTATCGCCTCCCGCCAATGGGACGCAAACTTCACATCCGCTTCAAATTGACGCAATGCGCGCCCGCGATTACCCCGGCAGCGACATTGTGGTCGAAGCTGTCCTTGACCCGGGTGTGAACTACAGCCGCTACTATGTTTCCTATCTCTCTGATGGATTAAAAATTTACGCGTTGATGACGGTTCCCACTGGGGAAAGGCCTGTCACTGGCTGGCCCGTCGTTATCTTCAATCACGGCTATATCTCGCCCGATGTATATCGCACAACCGAAAGATATATTGCCTACGTGGATCAGATCGCACGTAGCGGCTATATTGTCTTCCGTTCTGATTATCGTGGCCACGATAGATCTGAAGGCACAGCCGGCGGTGTATATACTGGACCCAATTACACCATCGATGTACTCAATGCAGTCGCATCCGTGAAACGTTTTCCAGATGCAGATCCGCAGCGCATCGGCATGTGGGGCCATTCCATGGGCGGATACATTACGCTGCGTTCAATGGTGATTACTGGGGATATTAAAGCCGGTGTCATCTGGGCTGGAGTGGTTGCCCCCTACCCAGATCTCTTCACACGCTGGAACGCTGGCGCAAGACCTACAACTCCATCAGCTGGGTTATGGGTGTACTCACTGCAACAGTCCTATGGCTCGGTGGCAGAAAACCCTGGGTTTTGGAATTCCATTTCGGCGAACGGCTATGTCCGCGATCTAAACGGACCCATTCAGTTGCATCATGGTACGGCAGATGTAGATGTACCTTGGGAGTTCTCGCAAATGCTCTATGATGAAATGTTGGAAGCCAATCAATTCGCAGAGTTTTATACATACGAAGGCGATAATCACAACATTTCAAATTATTTCAACCTGGCTATGCAACGCACGCTCGAATTCTTTGACCGCTACCTTAAACAGACTGATTAAACCATCCGAGCCCAATGCGATAAGATATGAACGGTCGCTGCGGGGACGAATAATTCTTCCATCCACGACGCGTAATCACAATTGCGGGGTTAAACAATAAAACCAATTTACACGTGATTCCATGAAAACGATTCGTTCCCTCATATTGATCGGCGGACTGGCTATTCTCGTACTAGCATTCGGGTTCATCTTCCGCGTTCCACTGGCGCTCAACATCTGGCCTTGGGAGGATGTGCGTTACTCGTATCTCTTCATCGGCTCGATCCTCGCAGCGGTCAGCGCGGCGGCATTGTGGATCGGCTGGACGGGCGAACTGGGCATACTTCCAGCTGGGTCGCTCAACATTTTCGTGATCGCGTTGACGACATCCCTTTATTTTTTCAACCTCACCTCACGCGGGCGCTCCGACATGCTCGTCTTCGGTCTTGCGTCCATCTTGATGGTATTCGTCAGCGGTGCGACATTTCTTTGGAGTCGTCGCCTGCCCCTCACCGACTCACGTCCCACGCCCATGCCGGTCCGCGTTTCGTTTGGGATCTTCATCGTCTCACTCTTTCTGGCAGGTGGCGCATTGGTTTTGCGGCTGCCCGTCTTCCCATGGGACTTGAACCCCGATTCCTCCGTCATTTTTGGCTGCATCTTTTTAGGCGACGCCTTTTACTTCCTATATGGTTTGTTCCGTCCACGCTGGGGCAATGCCTTTGGTCAATTGCTGAGTTTCCTGGCTTATGATGTAGTGCTCATCATCCCGTTCGTGTTGTTGTTCGATACTGTGAAACCCGAGCGTATGTTCAGCCTGGTTGTGTACACCGCCGTATTGATCTACAGTGGTGGGCTCGCTGTTTACTATCTATTGATCAATCCACGAACCCGTTTTGGAACCTGATAAGGAGGACTCCCATGGCGGACACTAATTTTAGTTGGGATGAATACTACCAAAAGATTCAAGGACGCAAACCGCGCCAGTTATTGTTGGATGCATTGGAGAAGTTTCATACTCCATCCCACGCCATCGATCTTGGCTGTGGTGACGGCACTGAGTCGGTTGTTTTGCTCGAACGTGGCTGGAATGTCCTTGCTGTTGATGGCGAGCCTGCCGCGCTCAAACGCCTTGTGACCAAAGTATCGGCTGAAAATCAAATGCGACTGCAAACGCAGGTTGCGAAGTTCAAAGCTGTTATGTTGTCACCAGCTGACCTGATCCATGCCAGTTTAAGTATCCCGTTTTGCGAGCCTGAATATTTTGATGCATTGTGGGAGAAGATTGTAACTGCCATAAAACCGGGTGGAAGATTCGCAGGTCAGTTCTTTGGTGTCCGCGATTCGTGGGTGGTCAACAAGGATATGACCTTTCATACCGAAGAGCAAGTCCGTGTGTTGTTGACAGGCTTTGAGATCGAATCATTCCATGAAATGGATGAAGATGGTACTGCCACGAGTGGTCCCAAACACTGGCATGTATTCACAGTCGTTGCGCGGAAGATATAAGGTTGGTTCGCGTGCGGATATTTATCTCAAGGCGAAACGCCCAGCCCATAAATTCCAAGAAATACGACCCCCATACAACCGGCGATCACACTCATAAACCCCAGAATGAGCGGGACAAGCCAGCGGTTCATCGTCGCCTCGATCTCAGCCTTTTGCGGATCAGCCGCCTCATAGCGGACATTCACGCTCTGACCGATCTTATGTCCCGCTGGGCGCGATCCGAACTCTGAGGTGAACCTGATCTTCTCTCCCGTTACTGTTGTGAATTCGACCACCGGGCAAAAGATACTGCTGCGTTGCGTCGCTTGCGTGGTCAACTCCACCACGATGCCGGTCGTCGCGACCCGACTCTCCAGAGTTTGCCGCTGTTTGAAATATGCCCAAACCGCGCCGCCGAGCAACCCAACAGCGGAAATGCCGAAACATAAACCCATGAACAGAAACATAATGACCTCCGATCCAAGTGCTTCAGTTGATTGCCCATCACCCCTGTGGCTGGACTATACCAGATATTCAGAGTGAGCTGTTTCCAGGTAAGGTATTATAGGACGTATAAGATGTTATACGCAATCAAAAGAGTTTATCTGCATAGAAACTTTTGCTGTTGAGCGTTATATCAATTTCACACCAAGGAAAATAAATGAATACAAAAACATTAATGACATCTAGCAGTCTCATTCTGGCAGTAGCGGGCATATTTACCTTATTCGCGCCAGATGTTTTATTATCCGCGTTGGGCGTGGCGGTGACAGCGCAACTATCAGTGCTCGTGCAATTACTCGGCGTGTTATATTTTTCTTTCGCCCTCATGAACTGGACTGCCAAAGATAGCGCCATCGGCGGCATTTATGCGCGTCCCGTTTCCCTGGCGAATTTCAGTCACTTCTTTTCGGGGACACTGCTTCTTATTAAATATCTACTCTCCAACGAATTCGATCTTCCCATTTTAGTAATATCGATTTTATACGCCATCTTCGCCGCAGTTTTTTACTGGCTTGTCTTTCGCGCCACTGGGCTCAAGGCACAATAAAGACCCCTCCTTCGAGGGATGTGATTACAAGTCCACGCACCTATAATCCTGCCATCTTGTAGTCAAGGAGCAGGGATGAAACCAATCGGACTTTTCTTATTGTTGACGGGGATCTTGATCGCCAACGGATGCGCAGCGGGCGTGCCCGCCTCTACTCCGACCTCGGAGTGGGTCGCCACAAATACGCCTCTGCCGTCCCCCACGCCTGAACCGCAGGGATCGCTCGCGCTTGAATTAGCGTTCGAATTCAACAACACACCAGACCGTCTGACAGCCCCCTATGGGATCGCTTTGGATTCAGCCGGGAACATCTACATCAATGACGCTGGCAACAGTCGTGTGGTGGTCTTTGATGGTGCTGGAAAATTTCTTGCCAAGTGGGATAAGGAAGGCAGCGGCGATGGCGAGTTCAAATCTCTGGGGTTTGGCGGTATCGCCATCGATGCGAACGACAATGTCTTTGTCGTAGACAACGGCAATCATCGCATGCAAAAATTCGATAAGGCAAGCAACTATCTTTTGCAATGGGGCAGCGAGGGTCGGGAAGATGGCCAATTCATCCGCGCGATCGGCATTGCCACGGATAAAGCTGGGAATGTCTATGTCACCGATGACGGCAATCCCTTTGTGCAAAAATTCGATAACAATGGCAAGTTCCTGATGAAGTTCGGCGGCGGCGGGATAGACGCTGGTCAATTCCGCCACGCCACCGGAATCGCGGTGGATGCGCAAGGTAATATCTTCGTGGCTGATTATCAGAACAAACGCGTCCAAAAATTCAACAGCGCGGGCGAGTTCATCACCCAATGGCGCATGGGCATGGATATCACGGTCGCAGGCGTCCCCGAAGCGATCGGCGTTGATGCTCAAGGGCGGGTCTACGTCACTGATTATGATTTTGGGCGCATGCAAGTCTTCACTAATGACGGCGAATTTCTCTGGGCATTGAGCGGAGAAAAAATTATGGATATGCCTCTTAAGCGACCGGTCGGTGTTGCGTTCGATGCCAATGGGCACATCCTGATCGTGAATCAATCTGGCAATAGTGTGCAGGCGTTTAAATTGCCATAGATACGAAGAAGAGATGATATAAAAGTCGTTGTACTCATCAAGTACAACGACTTTTTGATTCAAAAGAACCCGCAAAACATAATTCTATTTTTGCTTGATTCGTTTCCATCCAAACGCGAGCATAAAGAACACGGCGGCAGTTAGCACGATCGCCGCACCGGATGCAATGCTGAGATAGAACGAAAGATATAAACCGATCACACCTGAAAGTGCCGCGAATAAAGCTGCGAGCAGCATCATGTGGGATAGACGATGAGTCAGCAAATACGCCGTCGCGGCGGGGGTGACGAGCATCGCAACCATCAGCGCCACACCGACCGTTTGCAGCGAGACCGCCACGGTTACTGCAATAAGGATGAGTAAAAGGTTATTGAGCAAGCCAACGGGAAGTCGTAAAGTGGCGGCAAGGACGGGGTCAAATGATAAGGTTGTGAATTCCTTGTAGAATAGGAAAACAGTGAGGAGTACGAGTCCGCCAAAGATCAGAATCAGCCACAGGCTTTGAGTCGAGACGCTCAACACATCCCCAAAGAGGAAGTGACTCAAATCCACCGCATAACTGCGGACAGTGGAGATCAAAGCGATGCCGAGGGCGAACATCCCGGCGAAGATAATTCCAATGGCGGTATCTTCCTTGATCTGCGAATTTTTACTGATGGCGCCGATGCCCAGCGCGGCAACGATGGAGGTTCCCAACGCCCACCAAAATAAAGTATCACGTGCGCCGCCGCTGACAAGATACCCGAGCGCGATGCCGGGGAGAATTGTATGAGCGAGCGCGTCGCCAAAGAAAGCCATGCCGCGCAAGACAACGTAGGTGCCGACCACAGCGCAGACGATGCCAACCAACACAGCGGCGAGCATGCCGCGTTGCATAAATTCATATTGAAGCGGTTGAAGCAAAATATTAATGAGTGTGTCCATCGTCCCCTTCGTCACAACAATCATCGATATTCAAAATATTTTGTCCGTCAATTGGTTTTAATCTTCCACCATATGCGCTAAGCAGGTTATCGGTGTGCAAAACTTCAGTAGGATTCCCGAATGCAACGATGCGATGGTTGAGCAGCATGATGCGGTCGAAGTGACTGGCGGCTTGTTCAAGATCATGCGTAGCGACCATCACCGTTACGCGCTCTTGTTTGAGTCTGTCGAGTAGATTCAAAATGCCTTCTTGTGATGGTGTATCCAGACCGGTGAGCGGTTCGTCCATCAACATCAACTCAGCTTCCTGAGCCAAGGCGCGCGCGATGAACATACGTTGTTGTTGTCCGCCGGAGAGTTGACTGATCTGACGTGACGCTAAATTGCTCAACTCAACCGTTTCGATGGCGTGATTCACAAACTCCCAATCTTTTTTATGGGGCCAGTTAAAGGGACCGAGTTTGGCGGAACGTCCCATCATCACCACATCCGCCACGCTGACGGGGAAGGTCCAGTCTACCTGATTGCGTTGGGGAATATAGCCGATGCAAACATGTCCGCGTGGGCGCGAGCCATAGATATTCACTTCGCCGCTTTGAGGTTGTAAAACCCCGGCGACAACTTTGAACAAAGTGCTTTTGCCCGCACCGTTCGGTCCAACAACGGCGACGCGTTCGCCTTCGTGCAGGTGAAAGGTGATATCTTCCAGTGCCATGCGTCCGTTATAGCGCACATTGAGATTGGAAACATCCAGAATGGGTTGGTTGGGTTTGTGATGGGTATGTGAGTACATAAAATTACTTCAACGCATTCACGATCTGCGTGACGTTAGTCTTCATCATATCGATATAGGTTGCGGCAGGCGGACCATCTGTCAGTGATTCAAGATGCAAGTCAGTGACAACTCTTACGCCGGTTTCAGCGGCGATCTGTTGCGCGAGGGTGGTGTTATCCGATGCATCCAAAAAGATGGCGGGCGCACCAGACGATTTGATCTGGTCGATCAGCGCCGCCATTTGTTGTGCCGATGGCGATGCATCGGAGCTAAAACTTTCGATCACGTTTCCGGCAATGGTAAAGCCATAGCGCTCCGCAAAATATCCAAAGGCTTCATGGTTGGTCACGAGCAAACGTTTTTCAACCGGGATCTGGTTCACCTGCTCAACGATCCATGTATCCAAACTTTTCAGTTCAGTGACATATGCCTCCGCATTGGATTGATAGATCGCCGCGCCTTCAGGGTCGAAATGGGTGAGTGCTTCACGGATGTTTTCAACATAGATGATGACATTATTCGGATCCAGCCATAGATGCGGATCAACGCTCCCCGCCTCTGCTCTTGGATTTATGCCTGCTGAGGCTTCGATGACTTCTCTCTCCCCTCCGGCATTTTCAAGTAATGGCTCTAAAAAGTGTTCATAGTCCGCGCCGTTGATGATGAGAATTTTGCTCTGGGCGATCTTCGTCACATCTTGCGGTGTGGGTTGATAGGAATGTGGGTCTGCACCCATAGGTAGAAGCGCCTCAACAGCTACGCGGTCACCAGCGATGTTGTGTGTGATATCTGCCAGAAAAGATGTAGATGTCAGAATAACCGAATTAGTTGTCCCTGAGGATGAGGCAGGTTGTCCTCCGCAGGCGGTTAATATAAGCGCGAGAACCGATAGAATTACAATTAAGCGGTACATCTTCTTTACTCCTAAAATTTATTGACAAGCCTGGCACAATCCGAACAACTGCAACCAGTGTTCGCTAATTTTGTAGCCGGTCTTTTTTGAAATGGATTTGATGAGGGCATCCAGATCATCGCCCTCAAAGAACATGACCTGTCCGCAGTTTTGGCAGAGTAGGAGATGTTCATGGCTTTGGCTCGCAGCAATGAATGCCTGACAGCCCTGTGGCTGATGCACGCGTTGGATGATGTGCAACTCTTCCAGTTTTTCAAGCGTGCGATAGACGGAGACCAAGCCGATGGCGCGATATTTTTTGCGTGCCATATCAAAGACCTCAACAGGGGTAAGCGCACGTGTGGATCTTTGCACCGCTTCAACGACTGCGCGGCGCGCGGCGGTGAGGCGATATCCGTTTTCCTGCAAGTGGGTGAGCCAGAGTTCAGTGGTCATGGTTTGTCTTCTTTTTGATATTGAAAATCATTTTCAATAAGTATACAAAATAAAAAATATCCTGTCAAGCTGCGCTCGCTTTACGGCAACCATTGAG
>Ga0137333_1000482_pt1 | contig 10466 bp, 5 predicted proteins | sample EasRivERMLT231_2_FD_102286 | JGI IMG/M metagenome (GOLD analysis project Ga0137333, IMG submission 102286) | Soil microbial communities from meander-bound floodplain in the East River, Colorado, USA - East River MetaG ERMLT231_2 | ecosystem: Environmental > Terrestrial > Soil > Floodplain ... | reverse complement strand
GGACAGCGTGAAGTTGTCGCTCGAACCGCCTCCGTTGATCACGTCGAGCGCGAAGTCGACCGACGTGCCCGGGTCGGCGTTCTGATTCACCGGCGCGTTGTTGGTCGTTCCGGCCGCGCCGTCATAGTTGCCAATGTCCACCGCCGCGGGGAGTACCGCGTCGATGCGATCGGTGGTCAGGTTGTCCTCGGCCGGGGTGTTCGCGGACTGCGCGCGCACCACGGCGGCGTACGGGCCACCGGACCCCTGCGAACCAGGGATGACCACCCGCACGACGATGTCGATCGACGCTCCCGGCGCGAGCGGTCCCACGTCGACGTTGCCGTCGAAGTCGGAATCCGCGAGCGGCGTGATGCCGTCGATGCGATAGAACAGCACCGACCACGAGCCGGGTACGGTCGACGAGCCGTCCAGCAGCACGTTGACCGCGTCGTTCGAGTTGCCGTCGTTGCGAATCGTGTTGGTGAAGTCGACCGACGTGTTGGCGTACGCGCTGGCGACGCTCTGCAGGTCGTCGTCGAAGTTCGGCGGCGTGCCGGCCCCGGGGGCGCCGACCGGGCCGATCAGCACGCTCGCCAGCGTGCCGACCGTCACCGGCGCGTTGTTCGACGTCACGATGGTCGGGTTCGGCGTCACCACGTTGTTGTCGACGTAGGCGAGCGCCGCCGTGTTGTTCAACACGCCCGGCGTCATGCCCGCCGGCACCGTGACCTGGTACGAGAACGAGTAGCTCTGGCCCGGCACGATGGCGCCGCTCGTCACGTACGCCACCGCGATATCGCCGGCGCCCGCGACGAGACTCCAGTTCCAGGTCTCCGGATTCCCGGCGGTCGAGCTTCCGCTGGGCAGGTACAGGACCGTGCCGCCCGCCGGAACACCCGTCGGCGTCCCGAAGACCGGGAGCGGATTGCCCGTCCCCGGGTTGATGGGGATCACGTCGACCATCAGCACGCCCGTGAGAGCGACCGACGCGACGGTGACGCCGTTTGCGTTGTTGGTGCCGGAGTTCGATCCCGTGAAGTTGTACGAGATCTGGTCGCCGTCGTAGACCAGCGCGGGGGCGCCCGCGAGATTGGCCGTCATGACGGCGTCGTCCACCACCGTGGTGAGGTGGTAGTTGCGCGTGTCGGTCTGGCCCACGTCACCCACCGACGTGCCCTGCACGCCGACGTAGGCAACCTGGCCCGCCGTCGCGGTGCCCGGCACCGCGTAGGTGACGATGAGGTTCACCGACGTGTTGGCCGCGACGGGGCCGAACACGCCCGGCACACCCCCGGTGCTGATCGCCGGCTCGCCGCCATCGACCACGCCGTTACCGTTGACGTCGTGGTAGATCGACACGTTCGCCAGCACGATGGTCATGGTCGTGTTGACCGCATCGACCAGCGGTGCGAGCGTATAGCTGTCATTGTCGTTACCGGTGTTGGTCAGCGTGTAGCTGTAAAACAGCGTCTGCCCGCCGATCGCGTTCTGGCTCATCGCCGGCGTGACGGGCGGTGTTTCGCCCGAGTCGTCGGGAAGGATCGAGATGCCGTAGACCGGCAGCACGACGGTGATGACCTCGTTCGAAAGCGCGGTGTAGCTGTTGCCGACCAGGTCCTCGTAGGTCGCGGACGCGCGGTTGCGAATCTGCGTTCCCGCCGGCGTCGTCTGCGCGAACGCAGAGGCCGCCGCGAGCGTGAGGACGAGGGCCAGGACGAGCGGGAGAATCAGAAGGTGTCTGGTTTTCATCTTCTGTTCCTCCTACTTGACCGTGGCCCGGTACGAGAGCGTGATCTCGTCCTCGGGCTTCAGGCCGCCGGACAGCGTCCAGCGAATGTGGGTGATCATGTCCGGCGTCGCATCCGCCCAGACCTCGCGACCGCCTGCCGCCGCTTTCTTGAAGCGCACCGGCCAGGCATGGAAGGTCTTGCCGACGTCGATGCTGAACTGCACCGACCCCGAGGCAGGAGCCTTCGCGGTCTTCTCGAGGTACTGGACGCCGGCGGGAACCGGGTCGACGATGGACACGTTGTGGACGGCCGCGGCGCCACCGTTGGCGTACGTCAGCCGGTATTCGATGACGTCCTGCGGACGGGCTTCGTCGGCAGGCAGATAGGCTTCCTCGCCGCGCTCACCGACGACGACCCTGCGGGCTTCGATGGTGCCCGTGACCGGACCGGCGGCAGTGGCGGCGAGCGATGTGATCAGTCCGCCTACGAGGGCGAACAGGAAGAAAACGCGACGCAAGGTGGAACCTCCTGAGTATCGAGAAGCCCGCATGAACGCGGGCGCACGCCTCCCATGCAAACCCGCGCGTCGGGCGCAGGCGCAACTTCTCGGCAGGACCCGGGGGCAAGGGACGTTCCAGTCGTGGCTGGAAGGGGTGGGATGTTCCCGATGGGAGCGGATGAGGGAGGAACGTGGCGTCGTGGCGGGGTTTACGCGCGGTGCCGGAGTGGCCGTCGGCACCGCAGCCGGGCGCATGACGGACTATCGTGCCTGCGAGCGGTTGTCACTCCGCAACACGGCCGTGGGGGGGGCGTGCAATGTGCAATTCTTCCCCGTCGGGGCCCCGAGACCCGTGATCGACCCTGTTGAAAATTATACATAGACCGGACTATATTCTGCACATGCCGAGCCCGCCGTCCAAACGCTGGCAAGTAATCACGCTCGTGGTCGTCGGCGCCGCCACGGTGTCGTTCCACTACGGCTTTCTGCTCCCGCGGTCCGTCGGGCATGGCAGCCTCGTCCACGTCATCCACGGCCGCCTCTGTTATGTCCCCATTATCCTGGCGGCGATCTGGTTCGGCGTGCGGGGCGGTCTGGCGCTTTCCCTGTCGATCACGGCGCTCACCCTGCCCTACCCGCGTCTGCGCGGCATCACCGACCACCACACGTTGATCGGTGAATACACCGAGATGGTGTTTTACGTGGCGATTGGCCTGATGACCGGAGTCCTGATCGAACGCCAGTGGCGCGAGCGCGCGCGCGGCGAAGCGCTTCAACGCGAGCTCGCGCGCCGTGAGCGCCTCTCGTCGCTGGGGCAGATGGCGGCCGGCCTCGCGCACGAGATCAAGAATCCGCTCGGGTCGATCCAGGGCGCCGCGGAGATCCTGGGCGACGACGAACCGGCCGGCTCCCGCCGGCGCGAGCTGTTCGAGATCCTGCGCAAGGAATCGAAGCGGCTCGGGACCGTGGTCGACGACTTTCTCACCTTCGCGCGGCCGCGGCCGTTGGCGCTGGCTCCGCTCGACCTCGGCGCCGTGGCCGAGCGCGCCGCCGCGCAGATGACCATCGACGCCTCCGCGCGGCGCATCACCATCGAGCGCCATCGCGAGCCCGACCTGCCCGGCGTGGCCGGCGACGCGGAGCGCCTCCACCAGGTATTCCTCAACCTCCTGTTGAACGCGCTCGCCACCAGCGCGGACGGGGGCCGGGTGGTGGTTTCGTCGTTTCGCGCCGAGCGCGGCGGCGCCGCGTGCGCCGCGGTGTCGGTACGCGATTCCGGAGCCGGCATTGCGCCCGACGCTCTCCCGCGCGTGTTCGACCCGTTCTTCACCACGCGGGAGAACGGGGTCGGCCTGGGCCTCTCGATATCGCACACCATCGTGCAGGACCACAACGGCTGGATCGACGTCGACAGCGCGCCGGGTGAAGGCACCGTGGTCACCGTCGTCCTCCCCATCGATCGCACCCGCCATGGCGCATAGTCGCATTTTGCTCGTGGATGACGACGAAAGCATCCGCAAGGTGCTCGGCTACATGCTCGAGGAGGCCGGCTACGGGGTCGAGTCGGCGCCGGGCGCCGACGCCGGGTTGCGCATGGCGTCCGCGCGACGTCCCGACCTGGTGTTGAGCGACATCAAGATGCCGGGCAAGGACGGGCTCGAGCTGTTGCGCGAGCTCCGGGTCCTCGACCCGTCGATCCCGGTGATCATCCTCACCGCATTCGGCACCGTGGGGACCGCCGTCGAGGCGATGAAGCACGGCGCATCCGACTACCTCACCAAGCCGATCGCGCGTGACGACCTGCTGCTGACGGTCGCGAAAACGCTCAAGCTCCACCGCCTCGAGGCGGAAAACGAGGATCTGCGCGAGACGCTCCGCGACCGCTTCCGTTTTGAGAGCATGGTCGGGCTTTCGCCGGCGATGACCGAGGTGTTCACCACGCTCCGCAAGGTGGCGGCCACCGAAGCCACCGTGCTCATCACCGGCGAGAGTGGCACCGGCAAGGAGCTCATCGCCCGCGCGATCCATTTCAACAGCCCGCGACGCTCGCAGCGCATGGTCACGATCAACTGCGCGGCGATTCCGCACGATCTCCTCGAAAGCGAGCTGTTCGGGCATGTTCGCGGGTCGTTCACCGGTGCGATTCGCGACAAGGTCGGCAAGTTCGAACATGCGCACGGCGGCACGCTCTTTCTCGACGAGATCGGCGCGACGCCGTTGGTGCTGCAGGTGAAGCTGCTGCGCGCCCTGCAGGAGCGGGAGGTCGACCGCGTGGGCGGCGACGCGCCCATCCAGGTCGACGTGCGCATCGTCGCCGCCACCAACCGGGCGCTCGCGTCGCTGGTCGCCTCCGGCGAATTCCGCGAGGACCTGTTCTACCGCCTGAACGTCGTGCCCGTGCGGGTGCCGCCGCTGCGCGAGCGCGCGGGAGACCTTCCGCTTCTGGTCCGGCACTTCGTGGCGAAGTTCGCCGACGGGAGGGTGACCGTGACCCGGGAGGCCATCGACGCCCTCGAGCATTATCGCTGGCCGGGAAACGTCCGTGAACTGGAGAACTTCTGTGAACGCATCGTGCTGATGCGCTCCCACGACGTCATCGATGCCGCGGCCGTTGCCGCGCAGCTGGTTGCGTTGGAGCGCGAGACCCCGGCAGCGATCGGAGCCACCCTCCACGAGATCGAGCGTACTGCCATCGTCGACGCGTTGCGCGCGAGCGGCTGGAATCGATCGCGCGCGGCGCGCCGACTCGGCGTCGCGCGCCACATCCTGCTCTATCGCATGAAGAAATTCGACATTCGCGACGAGGGCGAGTCGACGCAACGCTGAGGGCGCGCAGCTGGGCAGGCAGGCGATATGTCGGACTGCGCGCTCATGCGCTCGCGCGCCCAAGTGGGTACGCGCGACTCGCGAAATCGCGCTGCGCCCGATATATCGCCTGCCCAGGGGTGGGATGCACTCCCTCGGACGCCAAATCCGCAGTCGCGCATTTCAACATGTGCGCGGGAGGACGGCGGCAGAGGGAGTACACACCGCCCTTATTGCACCACTGGCAACCGCGGTGCGTTCGTGCTAACCTCCCCAACTTGCGCGCGCGGCAGCGTGCGTTGATCGTGTTTCCAGCCAGGGAGTGAACATGCGGCGCGCAGCGATCATCGCGGCAACTCTTCTCGCGGGCGCCGTTCCCGTCCACGGCGCGGACTACTTCCAACAGTTCGTGCACACCACGATCCGGGTGACGCTCGACACCGAGCGCAAGTGGGTTTCGGGGACGGAGTCGATTCTCTACGTCAACAATTCGCCGGACACGCTGCGCCAGTTCTATCTGCACCTATATCCCAACGCCTTTCGCGACGGCGACACCGCGTACATGAAGAACCGGAACCGCCCGTACAACTGGACGGTTCGGGGCCTCCCGGAGGCGAACCGGAGCTGGCTCGACCTCTCCAACGCGCGCGTCGACGGGACCCCCGTGGACGTGCACGTCGACGACACGATCGCGAGCATGGCGTTGCCGCGCCCGCTCGCCCCGGGCGACTCGATGCGGGTCGATTTCGCGTTCGCCGGCAAGGTGCGCCAGGCGTTCGATCGCGCCGGCTACCGCGGCGACCACTACGACTTTGCCCAGTGGTATCCGAAGGTGGTCGTGTACGACGACCACGGCTTCCACCCCGACAAGTTCCAGGCGGGCGAGTTCTATGGCGAATTCGGCACCTTCGACGTCCACATCGAGTTGCCACAGCGTTTCGTGGTGGTCGCGACCGGCGTCGTCGAGAGCGGCGACCCGGGATGGGACTACAACCCGCCGCACCGGCAGCGCGGCGCCAAGGCGGGTGCGGGCAACGCGCCGCCATCGACGGCGAGCAAGACCGTGCACTTTCACGCCGAGAAGGTGCACGACTTCGCGTGGTGCGCGGATCCGACCTACGTCGTCCAGGACACGCTCGTCGACGGCATCGAGATACGAAGCGCGTATCGGCGCCGGAGCGCGTCGACCTGGGAGGACTCGACCCTCGCGCACGCGGTCCGCGCCATCCGCTGGCTGAACCGCCGCGTCGGCAAGTACCCGTACCCGCACATCACCGTCGCCGAGATGTTGCGAACCGGCGGGATGGAATATCCGATGCTGGCGATGGACGGCCGCGCGGCCGAGGGACTCGTCTTTCACGAGATCGGCCACATGTACTTCCAGGGCATACTGGCCAACAACGAGCGCACGGAGGCGTGGCTCGACGAGGGCTTCACCACCTTCCAGACCCGGTGGTATCAGGAACAGCGTTACGGCCCGTGGGGCGACACCAGCCGGTGGAACTGGTACCAGCGCATCACGCCGCAATACCGGCTGTGGGAAGACTATCAGCGGGAGATCGTGGACCTGCAGCGCCGCGGGTACAGCGAGCGGGTGTCGTATCGCGCGGAGGACTACGTCAACTCGTACCGATTGAACGTGTATCAGAAAGCGGCCCTCGTCGTGCGCGCGCTGCGCTTCGCCGCCGGCGACGACGCGTTCGACCAGATTCTCCACCGCTACTATGACGAGTGGCAGTTCAAGCACGTGAACGAAGCCCGCTTCCGCGCGGTGTGCGAGGACGTGGCGAAGCGCGACCTGTCCCGCCAGTTCGAGCAGTGGCTGCACACGAAGAAGAATGTCGACTACGAGCTGGCGCGCGTGCACTCGACGCCGACTGCCAATGGCGTATCGACCGACGTGGAGATCCGTCGGATCGGTGAGCTGTACTGCCCGATCGAGGTCGACTTCACGCTCCCGGACGGCCGCGTCGAAAAACGCCGCTTCGACGCGCGCGATCGCACGATTCGCCAGAAGGTGGACCTGCCCGCGAAGCCGGTCCGAACGCAGATCAACCCGGACAACGAGATCATGGACGTCGACCCCTCGAACAACGTCACGCCCCGCAAGCGCGACTTCCAGATCGACTGGCCCAATAACTTCTACTATCCCGCGGACGCCTACCAGATCCGGCATCGCCCCGCGATCTGGTACAACGACGTGGATGGTGCCAAGGTCGGCTACCATCTGTCCGGAAGCCTTCGAGGCTGGAAGCACCGCGCCAACCTCGGCGTCTACTACGGCGTCGAGAGCGGCGAAACGGACTTCTCGGCGTCGCTGGAGGAGCCGTTGCGGTTGCTCGGGAGCAACGCGACCGTGCGCGCCTCGGGCTACAAGATGGAGGGTCGCGCGGACTGGAAACTCGACCTGCGCCTGGTGCGGCGCCCGCACCTCCTCAGGCCCCCCACGCACGAGCTCGTGATCGGCTACGGCTACCACGAACTGCGCGACCCCCGGTACCTGACCAGCCCGGAGATCTACGACACCTTGCAGGCGGACACCGGCCCGTACTTCGGCTACACCGTCGAACCCCAGCTCGACATCGCGTCGATACGCTTCGACGCGAATCTGACCATGGGGAACGAGTGGTTCGCCGGCGACTACGACTACGAGCGTTTCGCGACGAGTCTCACTCTGCACTCGCGACCGAACGTGGTGAAGGTGGACGCGCGGCTTCGAGGCTACGCGGGATTCGCCGGGGGCGGCACCCCCACGTCGCGGAAGTTCAACCTGGCGGGCGCGGGGCCGCTGCGCGCGGAGCAACGGTTCTGGCTCCGCTCTCCCGGCGCGGTGCCCGAGGGCCTGCACTATCTGGAGCCCGGCGACGGCGACCTGCGCGGATACGCGGCGGGGTCGTTCGGCGTGAATCAGCTCATCGCGATCAACGCCGAAGTGGGAACCAGGCTCGCGCTCCCGGGAATCCGAAAGCTCCAGAAGTTGATCGGCGCCCCGTCGATCTACGGGTTCTACGACGCGGGATGGATCTTCGACAGCGAGAACCCGATCTCGTCGAGCGCGCGGGTCGCGTCGCTGGTGGACGGCGGAATCCTCGACGACACGCTCCAGGACGCGGGCGTCGGGATTCGCTCCGCGGTGGCGTGGCCGTTCTGGAACTTCACCTGGCGTTTCGACGTCCCGTTCTACGTGACGAACCCGGAAGTCAACGCCGAGAGCGAAGCGATCGACTGGCGGTATCTCTTCAGTCTGACGGCGACGTTCTAGTCACGACTTCGCTCAACGTCGCGGGTCCTGTCGCCGTCCCACCCCGCGGCTTCGCTCGCGGGGGCCCCGATCCGGCGCCACCCGCTCGTGCCTGACCGATGCGCGTCTTGGAGGCCCATCGCGCAGGAGCGAGCGAGGATCACCCGCCGGGCCTCCCTTGCACAATCGACTGTCTTCCTGCCACCGGCGGGAAGCCGAGCGGAGCGGGCGCTGGGCCGACACGATGTGCATCGGTCAGGCGAACCAACACCGGCGGGAAGCCGAGCGACGCGAGCACGACGGCGTGGGCGGGTGACAGGACCCGCGGAATCGCTACGCCACCGACGCGATCACCGAAGCGGCGACCTCGTCGACCATCGCGTCCGTCATCTCGGCGTACATCGGCAGCGACACGATCTGCGCCACCACCTTCTCCGCGACTGGAAACGCCCCTCGCTTCAGCCCCAGGTGCGCATACGCCGGTTGCAGGTGCAGCGGGACCGGGTAGTGGATGCCCGTCCCGATGCCGCGCCCGTTCAGCTGTGCGATCGTGCGGTCGCGATCCGGCACGCGGACCACGTAGAGGTGGTACACGTGCGTGCGCCCGTCCGCGCAGCGGATCGGGGTCACGCGCGTGCCCGCGAACGCCGCGTCGTAGCGAGCCGCGTGCTGGCGGCGCGACGCCGTCCATCGATCCAGATGCTTGAGCTTCACGTCGAGAATCGCCGCCTGGATCGCGTCCAACCGGTAGTTCCATCCCTCGTACAGGTGGTGGTACTTCTCGCGACTCCCGTGGTCGCCGAGCGCCCGCAGGTACACGGCAGCGTCCGCGTCGTCGGTGGCGACCAGGCCGGCATCGCCCGCCGCTCCGAGATTCTTGCCAGGGTAAAAACTGAAGGCGGTGGTGTCGCCCAGCGTCTTTGCGCGGTCGCCGTCGATCGCGGCGCCGTGGGACTGCGCCGCGTCGGCGACCACGCGCAGCCGGCGCCGGCTCGCGATCTCGCGCATCGCCGCCATGTCGGCGGGCTGGCCGTAGAGGTGCACCGGAACGATGGCCCGCGTGCGCGGCGTGATTGCCGCCTCGACCCGCTCGGGGTCGATCAATTGGGTCGCTTCGTCGACGTCGACGAGCACCGTGCGCGCGCCGGCATGCGTGATCGCTTCCGTCGTCGCGATGAAGGTGTTGCACGCCGTGATCACTTCGTCGCCCCGCTTGATGCCCACACCGAGCAAGGCCAGGTGGAGCGCCGACGTCCCGCTGCAGGTCCCGACCGCGTGCGCGGCGCCGCTGTACGCCGCGAAGTTCGACTCGAAACGGCGGAGCGGCTCACCACCGATGAAATGGCAGCTCGCGAGCACGCCGAATACGGCGGCGTCGATTTCGGGCTTGATGGAGGCGTACTGCGCCTTCAGGTCGAGAAACGGGATCGGCATGGTGCAAGACCTCGAGGAGTTCCGGGTGACTGCAATCGAGAGCGGGCTTCGTCGCGGAAAAACGCCCTGGAGCTTGGGTCGCAATGCGTCTTCATGCTACCACAGCCCCGAGCGAACGGGCAATAGTCGTACCGCGCCGGTTGACATCGCGCGGCGAGCGTCCGTACACTGCCCGCGTCGCCCGCCACCCCGGGCGCGGAGGATCTCCCGCTTGACCCTTGACCGACGGACGCTGCTCGCACTCTTCTCGCTCGCGTTCGGGTTGCGCATCCTGTACGCCGTACTGCTCGGTTCGTCGCCGGACGTCATCGCGGTACACGAAACCTACGACTATCGAACCGCCGCGAAAATGGCGGGTGGGGTCGACTGGCTGACCACGCCGGTCTCGCCCACAGCACCCGGCTACCGCGCCCTGCTCGCCGCCGCGTTCGATCTGGCGGGAACGTCCTGGTGGACCGCCATCGTTTTGAATGCCCTGCTCGGGGCCGCCACCACCCTGTTCCTCTACCGGATCGGCGAGCAACGACTGGGCCGACGGGTGGGCTTCGCCGCGGCGCTGTGGCTCGGCCTGTACCTGAACCAGATTCACTTCGCGAGCGTGGTGAGGCGCGAGGTACTCGTGACGTTCCTCTTCGTGTGGTTCGTATACTCGCTCGTCAAGCCGTTTCACCGGATGCGCAACGCGGTGTGGTCCGCCGTTCTCTACGTCGCGCTGACCTACACCGAACCCATGTTCCTCCTGCTCCTGCCGCTCATCCTGGTCTATCTGGCGCTG
>Ga0137333_1000481_pt1 | contig 10467 bp, 6 predicted proteins | sample EasRivERMLT231_2_FD_102286 | JGI IMG/M metagenome (GOLD analysis project Ga0137333, IMG submission 102286) | Soil microbial communities from meander-bound floodplain in the East River, Colorado, USA - East River MetaG ERMLT231_2 | ecosystem: Environmental > Terrestrial > Soil > Floodplain ... | reverse complement strand
GGCGTTGGGGAAGGTATTGTTGCTGGTGGCGGTGGCTTACATCGCCGGGCGATTTCTCCTGCCGCCCGTTTTCAAACTCGTGGCGCGTCTGCCCGAACTGGTGTTGGTGGGCGCGCTGGCCTGGTGTTTTGCGATGGCCGGTTTCGCGGGCGAACTCGGGTTGTCCCGCGAAATGGGCGCGCTCGTCGCCGGCATGATGATCTCCACCTTTCCCTACACGCTGGACGTGGTCGCCAAGGTCACGAGCATCCGGGATTTTTTTGTAACGCTGTTCTTTGTTGGCCTGGGCATGACCATTCCCATGCCCACCTGGAATTACCTGCTCTGGATGATCATCTTCAGCATGTTCGTGGTTGTCAGTCGCCTGCTGACGGTATTTCCGCCGCTCCATCTGATGCGGCAGGGATTTCGCGTCAGCCTGCTGCCCGCCATCAATCTCTGTCAGATGAGCGAACTCTCGCTCGTGTTGCTCGCGCTGGGCAAGACGGCCGGCGACGTTTCTGCAAATTCCATCGGTATCGCCGCCTTCGCCTTCGCCTTTCTCGCCGTGGATTCGACCTACGCCATTTTCCAGAACGACTATCTGCTCAGGAAAACCGTGCCCTGGCTGAACAGACTCGGCCTCCTCGATCTTGACCAGCCGCACGTCGAAGCCGAAACCAGCGGGAAAGCCAGACGCATCTGCATCCTTGGATTTTCCTGGACCGCGAGTTCATTGCTCGAAGAAATCACCCGCGAAAAGCCGGCGCTCGTGGACGATATTCTTATCGTGGACTTCAACCCACAGGTCTATGACCGTCTCCGTCGGCGCGGCGTCCATGTGGTCTATGGCGACATCGCTCAACGCGAAGTGCTCCATCACGCCGGAGTGGCGCATGCGGAAATCGTCATCTGCTCGCTGCCCAACATGATTCTCAAGGGCGCCAGCAATCAGAGATTGTTACGCCAGCTTCGCGAATTGAATCCGCGCGCGCAAATCGTGGTTCATGCCGAGAAGTTGTCCGACATCCCCGCGCTGTATGCCGACGGGGCCAATTACGTGTCCGTTCCCCGGTTGCTGGAAGCCAGCGATCTGCTCAAGGTCATTGAAGCCGCGGAGAAGAATCTGCTGGACGAAAAGCGGAAGGCGCAGGCGGAGCAGTTGGAAGAGCGAAATGAAATCATCCCTTAAGATGAAACGAAGCGATTGACGTTCCGGGCGGGCGTGTCTCCCGCATCCCGCTCGACATCCGAATTAATCGCAAGCTCGGGAGTTTGCCCGCGTCCGCTTATGCGCGGCCACAAGGACCGCAGAAAGCAATTCGGCTGGCCAGCTTGGATGCGGAGCACTCCGTGACCTGGCCATCTTCCGGCAGCCGCGAGTCTTACGGAGTGGTGGTTTCTGGTTTGTCGGACGAAGGCGTTTCCACGGGCTTAAACTTCGGGGTCTTGGAACTCTTGCGCTGGTCGCGCTCGAGCGCCTTGCGCTCCAGGCGGTTGACTTCTTCCTCCGCAGCACGCACGCCCGGCAGGCGGCTCTTTTCCACTTCAACCTGCGCGGCGGCGAGTTCCGGCGTGCGCAACACTGTCGGGCGCATCAGGACGATCAATTCTTTTCGCTCCTTGGCGTCGCCGGTCGAACGGAAAAGATAGCCGAGCAGCGGAATGTCCATAAGGATCGGGACACCGGACTTGGACTTGGTTTGCGAGTTACGGATGAAGCCGCCGAGGATGATCGTTTCCCGGTCGTGGACGGCGACTTCCGCCGAGAGGGTCCGGCTGGTGGTGTTGGGCACGTCGCCCACGCCGGTGATCGCGGTCGAGCCGCTGATTTCGTCAATGGTTTCGTCAATCTGCATCACGACGAGTCCGTCGGCGTTGATGAAGGGCGTCACGTTCAGGCCGATGCCCACGCGCAACTGTTGAAAGGAAGAACTCGGCCCGCCGGCGTAACCGCCACCGTAGTAGGTGCTGCTGACATAAGGCACGGTGCTGCCAATGAAGATGGAGGCCGGCGTGGCGTGCGAGGTCTGGATGCGCGGCTTCTGGATGACGTTGACCCTTCCGTCCGAAGCGGCGGCTTGCAGTTGAATGAAGATGTCGTCATCCACCTTGCCGAAATAGCGCAGGCCGGAGCCCACGAGATCGCTGAACGCGTTCGTGGCGCCGCTGCTGCCGCCGAACAGGTCCGTGAACCGCTGCATGTTCATGCCGCCGGCGCCCGAAAAGTCACCGCTGAACTGGCGGGGCGTCTGGGCCGCCGAAATGCCCAACGCCCAGGAATTGTCCATGGACACATCCATGATGATCGTCTCGATGAGCACCTGCGCGAGCACGACGTCCAGCTTGGACACGATGTCCTTGATCATCGCCATGTCCTGTCGGGCGGCGAAGATCAGCAAGGAATTGGAGCGGATGTCGGCAATGATTTTGGTCTGGCCGATAATTTCCAGGTCGCCGGAAGCCGAGGCGCGCTGGATGATGTTGCGCAACCGGTCGCTGAAGGTGCCCCCCGCCGATGGCGTGCCGGTGGCCGGTGAGCCGGGAGTGGCCATGGGCTGGTTGGGCTGGCCGGGTTGCCCGGGGTAGTTCGGCTGGCCGGTTCGCGCGCCCCTGGTGGTACCACCCGCGCCCGTGCGAGACTGGCCGATGCTCGCCCCACCGCCGCCCGAACTCAGGCTGTTCAGCGCGCTGGCGATGTCCTCGGCCTTGGCGAATTTGATCGGGATGACCTCCGACAGGAATTCGGACGGCACGGCGACGTCCAGGCGTTCGACCATCTCCAACATGCGTTTGACGTTCTCCGCGTTGTCCCGGAGGACCAGGATGCTGCTGGTGTCAACGGGCAACACCGCCGTGGCCATGCTCTGGAAAGGCGACAACGATGGCGCCATTTCACTGGGCTTCAGATACTTGGTCTGGACGATGTGCGTGACGTAGGAGCCGAGCTCGGGCAGTAGGCTTGCGTCGTTGGTGTTGACGGCGGCACCCGCGGCATTGGCCAGATTGAGGGGCAGGGCTTTGACAAATTTTTCGTTCACGGGAATCATCGAAATTCCGTTCAGCGCCAGCACGGCGTCCAACGCCTGAATGGCTTCCTGTTTGGTGAGGTCGGTCTGGGTTTTTAAAATGATGGAGGCGGCTGGCAGAGTCGAAGGCCGGAGGATCGTACGATTGACCAGTTTGGAGTAGATCGTCAGAACCTGGCCGATGTCCGCGGAGGCAAAATCAATCAAGCCGCCGGCCGGGATTATTTCCTCCTCCTTCGGGGGCGCGGCTGGCGCCGCCGCCGAGGTCGCGCCTGGCTGGACGCCGGTGGGCGCCGTCGGCCCAGTCGGAGTCGGCGAAACGGCTCCGGCGGGGACTGTCGGCGTCGGCGGCACGGCCGCGGCCTGTGGTTCTGTACTGGGCGTCTGCACACCGCCGGGTGTTGGAGGAAGCGGCTGTGTCAAAGCCGGACCACTGGGTGCGGCAGGCACTTGATTCGTACCGGCGAACGCGGAAATCCGATTGGTCCGGCCGGTGGGCAGTCGCGGCGAAGGCCTGTCGGTGGCGGTGTTGGTGGACGAGCCCCGGAGCGCTCGACGCAAGGCTTCGATACGATTCGTCGCAGTCGTCGCATCCGTTGCAGGTGGAGGTGGTGTTTGCGCGCCGAGACTGAAGGCAGTCAGCAAGAGAACGAGTAAAAAGGTTTTCACGGTCGTTTTTTGGTTGGAGTTTGAGTTTTGGCGGCGGCGACCGCCGGTTTGACTTCGGGCGCTTCGGCAGTCCTGGTGGCAGGACCGGTCGCGCTCTTTTTCTGGAAACTGGCGACGAGGGTCAGGCTGGCGCTGAGTTGGAAGCGTGGCGGGTCGGGCCGCAGGGTGAGGCTGCGCACGCGAATCAATGAAGTACCGGCGCCGAGGCGGTAGAGAAAATCCACCAGTTGCGGTTCGCCCGACTGGACGCTGAGCGATTGGGCGCGTTCGAGAAAAAACTGGTTGGTGCCGGTCGGTTGTGGGGAATTGCCGATCACCAGGACGCCGCACTGCGCGGCGGTGGTGTTAATGGTGCGGAGGAACTCCGTGACCTGATCTTCCGGCGGCACCGGGGCGCCCTCGCTTTCCAGTTCCTTCACCAATCCTTGGTAGCTGGCCTTCTGGCCGATTTCCTTCTGATAAGCCTGCAGGTTGTTCTGGGCCTTCTTCATCTGCACCCGGACCTTCTCCCAATCCTTGAAGCGCGGCCAGATGAACAGGATGTTGATGACGATGAACACCACGACGAACACGCCAACCACGAACCGGCGCTCGGTGGAGTTCAAACGCGCGAGATATTTATTCATCGGACCTCCGCGCGTTTGAGTTCGAGAACGAAGTTCCAGGTCGCCGTCGAGCCGGTTGTCTGACCCGCCCGCGAGGTGGGCGGCGATCCTTTTTCCTGGTCAAACAGCAGTTGCTCGTTAACCACCACTTTGCGCATGGCATCGTAGAAGTCGTAAATATCGGTGACCTGGCTGGCCGGCGCGGTGCCGTTCAACGACAGTCGGCGGCCATCCACGAGGCTGAAGGTTTCGAGCCCGAGCGACTCCGGCATCAATTCGGCCGTGGCTTTCCAGCAGTCCAACGCGGCGAATTTCAACTCCTGCCGGTCCTTGAGCACCTGATAGCGTGCCTTGAGTTGAATGGTGTTGGTGTATTCCCGGCTCAACCCTTTGACCTGCTTTTCGACGCCGCTGGCGCGAAATGACTGGACCGAAAGCGCCGAGAAGAAACCCGCGACTCCCACCATATAAACCGCGCCCACTCCCAGCAAGCCACGGCCCCAGAGCCGGTCCACGAACTGTTGCCGGTAACGCGTCGCGAACTCCGGCGGCAACAGGTTCGTTCCCGCATCGGATTGCGCCGCGCGCCGTGCCGTCAACGCCGCCAGTTGTGCAGGGTTCGTCGGCGCTGCGATGGTCAGCGGCGCGTCCAAACCCTCTCGCAACGGCGACTCCCACTCCCGGGCGTCCGCTTCGTGGGCGACCAGATGCCACGCGGGCGGCGCGGTTAGCCAGCCTTCCAATTCGCCGGCCCACACCATTTGCGAGAGTTGTTCCTTGAGTCCGGCGGCGCGATCACCCGCTGTCGGCAGCGTGATGAAATTCAGATTCTGCACGATGCCGCCGTACCACCAGGCGACGAGCGCCGTGTTGTGACCGCCCCAGGCGCCCGGATAAATCCACGCGCCGTCTTCGGTCACCGGTGTGGATTGAAGCTGGTCGAGCACGCTCATTTCCAGACGATCCGCCAGATAACCCTGCCCCTCCAGCTTGCCGAGAAATTCCTCGACCGCTTTGCGTTCGGCGAAAACCACGATCAATGTCTGCAGGCCCTCGGCGGATTGCGGCATGGGATGAGCGCTCCAGACCATCTGGGTCACCGGGATGGGTGAGAGTTTTTCCAACTGCAACTCCACCATCGAGAGCGTTTCCTCGAAACTGCTTTGGGGCAGATTTACGACGCGAAGAAACACGCTTTCGGCGGGCAGCCAGGCCACGTTGAGTTTAGGTTGCCAGAGCGAACCCCAGGTTTTTTGAACCAGACCTGCGGGGAGCTGCTCGCTCTCCGGCCCGGTGTGTCCGCGGTTCAGGGTGAAATTGCGGTGCGCGTCGAACTGCCAGACCTCCCGCCGGTCGGCCCCGGTGTGGAGCACGTTGCAAAAACTCAGAGCCGCCCGGCGGCCGGCTTTTGGTTTGGGTGCCGGTGCTGAGGTCGTCAAGTTCGCTGTGGGAGCGGCGGATGTTTCCGGCATGGGCTTCCCGGCGCCTCTGGATTTGAGCGCGAGACTGATGCCCGCAAACAACAGCACGATGGGGATGGCAAATGTTCCCACCATTTTGCCAAGTTCTGCGTCCGAGCCTTTCCTGGCCGCGGCGATCACTTGAGCCGGGTCGCGCAACAGATACCCCAGACCCGCCAGCGCGACGATGATGAGGGCAATGCCGAGCCAACGCTTCCAACCGGCGTTCGATTGCGGCTGAGCTTTCATGCGGAGAAAACGGCGGGGTCGGAGGCCCTGGTGGGTTGGCGTGCCATCTCAGTTCGGAAGTTCATTCGCGTGTCACGGCTGCTTCGGCCCGCGCGGCCCCGACTTGTCGTCCGCGAGCGAATCCAGGTGCTCCTCGATCTGGGTCACGCGCAAGACTTCTTCGATGGTGGTGATGCCGTTTCTGACCTTGTTCCAGCCGTCGTCGCGCAGCGTGCGCATCCCGTGCTCGATGGCGCGTGCCGCAATGGTAGAAGACGCCGTGCGGCTCAGCACCATTGGCCGCAGCGCCTCACTGAGGACGAGCAATTCGTAAATCGCCAGCCGGCCTTGATAACCAAGCTGGCGGCACTCTTCACAACCAGCGCCGCGCATGAACCGGGTTGTTTCAATGTCCTTTTCCGGAAACCCGATCTTCTTGAGGTAACTGCGTTCGACCTTTTGCTCGGTCTTGCACACCGGACAGATCGTGCGGACGAGGCGTTGCGCCATGATGGCCTCGACGGAGGAGGCCACCAGGAACGGTTCGATGCCCATGTCAATCAAACGGGTGAACGCGCTCGGAGCGTCATTCGTGTGCAACGTCGAGAAAACCAGATGCCCGGTGAGCGCCGCGCGGATGGCGATTTCCGCCGTCTCCAGATCGCGAATTTCGCCGACCATGATGACGTTGGGATCCTGACGCAGGATGTGCCGCAGGCCCATGGCAAACGTCAAGCCAATCTCCGGCCGCACGGCGATTTGGTTGATGCCCTTGAGTTCGTATTCCACCGGCTCTTCCACCGTGATGATGCGCTTATGAACCGAGTTGATCGTCGAAAGCATCGCGTAGAGCGACGTGGATTTGCCCGAACCGGTCGGGCCGGTTACGAGCAGGATGCCGTGCGGCTTGACGATGATCTCGCGGATCGCCGCCTCGTCCTGCGGCGCGAAGCCGAGCTTGTCGAGGCTCAGGAAGATTTTTCCACGCGAGAGCAAACGCAGGGACGTGCTCTCGCCATAAACCGTCGGCACGGTGGAAACGCGGATGTCAATTTCCTCGCCCTTGATGCGGACGTTGATGCGGCCGTCCTGCGGCAGGCGTTTTTCCGCGATGTTCATCCCGGACATGACCTTGATGCGGGAAAGAATCGCCGGTTGAAATCGCTTCAATTGCGGCGGCATCGGCGTCTGATGCAGAATGCCGTCAATGCGGTAGCGGATGCGCAGTTCGTCTTCCTGCGGTTCAAGGTGAATGTCCGTGGCGCGATCCTTGTAGGCTTCCCAGATGATCTGGTTGACGAACTTGATGACGCTGGCTTCCTGGTCGCTCTCGGTGATTTCCTTGTCCGTGGGCAGCTCGAGGTCGAGCGGAATGTCCTCATCCATCTCGTCGAGGGTCGCCGCGCCAACGCCGTAGTAGCGCTTGAGCGCCTTCTCGATTTCCGCCTTGGGCGCCAGGGCAAAGTCCACCGGCCCGTGCGCGTCAAAGCGCACCGCGTTGAGCATCGCCGCGTCGAAGGGATTGCTGACGGCCACCTGCACGGCGCCGTCCTTCAACGCCGTGGGCAGAACGGAGTACTGAAAGGCGACCTTGGTCGAGATTTTGTTGCGAGCGTCGTTCTCGACGGTCAGCTTGGCCAGTTCGAGGAACGGCCAGTTCAGCGCGGCGGCCAGGCGCTGGAGGAACACGTCCTCCGCCAGACCGCGTTCGCGGCAGAGGAACGCGAGGAACGTCTCTTGCGAGCCGTTGTCCACCGCCACCTGCCATGCCTTCCGCATGTCCGCGAATTCGGCGGGTGCTACGCCGATGACGGAAGCGAAGAGGCTGGTTACCGAAGTAAAGGCCATGAGATCACTTTCAAATTTCTTAACCGTTGAACAACAGAATGTAAAAAAAGTTGCGTTTCGGGTCAAAGAATTTACAACGATAAGAATTTACAGCGCAACGCGATGAATCACCGGGCCGCATCAGATGGATGCAGCCATTGCGGCGCTCCCTGTGCCTCCATGAAAATATTCGCCGCCATCACCGTCATTGGCCGGGACCAAACCGGCGTCGTGGCCCGCATCACGGGCTTTCTGTTCGAGCAGAAAGCCAACATTGAAGGCCTGGAAGAAAAGGTCACGCGCGGCCAGTTCGGCATGACGATTCAGGCGTCCTGGCGCGCGAGCGAGTGCAACGAAGCAGCAGTCCGCGGCGGGTTGGCCGCGTTGGCCCGTGCGCTCGGCATGGAAATCAAAATCCGCTTCCTCGAGCCACGGCGGCGGCAGCGCTTCGCGATCATGGTGACGCGCGAGCCGCATTGCTTTGAAGCCATCATGGCCGCGTGCCGCGCCCGGCGGTTGAAGGCCGACCCGGTGTTGGTGATCGGCAACCGGCCCGAGCTTGAGCCGCTCGCCCGCAAACACCGCCTGCCATTTGTCCGCTTGCCGTGGTCGGACCGGGCCCGGGCAGAAAGCCGCGCGCTGCACCTGCTCGAAAAGCATGAGATTGATTTTGTCGTCCTGGCGCGGTTCATGAAAATTCTCTCGCCCAACTTCGTGTGGCGCTACAAGAACAAGATCATCAACATCCACCCTTCGCTGCTGCCCAGTTTCCCCGGGCCACAGGCTTATCGTCAGGCCTACGAACACGGAGTGAAGATTGTCGGCGTGACGGCGCATTTCGTTTCCATGCACCTGGACGAGGGGCCGATCATCGCGCAAGGCAGCTTCGACATCCGCTCCGGCATGTCCCTCAGGGAAATTGTGGCCGCCGGCCAGGACCTTGAGGCTAAAATTCTAGTCAAGGCCATCAAGCTTTACCTGACCAAGCGGTTGGATGTTTATTGGGGGACGGTGAAGGAGGTTTGAACGTGATGCGTGAAACGTGATGCGTGAGGCAAAGAACGGGAGATCGGACGGTCGCCATTCACGGTTCGCGTTTACGTTTCACGCATCACGTATCACGGCTCCATCCACATGCCACTTGTCACCTTCACGCGGCATGCTAGCTTGCCCGCGTGAACATCCTGTTGATCGTCCTGATGGGCGCGCTGGCTACCAACCAGCCGGCGGCCGTCACGAATTCTCCGGGCCGCAAGGCCGACCTCTCCACGAAAGTTGTGGACGCGGACGATCCGATTGAAAAGGAACTTCAAAAGCTGATGGGGCAGGACGACGAGGCGCAGGCCGAGGTGGACAAGTGGATTCGCGAGAATCAGGAATTCGCCGCCCAGGGCGCCGGCGTCCCGAACGCGGAGTTGAATCGCCGCATCCTCAAGCGTTTCGAGCCGGTGCGCAAAGCCTACGAAGATTTCATCGCTCGGCATCCCAGGCACGCCAGCGCGCGGGTTGCCTACGCGAGTTTCCTTGGTGATATCGGCGAGGAGGATGGCTCGATGGCGCAGCTTGAAAAGGCCCGCGAACTGGACCCGAAAGACCCGGCCATCTGGAACAACCTGGCCAATTATCATGGCCACAATGGACTGGTGAACAAGGCTTTCGACTATTACGCGAAAGCCATCGAGTTGAATCCCAAGGAGCCGGTTTACTATCACAATTTCGGGACGACAGTGTTTCTCTTTCGCAAGGACGCGATGGAACATTACGAGATCAACGAACAGCAGGTCTTCGACAAGGCACTGGAGTTGTACGCACAAGCCATGAAGCTCGACCCGACGGATTTCCCCCTCGCGACCGATGTCGCCCGAACTTACTACGGCATCAAACCGCCGCGTACCGACGACGCGTTGCGCTCCTGGACCAACGCATTGAGCCTGGCGCATGACGAAATCGAACGCGAAGGCGTTTATGTTCACTTCGCGCGCATCAAGACCCACTCGGGCCGTTTCGCCGAGGCGCACGCCCACTTGAACGCCATCACCAACGGGATGTACGCCGACCTGAAAAAGACTCTTACGCGTTCGCTCAAGGAGAAGGAAGCCGAAGCGAAGGCCGGCGGAACGAACGCGCCGCCCGCCAAAGTGGATTAGATCGTGGCCTCAAATTCGGCTCGTTCGGCTTCGCTTTAGTGGTCACCGGGCTTTATTGGGCCGGTGATTCGGTCCACCGAGGAACGTCAGCCGCTTCAGCGGCTTTCGGCGTGTAAGTGACGAGTTCCCTGCCACAAGTTGTTGCCTGCTCCGCAAAAAATGGCAGACTATCCACGATGCGCGCCGTCAACCTGCAAGCCAGCGCCGACAACGATCAGCCCGAAAACGTTGCCCGGCGCGGGCAATGTTTTACCGAGCGTCCCGTGTGGCGTTCGGTGGGCACGGGCTGGCAGCATTTACACGGCAACGTTCACGCCGCAGGCGCCAGCTTCGAGTGGCATGACTTCGAGTCCCGCGAGGCATTTGATTGGGGCAGGAGTTTTCATCCCGGCAGCGTGGAAGTCTGCCTGAATCTCGCCGGACACGGACAGGTGGCATTCAATGGCAGCGAGGCGACGTTTACGCCGTTGACCGCAGGGTTTTATCGGCGCGGTGATTCGCCCGTGCGCGCGACCCGGCAGGC
>Ga0137333_1000479_pt1 | contig 10470 bp, 9 predicted proteins | sample EasRivERMLT231_2_FD_102286 | JGI IMG/M metagenome (GOLD analysis project Ga0137333, IMG submission 102286) | Soil microbial communities from meander-bound floodplain in the East River, Colorado, USA - East River MetaG ERMLT231_2 | ecosystem: Environmental > Terrestrial > Soil > Floodplain ... | reverse complement strand
TCTTCGGCGCGTGCCAGATCATGGGAGGTCATGACCACTGTCCGCCCCTGAGCAGCGACGGTCTTGAGCACCGTATCCAGCATGGACGACGCATCCTGATCGAGACCGGTGTATGGCTCATCAAAGAGCATCACTTCGGGGTCATGTAATACAGCGCGCCCAATGGCGAGACGTTGTTGCATGCCGCGTGAGAAAGTGCGGACCAGGTCACGACGGCGGGCTTCCAAACCAACCATTTCAAGAACTTCAGTGATGCGCAGGTCTTGATCTGAAATGTTATACATACGCGCGTAGAATTGTAAATTTTCTTCGGCAGTCAGATCACCGTAGAGGAGGGGGAGGTGCGAGACCACACCCAACCTGGCGCGGACCTGTGCGGCTTCATTGGGCAGACGATAACCCGCCACGTGGACTTCGCCCAAGGATGGACGCGATAACGAAGACAGGATACGCAGGAAGGTCGTCTTCCCTGCGCCGTTCGGACCCAGCAAAGCGACGAACTCACCCGGTTGAACTTCAAAGTCCAGTCCGCGCAGGATGGTTTTTAGACCAAAGCGTTTGACAAGTTTTTTGACGGTGATCATAAGGTTGATATTCTGGAATCAAGGAGCAAGCTCCTTGATCTCCGACAGCAAGCTGTCGGATTCCAGAGTTTTACATCATCCCTTTCAAAATTTCTTTCAACTCTGCACGTCGTTTTTGATAGGCATCTTCAGCGATCTTCTTGGCGCGGTGCAAATCATCGAGCGCGAGAATTGCATCCATCACTTCTTCAGACGATCCAAATTCGTCCTCTTCATCATTCTCATCATCATCTTCTTCTTCGTCGTCTGCCTGCGTGCGCTTGCGGTCACGATAATACATCCACGCGCCAACGAGGATGAGACCAATACCCAGTCCGCCTGCGACGATCAGCAGAGTATTATTTGGTGCTGCTGTAGCGTCGGGGTCGGTAGTTTCAGCGGCTTTTGGCGTGCCAGAGACTGTGAAGGTCAGCGCGTCGCCAGCTTTTAGATCATTTGCAACATAGGATTGATACATCGCGCCTTGAATGTCTTGTGGACTATCGGCTGTAATGTTGGCACCCTCTGCTTCCATGCCATCGGGCACGAAGATGCGCACTGCGGTTGCGGGCATGACCAATTCCTGAGTAACTGTGGTTTCTTTTTTGCCTTTTACAACTGATGAGAATGCCAGAATGCCGTAAGGTAGTTCGTTGGGCGCCATGGCAAACCCTTCGTTCAAACTAATAAAGGGCGCACTATCCTGCATTGCTTCGTAGCCGAGTCCTTCTGAACCTTTGGGGAATTTTATGAATGGGATCTCCTGTTGTTGCGCTGTCATTTCTACAGCGATCACAGATTTGCCCGGGTTGCGGAACGTGTATAACGCGAGAATTTCGTATTTGTCCTCACCGCTTATCTGAACGAACAGATGCAATTCGTCGATCACAAGCGCCGAAGTATCTTTGATGATTTCATAGATAACGATCGGCTTCAGAGTTAGTGCGGTTTGCCCAGCTTCCACAATACCGAATTCTGATTGCAGGCTGATACCGCTATACTCTGCTTCCACTAGATAGATGCGTCCTTCGGTCAGATCAACATTTTCAAATGCATATGTTCCATCGGCGTTAACAACACCAATTTCTGTGAACACTTCCTGCGGGCCGGCGCTCGGGTCCGCGCCGCCGTGATCGAAACCACGCAATGTGATCACCAAGTCAGACGGTAATCCTGCACTGGTTTTATTCTCGATGGATCCGCTGACGGTGCCAAAGCCTTCCAGGACGACTGGCGTCACTTCCCCTTGTGGGTCAGCCTGGGCTTGTGCTGTGCCAACGGGCGTTCCCTCAGCGGAGGGCGTACCTGCATCAGCGGCGACGGGAGTTTGGGTGGCAGGAACAGTTGTCGGCTGGGCGAGAGGCGCGAAGTCGAATGAGAGAGTCCGCAAGTAAGCCGCAACAGCCCACAAGTCATTATCTTCCAAATTTGCTCCGAACGCAGGCACTTCGCTGTTACCCTGGCGGACCAGACGTGCCAATTCTACAGCGCTTAGTTCAGACATCTTCTCCTGGTTCTTGAAGAAATCGGTAGAGCAGTCCGCGCAGTTGGCTTCAAAAAGTTCCTTCCCTTTTGCGATCTGTTCAGGAGTAGTGTGTAACGTGAGAACGTACGAAACCACATCCCAGCGCTGTTGGTCGTTGAGACTGTTGAACGGCGGCATGAAGCGTTCGATGTTGCCACGCGTGACCGAGGTGTAATACTGTGCAGGAGAAGCCGCGCGCGCAATTTCAGGCAGACCGAATGCGCGCACGGTGACGCCCAATTGAATGCCCTGCTCACCATCGCCCAAACCGGTTTCACCGTGACACGGCGCACATTTTTCAAAATAGATCGCCGCGCCAGTTTCAATGCTCGGCGCCCGTGCGGGATATAACGGTCCCAAAGTTGGCATGGGCGTGGGGGGGATATAACCGGGCGGCGGCGTGACATCCTCAGCCAGTGTGAAATTGCAGGCTGTGAGAAGACTTGCAAGTACGATGAGAAAAGCGATACGAAATTTCATTGATATCCTTGAATTCATGTCACCCTCCCGAAGGACATCGGGACGATGTGAGCGTAGCGAAGGGTCTCCTTGTCGGTTAGGAGATTCTTCGCCTCTTATCGGGGCTCAGAATGACAAAGTATTACGAGAGTGTCTTGCCACACGAGGGGCAGAACTTATCCGAAGCCATCACGGGCTTGCCGCACTTCGGGCAGAACCCCGCAGATTTTGATTTGCGGCCCTTGCGGCGCGAAGCGATCATGGATTCGACATCGTCATCAGTGAGTTCGCCTTGTGGGCTGGCGCCATTTTTGCGGCGTGCCGCGAGCGCACGTTCAACCCGGGCCTCTTTATCGTTCTGGGTTTTTACCGGTGTCAGCTCATCGAGCTTACGCAGAATATCAGCGCCTCTTTGTAAAAGGTTGGTACGCTGGGTGGGGTAATCTTCATCGGGAACCTTCCCGAGCTGGTAATCACTTTCAAGTTCCTGCAGGGAATTTACAACGCGTTCGCGTTCCGCCAGCAGGGAGGAGGTTTCGTGTTCCTCCTCAGTGACACGGCGGGCGCGTCTTTCAAGAAAGGGTGCGTAGAGAAAAACCCCTACGAGGATCAAAATACCGAGGGTAAAGAAAATGGAAACGATTTGCATAGTGTCTTCTATTTGAGCAATGGGTCAATCTGCGCGCTAATGTCACGTTGCGCGTTGGTTTTTTTCGTGGTAATGAATGGCCCAATCTCCACATACCGTAATACACCGTTCTTATCGATAAAGTAAGTCTCAGGCGCACCTGTGACACGGAGGTATTGCGAGATATGTGTGGCAAGATCGGGACCATTTGGATATGTAACACCAAATTTTTTGAGATATACGCGCGCTTCAGGCTCGGTATCCACATAATCCACGCCGAGGAAGACAACTTGCCCTGTGGGCTCATATTTCTCCCATGCGGCTTGCAATTCGGCTGCTTCCTGTTCACAAGTTTTGCACCATGAAGCCCAAATATTGATAACGACCACTTTGCCGCGCAGTTCTTCCATACTGACCTGCGTCTTACCTTCATATTCATAGCCGCTGAACAAAGTCAAAGTGAAATTGTCGATCTTCTGCCCCGGTTGCACAGTGCCTTGTTGAGCACGTTTCAGTCCCATGGCAACGATCACCAGCAAACCAACTAAAAGCATCCATACAATGATCTGCGCCCAAAGCGGGACGCCACGGCGTTGAGGGGTGTATTCTTCTGTCATGATATCTAGTCTACTTTCTTCTTTTTAATTCCGCTTCCATCTTCGCAAGATATTCATCCTGCTGGACTTGCTCCGCTTCATCCTTGTCTGAAACTGGTTCAGCGACGAGGGGCTTTTTCCATAACTGAAAACCTCTAAAGAGCATCACGGCTCCGATCAGGATCACAACGCCCGGCACAAAATACGTCAGCCAGGGATTCGGTGGTACGTTCAACACGCGTATGCCATATTGGGTCGCAAAATGTTGTTTGATCTCAGCTTCGCTTTTACCTTCTGTCAGCATGGTGCGGATCACCTCGCGCCACTGACGACACGCCTCTGTCGGGCAAACATCCAACGGAGTGCTTTCGCAAACGGGACAATACAACTGCTTCGCGATCTTGTTCACATCGTCATCGGTGGGGAAGGTATCTTGTGCGAAGACAAGGCTGGCAGAAGCGCCCGCAAGGATGAGAGCGAACAAGATAATCGATAGGATCTTTTTCATGGTATTTAGTCCGCGGCGCTGGTTTGCGTCAATTGCCTGTCTGCGCGTACAGTCACATGCTCTGGGTCTTTATCGGGCCACGCCGCAATTGTGATACCGATTATGAACAGCAGGCTGCCCATCCACAGCCAGTTGACGAGCGGATTAACATAGATCTTTAGCGTTGCGCCATCGGCTGAAATGGGTTGCCAGTCTACTAGCAGGACGTATAGATCATCCTTCATTGTCGAACGATTGCCGGGGATGGTCATATTCTGTTGGGAATCGAAGTAGAAGTCTTTGCGCGGATGTAGTTCGCCCAGATAGATGCCGTTCTGGTAAACATCCACGACTGCACGCGTGTAATTCACGCCTTTCGGAGTGTCATCCCATGAAGCCACTTCCCGGTATGTAACGGTATAGCCAGCAATGTCGATCGAATCGCCCGCTGTCACGGTGCCCTGTGTTTCCTTTTGGAAGAGTTCAATGCCGAGAATGCCAATCGCCATCAACATGATACTTAGATGGATAATGTAGCCGCCGTAGCGACGGCGATTGCGCCCGGTCAGATTCCAAAACGCAACAAAGATATTCTCGCCCTGGCTTCTTTGACGGGCATAAGCGCCGCGCCAGTATTCATAAATGGTTACCAACAAGACCAGCGCCACCAGGAAGAAGCCAATGAGGGCATAGATATTGTTGGTAAAGTATACATAAATGGCGATGGTGATGGCGATTGCAACCACGACTGGTTTCCAAAGGGCGCGTCCCAATGTCTTTACGGTCGAGTGTCCCCAGGCTGAGAGAGGGGCAATGCCCATCAGGAAGAGGAGCGCAGCCCATAATGGACCCGTTGCGCGTTCGTAGAATGGGGGACCCACGGTCACTTTTTCGCCGGTGAACAATTCAGAGATCAAGGGGTAGATGACACCCCAAAAACATACAACGAGAATGCTCATGAATAAAAGATTATTCAACAGGAATAGCGCTTCGCGTGAAAGCATCGAGGTCATTTCAGTTTCTGATTTCAGTGCTGCCCAACGATAAATAATGAGGGCTACAGAGGTGATCAGGGTTATTCCAATGAACCCAAAGAATAAGGGACCAATTGCGCTTTGTGCGAAGGCGTGTACTGATGAAAGCACACCTGAGCGGGTGAGGAATGTGCCGAAAATAACCAGGTCATAGGTTAGGATGATGAGCAGCATATTCCAGTGCTTCATCATGCCGCGCTTTTCCTGGATCATGACGGAGTGTAAAAATGCAGTCCCTGTCAGCCACGGCATAAATGCCGCGATCTCAACCGGGTCCCAGCCCCAATAGCCGCCCCAACCAAGTACATCATATGCCCACCGTCCACCGAGCACGAGTCCGAAGGTGAGGAAGAGCCAAGCCCACAGTGTCCAACGGCGTGTGATGCGGATCCAGCGATCATCCGTGCGACCCGTGATCAACGCCGCCATGGCGAACGCATACGGAATAACAAAGGAGACGAAGCCAAGATAAAGCATGGGAGGATGGATGACCATGCCCGGGTGGCGCAGGAGCGGATTCAAGCCACGTCCATCTTGCGGGGTGAAGAGAATGCTATCCGCTGGCTGGAAGGTAAACGGGTTGATCCCGTCAAAGGTTTGATACAGTTGTGCGAACGGATTCTCAAAGAAGACGTTCATACCAATGAAGAATGCCATCGTGACGCATGCCACCACGATCACCCATGGTAGGAATTCGCGGTCACGGTCCCAATTACGGAGGGTGACCAGTGATGCGAAAGCAGACATCAACCAGGACCAGAAAAGCAATGACCCGGCTTGTCCGCCCCACCATGCGGTCACCTTGAGATAAGTGGGCATCGAGCGGCTGGTCACTTCATAAACGAATTGCACTTCATAATGATTGTTGACCAGCAAATAGATCAGAGTGCCTGCCGTGAGTGTCAGCAGGGGCCAGGTGAGTAACATGGCGCGGCGGGCGCTTTCCACCATGGCGGCAGATTTTTTAACTTCACCATAGATCGCGGCGAAGACGCTATACAACGTCACCAAAAAGGATACGACTAAAACACCAAATCCGAAATCAGCGATCATAGATTCTCCTTCAAAATTATTGCTCTTGCGGGGTCTCAGACCCCGCAAGAGCAATACTCTTTATCCAGCCTGTTCAGGCACTGCTTCTTCGTATTTGGTCGGACACTTGAGCAGGAGCTCATCGGCGTGAAAAATTCCTTCTGCGTCTATATGACCTGTGACGATTGCCTGTGCCTCATGGCGCAGCAGATCGGGCATGGGACCTACATATACAACTGTCATACGTGAGCGGGAAGGATCGAGGACTGCCTGATGCAATGCTTCTGCGAGTCCGCCTTCGGTTTCGAGCTGGGCATTGTCACCTGAAACATGTGCAACTTCAAAGGTAAGTGTGAGCGATTCAGCGTCATATTGGATCGTATCGCCGATCACGGCACCTGAGACGCGCAGGTTTTTATCCACAATGCTCGAACCTTTTGCATTGAGTTCATCGATTGTCAGAAAATATTCTGAAGTTGAAGCCGTAGCCGACCAGATCAAAAATACCACCGCTCCCAAAATCAGCATACCGCCGATAACGAATTTATTGATTTTCATGTTACCTCCAATTCCTTGTTTTCCATGTTTTTGAAATCTAAATAATTACAAGTTCATTTTACATGTAGAGATTAAGGATTACTGAGAAGTACCTGCGATAAATGTCATGTATTTTCCCTAAATTTATCCTATTAGGGGATGTCTGTTGTGGCGAACATAAATAAGGTAGAATCGCTTTTACGATAATTCCTCTCCATAATCATATATTTTCTATGATATTCTTCACTAATCAGGCATGACATCGCCCCTTAGAATGGGGTAGATTCAGTACGCGATATTATTGTCAGGAGTGTGCAATGAGTAAATGGATCAAGCGCCACACGTTGCCGTTCGGATTGGTTTGTGCTGCACTGGGAGTTTTTCTGCTCCTGTTAGTGTTCACGCTACCTACGACCCAGGTATCTGCCGCGCCCCTTGCTGAGAAACATAATTTAACGAATGATGATTGTTTAGTCTGCCACCAAAAGGAAGGCATGACTGCCGAGATCGGTGGACAACCCATCCCCTTGACGATCAACGCTGAAAAGTTTTCGGCCTCGGTACATGGCGAAGAACAAGTTGCCTGTGTGGATTGTCACTCGAACATCACCAGTTTCCCGCATCCCGAAGTGACCGCCAGCAGTCCGCGTGATTTCTCGCTTGAGATGTATCCCACCTGTCAGCAATGTCATACCGAACAATATCAAAAAGTATTGGATAGCGTTCACCAGACCGCGCTGGCGGCAGGCAATACGAACGCCGCAGTTTGTACCGATTGCCATAATCCACATACCCAAGCCAGACTGACCGATAAAACCACAGGTGAACTTTTGCTGGGCGCCAAATTGGTTATTCCGCAAACCTGCGCAAAATGTCATAGCACCATTTACGAAGAGTACAAGAGTAGCGTACATGGTTCTGCATTGACCAATGAAGGCAATCAATACGTCCCAACCTGTATTGACTGTCACGGCGTTCATAATATCGGTGACCCCACCTCCAATACATTCCGTAACAGTACACCGGGACTGTGTGCCAATTGCCATACCAATGAAACGCTTATGAAGCAGTATGGCATTTCAACCAATGTGATCAATACCTACGTCGCTGATTTTCACGGTACCACTGTGAAAATGTTCGAAGAAAATTTCCCTGACCAACCCACGAATAAACCGGTCTGCACCGACTGTCATGGTGTTCACGGTATTATGAAACCAGATGACCCCGAAGCGGGCATCGCCTTCAAGAAAAACCTGCTGGTCAAATGTCAGCAATGCCATCCAGATGCCACTACCGAAACATTTACTGACTCATGGCTAAGTCACTATGAGCCCAGTCCGCAGGTCTTCCCGGTTGTATATTATGTCAACCTCTTCTATAAATTCTTCATCCCGGCTGTGATCGGCGGCATGATCTTTTACATCCTCACCGATGTCTATCGTAGATTTGTTGTCCCCCGCCTGCGTGGTGGAAAAGGAGCATCCCACAAATGAGCGCTAAAACAAGATCCTACGAACGCTTCCCGCTGGCGCGCCGTATTGAACACCTGACGATGTTGCTCTCTTTCACTACGCTTGCGCTTACAGGCTTGCCGCAAAAATTTCCCACAGCTGCTCTCTCCATTGCCTTTGTCAACCTGCTGGGTGGCATCGAAAACTTACGCTCCATTCATCACGTTGCCGCCATCATCATGATGCTGGGTACAGTCTGGCATCTGCTCGTCTTTGGATACATGTCCTATGTGCGCCGCGTACGCCTGAGCATGTTGCCAAGTTTGCAGGATGCTAAAGATGGCGTTCAGGCGCTTCTATATAATTTAGGTTTTGCCAAATCCTTCCCGCAAATGGGACGCTACACCTTCGAAGAAAAAATGGAATACTGGGCGTTCGTGTGGGGCACAGCTGTTATGGTTGCCACCGGTTTCATGATGTGGAATCCGCTTGCCACAGTAAAATTCCTGCCCGGCGAAGCCATCCCCGCTGCCAAAGCCGCACATGGTGGGGAGGCGGTGCTTGCCGTTCTCGCCATCATCGTCTGGCACATGTACGGAGTTCATATCAAGACTTCCAACAAGTCCATGTTCACCGGGCAAATGAACGAACAGGATATGCTTCACGAACATCCGCTTGAACTTGCCGATATCAAAGCTGGTATCGCGGAACGCCCGGTTGAACCCGTTGCACTTCGCAAACGTCAACAAATTTATCTCCCCATTGCGGCTGTAATTACGGTCGTTGCCTTGGGCGTTTTGTATGGCTTTGTCAACGCAGAGCAAACCGCGCTCACTACCACTGAACGACAGATCCCGACGATTGAAGTCTTCGTCCCGCAGACTCCGACTCCTGCGCCAACTCAAACACCGACCTCATTACCGACGGAGACCCCGCTTCCCACCCAGCCGGGAACTGATTCAACACCCTCAGCCTCTACCTCATCTCTGACATGGGATAATGCAGTTGGCGCGATTCTCCAAAACCAATGTTCAGCATGTCATGGGGACTCAGCAAGTGGCGGGCTTAATCTTTCAACCTATACTGACGCCATGAATGGCGGAGCCTCTGGCGTAATTATTGTGCCGGGTGATAGCGCCAACAGCTTGCTCTTCATTATCCAACAGCCTGGCGACCATTTCGGTCAACTCACATCTGATGAACTTGCCCAGGTTGTTGAATGGATCAATGCAGGTGCATTGGAAAAATAGGTCCAACCATTCTTGAGCCCGATTGCATAGAATAATTTTGCTGGAAATCTGTCGAAAAGGAGAAATAAGTTATGGACAAATCTCAAGAAGGTAAGATGGGTCGGCGTGATTTCATGAAAGCAGTCATTGCCGCTATTAGCGGAGCAATTGGCGTGGCAATTGGCTTGCCAGCAATCGCCTATGTAGTTGGTCCCGCGCTACAAAAGGAAACTGACGAGTGGATTCGCCTGGGATCGGTGAATAAGGTTGAGGTGAATATTCCTGCCCTTTTCAAGACGGTTATCGAAAAGCAAACAGGCTGGATCAATGCCGAAGAGGAATTCTCAGTTTACGTATTGACCACGAATGGAAGGGAATTCATTGTGATATCCAATATCTGCACACATTTGGGATGCAAGGTGCGCTGGATTCCTGATCGAGACGGTTTCTTCTGTCCGTGTCATAATGGTGTTTTTGCAAAAGATGGCAGTGTAGTATCTGGTCCTCCGCCGCGTTCCCTTGATCGTTTCGAGAGCAAAGTCGAAGACGGCATACTTTTTGTGAAGCGAGGCTGATATATGTATCTGAAACTTGTAAATTGGCTGGATGACCGGTTTGGCTGGCGCGCTGTTTGGGAAGCAATCTTCCTGCGAAAAATTCCCCACGTAAATTGGTTTTATACATTAGGCAGTGCCACGCTGTTTTTAGCGATAATTCAGATTGTCACTGGCATTTTACTAACGCTCTATTACGTTCCCACACCTGATCATGCCTATGACAGTGTTGTTTACATTTCCACAGTATTGCCCGCCGGTTGGTTTATCCGGGGATTGCATCACTGGGGTGCAAGCGCCATGGTTGTGGTTACAGCCGCGCATCTGTTGCGCGTGTTCTTTTATGGCGCTTACAAATATCCGCGTGAGGCTACC
>Ga0137333_1000478_pt1 | contig 10476 bp, 10 predicted proteins | sample EasRivERMLT231_2_FD_102286 | JGI IMG/M metagenome (GOLD analysis project Ga0137333, IMG submission 102286) | Soil microbial communities from meander-bound floodplain in the East River, Colorado, USA - East River MetaG ERMLT231_2 | ecosystem: Environmental > Terrestrial > Soil > Floodplain ... | reverse complement strand
TGCGAGGGCAAGATCAATCGCATGGAACAGGAAGTTGGTCTATCATACCCCACGATTCGAAACCGTCTGCATGAAGTGATCCGCGCCCTCGGCTTTGAGCCTGGCAAGGAAGAAGTTGTTGAGGTCAGCACGGAAAAACGAAGTAGTGTGCTTGAAGATCTGGAAGCAGGAAAAATCTCAGCAGATGATGCCATGCGCATGTTGCGCGGCGAAGAGGAGTAGACCATGTCTAAATCTGTGTTTGTGGGTAATACCCCAAAGATCATTGTTGATGTGATTGGCGGCGACCTCAGCATTGTGGGATGGGACGGCGCAGACCTCTTAATTAAAGGTGACGAAGATGACATCCGCTTCGCACAAACCGAGGAAGCTGTTTCTCTTTCCTGCGGCGGTGACCTCTCTTTACGCGTACCCAAAGAGGCTTCACTCGCGTTCAAATCTATTGGCGGCGACGCCTCGATTCGCGGCGTGCTGGGCGGCATCGAGATCAAGGAAATTCATGGCGACCTTTCGGTTCGTGATGTAGGCTCGCTGTCTATTGATACGGTTCATTCTGATTTTAGCCTGCGCGGTGCCAAAGGGAATCTGTACATCAAAAACGCTTATAGCGATGTTTCCATTCGCGATGTGGATGGGACCGTCACCCTTGACTCCGTAGCCGATGATCTGGCACTGCGCGGTGCGCGCGGCAACATCAAAGTCAATGTGGGGGAGGATGTGGTCGTCTACCTTGAGCCGAAAGCGAATGGCGAATATTCAGTCCATGCCGGTGATGATATTTTGCTGGTCCTGCCAAAGAGTGCGAATGCGACCGTCACCATGCAAGGTGATGAGATCGATGTGGATTGGCAGGGCATTGAAAAAGATGGAGAAGCCACCGAACGCGTGGTTGTATTAGGTGATGGTTCTGCCAAAATTAACTTGAGCGCAGGTGGTGACGTGCGTGTGACCAATCGCGCGGATGCAGGTGATTCCGCGGAAGAGTTTGGTAACTTTGCCGGTTTGAATTTCGATTGGTCTGGTTTCGGCGATCGGATTTCGCGCCAGGTGGAGCAGGCTACCTCTCGCACAGCGAAACGCGTTGAAGAAGCCACACGCCGTGCAGAGCGCCATGCGGAACGTCATATGCGTCATGGCAAAAGTGGACTAGTGGTAGGACGCTGGAACTGGGATTTCAAAGGAACTCCCAAACCGCCAACTCCGCCCACACTTCCATCTGAACCAGTTTCGGAAGACGAGCGTATGGCGATCTTAAAAATGCTGGCGGAGAAGAAAATATCTGCCCAGCAGGCGGAAGAACTATTGAATGCATTAGATGGAGGCAAATAATGTCTTCTGAAGAACGCAAGAAAATCTTGCAGATGGTGGAAGAAGGAAAGATCTCGGCGGAGGATGCCGCCAAGTTGATGCGTGCCCTAGATGAGGATGCCGAAAGCGAAATGGATGAGGCGGAGATTGAGGTCATTGAAAGCAGACCAGACCCCGGCTTCGAAAGCGATGCGTCGAGCGGGTCGAGACGAGCCGCAGCTCCAGAGTTCGATGCGATCAAAGCACGCGCGCGTCGCTTTTCGTTGATCCCGCTCTGGACCGGCGTTTTCGTCACTGTATTTAGCGCGTGGATCATTTATTCGATTCAGCAAAATGCCGGTGTCAACTTTTGGTTTTATTGCATGACCCTGCCGTTGATGTTCGGTGTCTTGCTGATCGCGCTGGGCGCAGGCGGACGTACCTCACGCTGGATCTATATCAATGTGGACCGACGCGATGCGAAGCCGGGTGATGGACCGAAACATATCACGCTTGGTTTTCCCATCCCGTTCGGTTTTGTTGCCTGGTTCTTTGACACATTTGGTCACAACATGAGTGGAATGAGCAAAGGCAAAGTGGAAGGCATTGTGCAAATGATGCATGCGACTCGCGAATCTGGCGAACCTTTGATGATCAACGTGGATGATGACGATGCGCATGTGCAGGTGTATATAGGTTAATGGAGTAAGAATGACAGTAGTTAAGAAACAACCTTTATTGAGTGGTTTGCTGATTCTGTTTCTTGCAGCAATGATTTTTGCGAACATCGGTGGGAACATGTATGGATCGTTGTTGCCGCTCTATCTAAAGGATCTGGGTTCATCGATCCCGCAGATAGGATTGTTCTTTACCGTTTCACAGATCGTGCCGCTCTTTTTACAAATACTCGGCGGCTGGGTCTCTGATTCGTTGGGACGTTTGCGCGCGATCGCCATCGGAAGTGTGTTCGGCGTGATCGGTTTTATTCCGTTGGTGCTGGCGGATTCCTGGCACTGGCTGGTGGCTTCAGTAGCGATCGGCTCAGTTGCCCGCGCATTGGTTGGACCAAGTTTTGATGCGTTCATTGCGGAACATTCCACGGAGGAGAATCGCGGCAAAATGTTCGGCATTACGCAAGCCATCTTTATGGTCGTTTCTGTGGTGGGTCCGCCTTTGGGTGGGTGGCTGGCTGGATCATATGGCTTCAAGTTGATGTTGCTGGTAGCTGGTATCTTTTATTTCATCGGTGCGATCATCCGTTTGGGTATGGCGCGTGAGGCGGCGAAGGGTGATGCTTCCAAAAAAAAGAAACTTTCGTTTGCCGATCTCAAATCCAATTTGAGCACAATGTTTGGATTGATGTTTTCCGGCGGTTTGATCACCTGGATCTTGGTGACGGATGGTTTCCGCGATGTTTCCTTCCAACTTTCCGGCAATCTTTTCCCGGTGTACATGCAGGATATCGGTGGCTTGTCGATCCAACATATTAGTTGGGTCAACTCACTTTTCGGTTTGTGTATGATGTTGATCACCATCCCGGGCGGCTGGCTTTCAGATAAAGCTGGGGAGCGGGTCGGGATTGCGACAGGCATGGTGCTGATGGCGGGCGCCTTGTTCACGCTGATCAATATTCCGCAGGGCAATATCTGGCTATACTATGCAGGTTGGGCAATGGCTGGTATGGGTGTTGGCATTATGATGCCCGCCTATCAGTCCCTGATCAGTAAAGCGGTTCCACAAAATTTGCGCGGCATGGCGTTTGGTTTGTTCAGCACGAGTCTGGGAATTATCTCCCTGCCTGCGCCGTGGATCGGTGCCCAGTTATGGGATCGGGTCAGCCCGCAGTTCCCATTTACAATTACAGCAATAGCTTTATTGCTTTCCATTATTCCGATTTGGTTGAAGTTCAAACTTCCTAAATCCAACGAAGAAATAACGACAGGTGAAACTGAAATAGCTGTTGCATAACGCAATAACAAAGTACCGCATACAGTTCAAAAAGTTAGTTACTAAAAGACAAGCGGTAAAAAATCCGGAGGTAGATATGGCATCAGTAGAAGAACGAATGAAGATCTTGAAGATGATCGAAGAAGGCAAACTCAGCGCAGAAGAGGGGACGAAGTTGCTCGCAGCCTTGAACGTGAAACGAACTCCTTCCTCGCGCCCGCCGGGTATGCCGGGTGGCGCCAAGTGGCTGCGGATCCGCGTGACTGATACCCGTACCGGGCGTTCAAAAGCCTCGGTGCAGATTCCCATCGCGTTGGTTGACGCTGGCTTGAAGATCGGCGCCCATTTTGCGCCTGAAGTGGATGGTGTGGATATGTCCAATGTGATGGAAGCACTGCGTTCCGGTGTGACGGGTAAAATCATTGATGTGACTGACGAAGAAGATGGCGAACACGTTGAGATCTACGTAGAATAAACTTTAGATGTTTTCAGGAGATCCTTAATGGAAAAATCTTCTAATCGCCCAAGCGGGATGTTCGCTTTTACAGTTGTCTGGCTTGGGCAAATTGTCTCTGTGCTTGCCAGTTCCATGAGTCAGTTTGCACTGACGATATTCATGTATGAAAAGACCCAAAGCGCCACTGCCTTGGGATTAATGCAGGTCTTTTACTTTGTGCCGTTCCTATTGATTTCACCAATTGCAGGTGTAATGGTAGACCGTCATAATCGCAAGTTGATGATGATGGTGAGCGACCTGGCATCTGGGCTTGCTACTATTGGCATTCTTCTGGTTTTGTATTTCGATGTTTGGCAGTTTTGGCAAATGTATTTGGCGGCCGTCATATTTGGGTTGGGCACGGCGTTCCAATGGCCCGCATATTCCGCGGCAATTTCAACTATGATTCCCAAAGAACAATTGGGGCGTGCGAACGGCATGATGTCCCTAGTGGAAGCAGGACCTGGGGTTGTTGCGCCGATCCTGGCGGGCGCTTTGTTACCTGTTATAAAACTTACTGGTATTTTGTTTTTTGATGTTGCTACTTTTATCCTGGCAATCGGCGCGTTGCTGATCGTCCATGTGCCACAGCCTGTGCGTACGCAGGAAGGTGCCCAAGCCAGCGGTGGCATGTTGAAGGAAGCGGCCTACGGGTTTAAATATATTTTTGCGCGCCCGAGTCTTTTGGGTCTGCAGTTGGTCTTTTTCGCGGGCAATCTTTTTGCAGGCATGGCCTTTACTTTGTTGGCGCCCATGATCCTTTCACGTACAGACAATAACAGCCTGATGTATGGGTCCGTTCAATCAGCAGGAGCAATTGCCGGCTTGGTTGGAGGCGTGCTGATGAGTGTCTGGGGCGGTTTCAAACGTCGTGTGCATGGCGTGCTGTTAGGATGGATCATTGGTGGGATTGGTACGGCGATCATCGGCTTCACTGGAGGTCTTCCCATTTGGATAACTGGGATGGCACTCACAGCGATAGTAGTCCCTTTGGCGAACGGATCGAATCAAGCGATCTGGCAATCGAAAGTCGCACCGGACTTACAGGGCCGCGTCTTTGCCAGCCGACGCCTGATCGCGTGGATAACGAACCCCATCTCCCCGATTATTGCTGGAACCCTGGCAGATTTTGTTCTCGAACCTTCAGCGCGTGCCGGGATCGGTTTACCCGCTACTTTTGCCTGGTTGGTTGGCACTGGACCTGGATCTGGCATGGGATTGTTGATCGTTATCTGTGGACTGGTTTCTGCTTCTGTTGGGTTAGCCGGGTATTTTGCCCCAGCCATCTACCATGCAGAGTCCATTCTGCCTGATCATGATGCCCTTCCAAAGGCGGAGCCTGCCTGAAAACATTGCTACCTTTTGAAATGAGATTACAAGAAACCAACCCCGATCATGGGGTTGTCTTCTTATATGGGCTGTGTTACCCTCGCAGATAATTCAAATGACCGATGATGCAAATGTAAACTCTTATCGCCCGAATGGCATGAAGGGGCTTTTTATCATTTGGCTGGGCCAGATGATTTCGGGTATCGCCACCACAACCACGTTTTATTCACTACCTTTTTGGATCACGCAAAGAACCGGGGCTAGTGGCAGCGCGCTTTCCTATTGGGAATCCTTCTTCTTTGCATCGTATCTTTTCTTTGTGCTCTTTGCCTTATTTTTTATTGATCGTTTTCCGCGCAAGACCATGATGTTGTTATATGATTTCCTGCTGTTATCTACTACCGTGGTTCTGTTGGTGTTGGAGACTTCAGGTAAGTTGGAAATATGGCATATCTATCTTAATGCAGCGGTCCAGGGCGTGGGATATGCATTTCGTCTGCCAACCTACTCCTCTGTGATCACCATATTGGTGCCACGCAAACAATATGTGCGCGCGAACGGGATGTTGTCTTTGTTGTATGATACGCCAGAGATCTTTGGTCCAGTGCTGGCTGGTCTATTGTTCCTCACGCTTGGACTCGCTGGAATTCTTGCAATCAACATAATCTCGTTTATGTTTTCAATTGGGGCATTATTATTCGTGGATATTCCCCTCACACCGCATAGCCCTGAAGGCGATTTGTCACATACCGGATTATTAAAAGAGGCAATGTACGGGATCAGATATATTCTCAAACGCCCAGGCCTGTTGGGGATACAATTAATCTTCTTCTTTGGTAATATTTTTTCAGGCATCGCCTTGTCTGTCACGGCGTTATATACAATGATCACCCTGCGGACGGGCGGCAATGTGGAGATCGCCGGAACCGTGCAGTCGGCAGGGGCGCTGGCGGCAGTGATCGCAGCGTTATTCCTAAGCATTTTTGGCGGGATCAAACGCCCGGTCAATGCGATTTTGTTTGGCTGGATCATTTCCAGCCTCTTTGGTTTGACCTTGTTGGGTATTGGTCAGGTATTGTTGGTTTGGGTGATTGCCAAAGTAGTTGATTCGGTTTTCAATCCCATTGTAGATGTTGCCATAAATAAGTTTTTACAAACGAAAGTTCCGCCAGATCTTCAGGGACGAGTTTTTTCAGCCAGTGACTTTATCGCACAGGTGCCGTTCCTGGTCACACCATTTTTAGCCGGTTATTTTGGCGACAAAATATTTGAACCTGCCATGCAAACTGGCGGCGCATTGGTAAACACCTTTGGCTGGCTGGTTGGAACGGGTCCCGGTGCAGGCTACGGATTAATGATCTTTCTGTGCGGCATTGGCGGGACACTGGTTGGAGCTGTGGGCTACTTTTCCCCTGCCATTCGCAACGTGGATCAAACTTTGCCTGACTATGAGATTCCGCCGCCAGTTGGCATGGTGAGACGTACGCAACCCATCCCTGTGATAGAGAAGACGAGTGATCATTCGAACGCAAAGCAGGGAAAGAAAAAGCGGTTGTAAACAGAAAAGTATAAGGGAAACATATCCATTATAAAAAGGCTGAGGTTCAATATAACCTCAGCCTTTTTGTATCAATAAAAACGGGGGAGTAGCTTAACTTGCCAAGTCCTCGATCAGTTCCATGGGCACCACTGCTGCGCCGACAATACCAGGTCCCGTATGCACACCCAGTACCGGGGAAATGCGCTGAACTTCCATTTTGGCTACATTTAGTTTCTGCTTGAATTCCTCTGCAAGGATATCTGCTTTTTCAGCAAAGCGACCGTGGAGCACGGTGACCCACACAGGTGTCTTGCCATACTTTTCCGCCACATGGTCAGCCATCGCCGTGATGGATTTGTTCAAAGTGCGCCCGGTTGAAACCGTGCTGTATTTGCCGTCTTTATCCACACGGATCACCGGCTTGAGATTCAACAACGCTCCGGCAATCGCTTTTACACGTCCAATGCGCCCGCCCCGTGCGAGATACTCTAATGTATCGAGGGTGTAGATCAATTCAGTATTCGCGCGGATCTTGGTCAATCTTTCCTGAATGGCATTCATCGCCCAGCCGGCTTTGCTTGCCAACGCCGCCGCCATTACTTGAAAACGCTCGCCGCCTGAGAGGGTGAGTGTATCCCAGTGACTGACATTCGCTTCGCCTTTCACCTGTGCACCGCCATCGATCGCTGAGTTGATCGTGCCACTCAAGCCCGACGAGATATGGATGGAAAAGATATCTTTTTCAACCTGCGAAAGTTTACGATAGATCTCGGCAAAGATCCCACTCGAAGGTTGAGCTGTAGTGGGAATCTGTGGTCGCATGGCTTCCAGGCGATTATAGAAATCGTCCGCAGATATTTCTGTGGAATTCACCTCGCCTTCAGGGAATTGGATGAAGAGCGGGGCTTGCACAATTCCCAGCTTTTCAAGTTCTTCAGCCGACATATCCGCTGCGCAGTCAGTTACTATTTTCATGTTTTCTCCTGTTATTTTTCTTTTCCATAAACCACCTCACGGCATCGCTGATGCTTTCGTAAAGCGGACGGGGTTTGTAATCCAGTTCACGCGTGGCTTTGGCGTGGCTGATATTTGAATTGCTCTGTAGTACTTCCAATGAATACGGTGTGAAGCGTGGAGTTGTTTGTGCCAATGCATAATACATGGGCGTGAATAGCGCCGCGAACCTGGCAAGATCAAACGGAACCTTCATTTGAAAGAAGTTTTTGCCGGTGATCTCGCGCACGGTTTCAAGCAAATAACGCACCGAGATCTTTTGTCCCGATAAGATATAACTCTCGCCGCGCTTGCCATTTTCTGCCGCAGAGATCAATCCGTCTGCTACATCGCGTACATCCACAAAATCATAGGCCCCATCCACGTAGAGAGCTGGCTTAGACATTGCCGCATCGTGGATCACAGCGCCCATCATCGAGCCGCGAAAGTCATAAGGACCGATCACGCCAGTGGGGCAGACCACGACAGCCTCAAGTCCAGAGTGAGCCGCGTTCAATACATCCAGTGTTGCTTCGGCTTTCGAGCGATCATAGGCGCCATAGGGATTATTCATGTCGTATGGCATGCGTTCGTCGATCACGCCATCCTCCACGCGTTCGATCGCATGAATGGACGAGGTGTAAACCAACTTGCCGATGTTCAGTTCTTTGGCAGCACGCAGAACATTTCTGGTGCCTTCCACATTCACGTTATGCACGAATGCATTTGGTCCCGGCATGATCGAGATGACCCCCGCCAGATGAAAAACTCCGCGCACGCCCTGCATGGATTTGACCAACGCATCGAAATTCAGGACATCGCCATCGACCGCCTCAACATCCAAGCCGTGAATTGATTCGCGGCTTTCGCCAGGCAGGATCAACGCCCGAACCTTTTCCCCGCGTTCCAAAAGTTTGCGCACCAACACATTTCCAACATGCCCGGTTGCGCCTGTTACCAACCACATAATTTTGTTGCCTCACTTTTTCAATAGACTATTGACCAGCATATTCGTACTCTCGCGCGCGACTTTTTCCCATTTTGCGCCTTTCGGGTCGAGCAGACTCTGCAATAGCAAACCCATTGCCGTGGAAACGATCATACGCGCTGTAAGCTCGGGGTCTACTTCAACGAAGGAACCTTCATCCACACCTTTTTTGATAAGCGTGGTGAAATACTTGTGATAACGACGATAGGGAGCAATGCTTGCTTCCCAGATCTTTTTATCGCGACTGGCTTGCAGCCAGAATTCAAGGAACATCGGCAAGCCTTCACCGGCAGTTTCGAAAATGTATGGGAAAGCTGCGGTCATTTGCATAAAGGTTTCCGGGACGGTGAGGTCCTTTGAAGCTTCGATGGCGTTATCGATGGTTTGTAGCCAGCCATCGAGTAAAGCCAGGAAGAGCGCCTGTTTGCTCTCAAAGTGATGGTAGAACGCGCCTTTGCTGATGCCAGCGTCTTTGCAAATATCATCCACGCTGGCGGCATTGAAGCCGCGTGTGGAAAATAATTTGATGGCTGATTCAATGATCCTGGAACGGGTCTCTTCACTGCGTTGCTGCATTTTTTGCCTCTGCTAAAATAAAAACCGACTAGTCGGTATGTTTTTACCCCCGAAAGATTACACCGTCAAGATGACGGAAATCACAAGATTGTTAAATCAAATGAGACGGCAATTGCCGTCTCATTCTTGGTCACTGTTGTGCGAGATAATATCGCGCGTTACAAGGGTTTATAAGCTGTGATCTTTGCGCTATAAACTGCTTTGTACACATCATCGCGTGAGATGGTGTTGAGTTTGACCATATCTTTCATATCGTCGATCGCGGCATCTACAGTTTCTTTATCGAAGAAGACTGGCGCGATGGAAATATCGGTAAAGCCGACAGCTTCCATCATGCCAATGTATTCTTTGGCATCCACGGCACCGGCTACACAGCCAGCCCAGGCGCTTAGACTTTTGCGGATCGGTTCGGGTAGTTCACCATCGGTGACAATATCAGAGACTGCCAGTTTGCCGCCGGGTTTCAACGTACGAAAGGTTTCTGCAAAAACCTTCTCTTTGAAAGGAGAGAGGTTGATCACACAGTTCGAGATGATGACATCGACAGTGTTTGATTCAACCGGCAATTCCTCGATGTACCCCTGACGGAATTCCACGTTTTGGATATTCATCCGCTTCGCACTACCCCGCGCCCGCTCAATCATTTCGGGAGTCATATCCACGCCGATCACTTTACCGGTCTCGCCGACTTTCTTGGCAGCGAAGAAGCAATCGAGCCCTGCGCCTGAGCCAAGATCAAGGACGGTTTGACCGGGTTGTAATGAGGCGAGTGTAATTGGGTCCCCGCAGCCGTAGCTGGTGCTGGCTACGTCAGATGGGACAGTAGTGAGTAACTGCTCGGGGTAGAGTGAGTTATTCGGACTGCAGCAGTCCGAAGGTCCGCAACAGGAGGCGGAGTTCTTGATCCGCTCGGCATAATGCTCGCGGACAGCTTCATGAATAGATGTGTTTGTTGTCATTTTATCTCCTTGTGATATTTGATTATCAAATTGAATTTCATTAGATCAAAAAGTTGTAGGCAAAGCCGATCAGAATGGAGCCAATCCAAAGTGTGCCAATGACGATGGCAATGATGCGCCAGCGAGCGATGGTGAGCGCTCCGCCGATTGCGCCCAGTGATGTGCCCGCGCCAGTAATGAGGAAGGCAAGCGCCGCGCCTTGACTCATACCGCTATCGAGCATGGCGCGTACGAGAGGCAGGGATGCTTCGGTATTGATGTAAAAGGGTAGCCCAAGTGTGGCAGCAAGCGGAATGCCGTAGGCGTGACCTGTGCCGAATAGACTCGTGATCCAGGCGGCGGGAATCAGCCCATTGAGCAG
>Ga0137333_1000477_pt1 | contig 10486 bp, 8 predicted proteins | sample EasRivERMLT231_2_FD_102286 | JGI IMG/M metagenome (GOLD analysis project Ga0137333, IMG submission 102286) | Soil microbial communities from meander-bound floodplain in the East River, Colorado, USA - East River MetaG ERMLT231_2 | ecosystem: Environmental > Terrestrial > Soil > Floodplain ... | reverse complement strand
TTTATCCTCGCTGCCCGTCACGATTCGTTGGCCGTCCGGGAAGAAGACGATGGATTTCACCGCGCCAGTGTGCCCGTAAAGTGTCATCAAATTCAGGTGGATCCGGCGTTGCCAGTAATACCATTCAAAGCCGCGGTGCGGAGAGGCGCGCGTGTCCGCCAACAATTGCCGCACCATTCGGTAATTGTTTTCCTCCCCGGCCGGCCCGGCCAAATTCATATTCGCAACGTAGAGCTGGTGCTCCGCGGCTCTTTGGGCGCGGCTGGCCACGGATGCCTGCCAGGTCGCGAGGCTGATTCCAACGAGCAACGCGAGGCCCACTGCCGCGGCCGCGCTGAAGGCAAGCTTGTTCCTTCGCCACGCCTTCTGAAGTTTGTACGCCGCACTCGGTGGCCGGGCGATGACCGGTTCGTTGTTCAGGTGCCGTTTGAGGTCCGCCGCCAGTCCATTGGCTGTTTCGTAACGCCGCGACCGGTCTTTCTCCAGGCACTTCATCACGATCCAGTCCAGGTCGCCTCGCAGGAGGGTGATGAGTTCCTTGATCGCTTGCGGCGAACGATTCCCATCGTTTGGAGTCCCGCCTTCAGGCGGTCGGGCGTTCGTCGCAAACCGCCCAGCCTCGCTCGCCAACGCCCCGCCGCCTGAAGGCGGAACTCCAAACGCCAGTTCCTGCGTCACGCGCGTGCTCGGGCGCATCGGTTCCTTCTCGCGGATCGTCTTGCGCATCGCGTCGATGCCCAACGCCATTAGTTTCTTGGCGTCAAACGGAGTCGTGCCGGTCAGCAGTTCGTAGAGCAGCACGCCCAGCGAGTAGATGTCGCTGCGCGTGTCAATATCCAGGCCGCTCATCTCGGCCTGTTCAGGCGACATATAGAGCGGCGTCCCGATCATTTGCTCGAACCGGGTGAAGAAGGTCAGATCCGTGAGCCGCTGGGACTGGATTGCTTTAGCCACGCCAAAATCAATGACCTTCGGCACGGGCACGCCATCGTGCAGGGTGACGAGGATGTTCGAGGGCTTGATGTCGCGGTGAATGATGCCCTTTTGATGCGCGTGCTGTATGGCGTTGCAGACGGCGATGAAAAGATCGAGCCGCGCCGCGGTGGGCAGATCATTCTGGTCGCAGAAGTCCGTGATGCGAATTCCCCGCACCAATTCCATGACGAAAAATGGCCGCCCCAGCGGTGTTACTCCGGCATCCAGCACCTTGGCGATGTTCGGGTGATCCATCAACGCCAGCGCCTGCCGCTCCTGCTCGAAGCGCACGAGTACCTCTTTGGAGTCCATCCCCGGCTTGATGATCTTGAGCGCCACGCGCCGCCGCACCGGCTCGAGTTGCTCGGCCATCCAGACCGTGCCGAAGCCGCCTTCTCCGATCTTTTGGAGCAGTTTGAAATTGCCGATCCGGTCCTCGCCTTCCTCCGGTTTCAAACGCGCAAGCTCTGCTTCCAGTTCAGCAGAATCGGTGCGATCCGCGGGTCGCTGCATAAAGGCGTCGTGGTCGTGGGATGCGAGCAACCGCTCGATACGCTGGCGCAGTGCGGGTTGGCCCTCGCAAGCGATGGCAAGGTAGGCTGCGCGTTCGGCCGCGGGCAGCGTCGCGGCGACTTGAAAAATCTCTTCCTCGTTCATCGGAGGTGGAGGGTCGGGAGCTGACATCGTTACTCCTACATGCGCCGTGGGCGGCCAAATCGTATCATTCAGTCAAGCGCGCGCGGCTTGTCCGCAACAATCTCCTGGTGCAACCAGGCACGCGCGTAGGCCCATTCACGCTTTGCCGTGGGCACCGAGATGCCGAGCACTTCCGCGGCTTCCTCGAACGAGAAGCCGACAAAATAGCGCAGTTTGACAACCTCGGCCTTGCGGGCGTCCTGCGCGGCGAGCCGATCCAGCGCTTCGTGGATCGCCAGCGACTCCTCCTCGTTGCCCATCGGTGCGGCGATCTCAAGTTCGTCCAGATCGACATGTTCCGCCCCGCCGCCGCGCTTCTCGCGATGCTTCCGGCGCGCGCGTTCGACAAGGATTCGCCGCATGGCCTCGGCGGCAGCCGCGAAGAAATGCCCGCGATTCTCGAACTCGGACGCACGGTCGCCGACCAAACGCAGCCAGGCCTCGTGGACCAAGGCGGTGGGTTGCAGTGTGTGTCCTGGCCGTTCATTCGCCATCTTATGTGCGGCGAGCTTGCGCAGTTCCTCGTAAACCAGCGGCAACAACTCCTCGGCAGCCTTTGGATTGCCCTGGTGGATGGCTTCAAGAATTTGCGTCACTTCGCTCATGTTCGCACCTGAACCCGACGGCAGATTTGGCTGGGTGACATGTCAGGATCGTAACGCCGGTGCTCCCACACTTGCACGCCCAAAGATGGTCGCACCGACCGCAGGCCGCACCAGATGCTCGGCACGGGCAAGAAGCACAGCCCTTCCTAATTTATCCCCCGTCCCGTTGTGGAAGTTGGGAGAGCGCGTCGTTCAAAACATCCGTTCCCGACCCGTGGTCGTTCTTCCGAAGCAATCACAGTCCGGCTTGGAAACATGCCCTGGTTGACGCCGAAGCTTCGGTCGGAGTATTGCTATGCCCGGATTCCCTGACGCTGGACAGACCTTTTTGAAATGACGAATTCTCGAACACTTCGTGCGCCGCGGTTTCGCGCCGCACCCACATGATCATGGACCCGCTCTGGCTGCTCGTCATTGGAATCCTGGTCGTCATTGGGGGCATCATGGCGGCGCGGCTGCCGGCGTTTCTCGCGCTCGTGCTGGGGGCGCTGGTGGTTGGCGCGCTCACCCCAACGACTTCGCTTCAACGCCACGCGCAAGGCAAAAAGATGTCGGAGGCCGACGCGAAGCAGTTCGTCGAGCAACCGCTTGGCAAACGCGTCGCCCGTGAATTCGGCAACACCTGCGCCAGCATCGGCATCCTCATCGCGCTCGCCTCGGTCATCGGCAAATGCCTGCTCGACAGCGGGGCGGCGGATCGGATCGTTCGTTCCGCAATGCGTCTGCTCGGCGAACCGCGGGCGCCCTTGGCATTTCTCGGCAGCGGCTTTCTTTTGGGCATACCTGTGTTCTTCGACACGGTTTTTTATCTGCTGATCCCGCTGGGCAAGGCGCTGCGCCTGCGCACGGGTCGCAACTACACGCTGTACGTCTTGAGCATCATCGCCGGTGGAACGATGACGCACTCGCTCGTGCCGCCCACGCCCGGGCCGTTGTTTGTCGCCGCGCATCTCGGCGTCAGCATTGGTATGATGATGCTGGCCGGAATTGTCCTGGGGATCATCACCGCCACCTCAGGTTATCTGTACGCCGTCTGGTTGAATCGGCGGCTCGATATTCCGTTGCGCGACACGCCCGACGCCACCGTCGCGCAACTCACCGCCATCACGCAACGTGACGAAAGCGACCTCCCGCCGCTGGGGCTTTCGCTGTTGCCCATCGTTCTCCCCGTGCTGTTCATCGGCGGCGACGCGATATTGCGGCTCGACTTTGTTTCGAACGTGGTTGCGATGCCACCGCAACTGCTCGCGTTCTCTGGCTTCGTCGGCGACGCAAATGTGGCCCTCGCCATTTCCACCGTCTTCGCCGTCGGATTGATGCTCAACCGCAAACAGAAGGACAAACCGCTTGGTTCGGCGCTTGAAGAAGCCCTGACGGGCGGCGGCTTGATCATTCTGATCACGGCGGCGGGTGGGGCGTTCGGAGGGATTTTGCAGCAGACGGGGGTGGGCTTGCGAATCGAATCGCTGGCAGCGACGCACCAGATCGGCATTCTGCCGCTGGCGTGGTTTGTTACCGTGCTCATCCGCACCGCGCAAGGTTCGGCCACGGTCGCGATGATCACAGCGGTGGGCATCCTCGGAAACCTTGTCCACGCAACGGAGCTGCCCTTTCATCCCGTCTATGTCGCGCTGGCCATCGGCTGTGGTTCGAAACCGTTTCCGTGGATGAACGACAGCGGGTTCTGGATCATCAGCCGGATGAGCGGCATGACCGTAGGGGAAACCATCAAATCCTTTTCAGTGATGCAGTGTGTCATGTCGCTGACGGGTCTCGCGGCAATTCTTGTCTTCGCAAAACTGTTTCCGTTGATCTGATCAATTCGATTCGTTATCCACCCCGCAACCTATGCCCAATGCCCCGGCCGTCACTGAAATGCTCGTCATCCCCGTTGCCGGACATGACAGCATGTTGCTCAATCTCAGCGGTGCGCACGGACCGTTCTTCACGCGTAATGTTATTGTCCTCAAAGACAATGCCGGTCACACTGGCCTTGGCGAAGTCCCCGGCGGCCAACGTATCCGACAAACGCTTGAAGACGCGCGGGGTTTGGTAGTCGGCCAACCCATCAGCAATTACAACGCGGTGTTGAACGCAGTGCGCGCGCAGTTCGCCGACCGCGATGCTAGTGGGCGCGGGATTCAAACCTTCGATCAGCGCACCACCATTCACGCCGTCACGGCGATTGAATCCGCTTTGCTCGATCTGCTCGGCCAGTTTCTAGGCGTTCCGGTTGCCGCGCTACTCGGTGAAGGCCTGCGGCGCAAATCCGTCGAGGTCCTCGGCTACCTCTTCTACATCGGTGACCAGGCGAAAACGAATCTGCCTTATCTCAGCGCGCCCAATGCCAAAGACGACTGGCTTTGCCTTCGCCACGAACCGGCATTGACCACCGACGCCATCGTCCGCCTTGCCGAAGCAGCACACGCTCGCTATGGCTTCAACGATTTCAAACTCAAGGGAGGCGTGCTCTCGGGTGCGCAAGAAATGGAGGCCGTCACCGCGCTGGCAAAGCGATTTCCCGAAGCCCGCATCACGCTCGACCCGAACGGCGCGTGGTCTCTAGATGAAGCCATTTTACTTTGCCGCAATCAGCACGAGGTGTTGGCCTATGCTGAGGATCCCTGCGGTGCCGAGCATGGCCGGTCCGGCCGCGAAGTCATGGCGGAATTCCGCCGGGCCACGGGACTGTTGACGGCGACGAACATGGTTGCCACCGACTGGCCGCAACTCGCCGACGCGCTGCGGCTCAAGGCCATTGACATTCCTTTGGCCGATCCGCATTTCTGGACCATGCAGGGATCAGTGCGGGTTGCTCAACTGTGCAACGATTGGGGCGGCCTCACCTGGGGCTCGCACTCGAATAATCACTTCGACATCTCACTCGCGATGTTCACCCACGTCGCTGCCGCCGCGCCCGGCAAAATCACCGCCATAGATACACACTGGATCTGGCAGGACGGCCAGCGCCTGACGAGTGAGCCGCTCGCGATCGTTGGCGGCTGTATTGCCGTGCCCGATGAGCCCGGCCTCGGCGTGCAGGCCGACATGGCGCAGATTGAAAAGGCTCACGAGCTTTACCAACAAATGAGCCTCGGCGCGCGGGATGACGCCGCGCCAATGCAGTTCTTGATTCCAGGCTGGAAGTTTGACCCAAAACGTCCGTGCCTGGTCCGCTAACCTGAAGTCAAATCATGCAACCGACTGAACTCCGCAAAAAACTTCACGGCGTCATTTCCTTCCCCTGCACGCCGTTCAAAAAGGACCTGTCGCTGGACCTCGATGGGTTGCGCCAGAATCTGCGCTCGCTGTTGAAGCATCCCATCAGCGCCATCGTGGCGCCGGCGGGGACGGGAGAAATTCATTGCCTCTCGCCGGAAGAACATATTGCCGTTGTCAAAACCACCGTGGAGGAAGTCCGCAGTCGCGTGCCGGTGCTTACGGGCGCAGGATTCAATCCGCCCATCGCCGCCGAAGTCGCACGGCAGGCTGAGGCGGCTGGCGTGAGCGGCATCCTCGCTTTCCCGCCGTATTATCCCAGCCAGGAGGATGACGGAATCGTGGCTTATTACAAAGGCATCGCGGACGCAACGAAACTGGGCTTGTTGATTTACAGCCGCGATTGGTTCAATCCCTCCCCTGCCCTCGTGGAAAAACTCGCGCAACAAATCCCGAATCTCATCGCGTGGAAAGACGGTCAAGCCGACGTGCGCCGTTACCAGATGATCCGCCAGCGCGTCGGCGACCGTCTGCACTGGATCGGCGGCGCAGGTGACGACATGGTGCCGGGTTACTACTCCATCGGCATCCGCACCTACACCTCCAGCATTGCGAACGTCGCGCCAAAACTTTCACTGCGATTGCACGACCTGGCGTCCGCCGGACATTCTGCGGAGCTGACGAAATTGATGGAGGACTTGGTCATCCCGCTCTACTCGTTGCGCGCCCGCCGCAAGGGCTACGAAGTTTCGGCTATGAAAGCGATGATGGACATGATCGGCCTGGTCGGTGGACCGGTGCGTCCGCCATTGGTGGAGTTGAAGCCAGATGAAGTGGAGTTGCTGCGCGGAATGATTGAGCGTTGGCGACCGTGGCTGTGATCGGTTCCCTTGTCTGAGCGACTGCACTGACACGCGGCAGACCACTTGTGGAACGAGTTGTTCCATCGGCCCGCGGCCGGCTTTGTCCTGATTTTGGCTTGTGACCGCGGCAAGTCGTTGAAACCCACAAGATTTGTCGCGCGCACTGTCGGTGGCACGCCGTGCGCTTAACCAGCCTCCAGCCTGCGAAGCAGGCAACCTATGAAATACCTACTGATCGTACTAACACTGGTGTCTCTGCTTGGAGTCGCAAGCCAGGCAGATGAAGCGGCTAAAACCACGAGCACGACATCCTCGCTGTCCATCAGCGAAGCCGATTCGGGTGGCCGATTCGGCGCGGGGGTGCTCCTCGGCGAACCCACCGGCGCTTCCTTGAAATATTGGCTGAACGACACGATGGCGATTGATGGCGGCATCGGTTGGTCGTTTGAAGGTGAAAACGACCCGCACGTTCATAGCGATGTGTTGTGGCACAGGTTCGACGTGTTTCCCGTGAGCGAAGGCCGATTGCCGCTCTACTTCGGCGTCGGTGCACGGGTGAAATTTCGGGAAGACCGATCTGATCGGTTTGGCATCCGGGCACCGGTGGGTGTGTCATACATTTTCCCGGATAAGCCTGTGGACGTGTTCGTGGAGGTCGCCCCGGTCCTTGACCTCGCGCCGTCAACCCGCCTCGGATTCATGGCCGGCATCGGTGCGAGGTACTGGTTCTAACAGCCGTGCAGCAGTGATTCCCTACACGGATCAGGCAGGCGAGTATTGAGGTTGGCGATTTGACTTGCGGCCTGCACGAAACATTGTTTTGTTGCCACCAACAAGTCGCACAAATAAACCCGCAACGCACTCGACCATGAAAACCAAAATGTTAAGCACCTTTGCTGCTGCCGCCTTGCTGCTTTGGTCAAGTCCGGTTCTCGCCGCTGAGTCCAACGAGGTCGCCAAGGAACTCCAGGAATTGATCACCAAAGTCCAGGGCAAGTTGAAGGCAGGTGATCGGACCGAAGCTGCGCTGACGGACGAATTAAAGGGATTCGACGCCCTGCTCGAGAAGCACAAGGCTGGGAAGACCGACGACGTGGCTCAGATTCTCTTCATGAAGGCGCAGTTGTATTTGCAGGTTTTCGACAACAGTGAGAAGGGCGTTGAGCTGATCAACCAGCTCAAACGCGAGTTCCCCGATAGCAAACAGGGCAAGAACGCCGACAAGATTCTCGAGAACGTCAAGAAGCAGGAGGCAGCACAGAAAATTCGAAGCACGCTGATCGAAGGTTCCAAATTCCCCGACTTTGACGAGAAGGACGTGGAGGGCAAACCATTCAATCTCGCTGCCTATAAAGGCAAGGTGGTGCTGGTTGATTTCTGGGCCACATGGTGTGGGCCTTGTGTCGCCGAATTGCCCAATGTGATGCAGGCCTATGAAAAGCACCACGCGAACGGCTTTGAAATCATCGGCATCAGCCTCGACAGCGATCAGGCAAAGCTCGATAAATTCACGAAGGAAAAGAAACTGCCGTGGCAGCAGTATTTCGACGGCCAGGGCTGGAACAACAAATTGTCCACAAAGTACGGAGTCAACAGCATCCCAGCGACCTACCTCCTCGACGGCGAAGGCAAGATCATTGCCAAGAACCTGCGCGGAGACGATCTCGAACAAGCAGTCGCTAAAGCGCTGGCCAAGAAATAGCGCGTCGCTGGTCGCCGCACGGCTTGGCTTCGTGGCCAGACGATTATGTAGCGCGGGAAAGTGCCCGCGCTCGTTTGCTTTCAGGAGGCTGGAAAAGCTGCCGTGATGCCGGCGTGTTTGCCATTTCAACATCCACGCCCACGCCTGGATTGCACGATCGGATTCGGCTATCTGCGGGCTGGCGTTTGACGGGGATTTGGGTTTCATTGGCAAACATGAAAATCACTTTTCTCAACTTCACCATGGTTCGATTGCTTCTTGGCGCTGCGCTCCTGCTGCCACCGCTCTGCTTCGCACAAGAAAAGCCAGACAGCGCGGCCGCTCTGCTCCAGGCCGGCAAGCATTTTATCCCCACGAAAGTTTATTCCCTCGATGAAGATCGCCGGGTGCTCAAGCTGTTCGATGGGTTGCGCGTCGCCGATGTGTGCGACGGGATGGACAAGGCCGGATTACAAAACATTGGCCTGGTGAGTTCCGAGATTCAGCCACTCTGGAAGGACACGAAAAACTTCACCCACCGCATCGTGGGCATTGCTGTGACTGCGCGTTACGTGCCCACGCAAAACCCGCCAGCGGGCGCTCGCGACACCAAGGATTTCGACCAATGGGTTGGCAAATGGTATTCGGAAAAATCGAGCGAGCCGTTTGTGCCGCTGTTGCGCGAGGGTTCGGTGTTGATTATCGAGGAAAATGGCGGTGACGTGGGTTCGATCGGATCGAACAATATTTTGAGCTGGAAGAAGCGCGGCTGCCTAGGCGTGGTATCCAGTTCAACTGCACGCGACACAGACGAAATCGCCACGCAGGCAATTCCTCTCTATTTCAAACGACCGGGGCGCGGCATCAGACCAGGCCGCAACGAAATTGAGTCGGTCAATGCCCCGATTGTTTGCGGCGGCGTGTCGGTGTTGCCCGGAGATGTCATTGTGGCGGACGGCGATGGCGTGATTGTTGTCCCTCGCGCCAGAGCAGAAGACGTCGCGGCGTACGCGCGCACGACGATGGACCAGGACAAGGCCGCCCGCGCCAGGGCTTATGAACAACTCGGCTTGCCCAAGGACAAGTCGGTGCAGTGAGGCAGGCCGGTCCACGGCGACTTTTTAGCGGCATGAATCTGATCCGCCCAACGTTGTCGTTGCTATTGGCCGCTACGAACGCTGGTTTCAGCCAGGGCATCTTGTCATCGGCGATCACCTACACTCACACGTGCGACGCATCTGCCTCAATTGCGTTGAACGAGGATCGTTTCGTGGTGGCCAATGACGAGGATAATGTTCTCAGCATTTACAGCCGCAGCCGCCCTGGCCCACCGGTATCCGCTTTGGACGTCACCGGGTTCTTACAACTTCCGAGGAAATCTCCCGAGGCGGACCTCGAGGGGGCGGCACGCGTGGCCTCGAGGATTTTCTGGATCAGCTCGCACGGCACCACGGCTGCCGGCAAAGCGAGTCCGAATCGCCAACGTTTTTTCGCCACGGATATTCGCACCAACGACAACGAGATGACCCTTGTCCCGGTCGGCGGTCCCTACAAGCATTTGCTGCGCGACTTGATTCGTGAACCAAGATTAAGCCATTTCAATCTTGCCCGCGCCGCCGAAACGGACCCGGAAAAGCCCGGCGCCCTGAACATCGAAGGTTTGGCGGCCACGCCCGAGGGACATCTGCTGATTGGTTTCCGGACTCCAATTCCCAAAGGAAAAGCACTCTTGCTCCCGCTGTTGAATCCTGGCGCCGTGATCGAAGGACAGGCAGCTTCATTCGGAGAAGCGACACTCCTCGATTTGAACGGCCTGGGCATCCGAAGCCTCGAACTTCATCAGGGGAAGTATTGGATCATTGCCGGGCATTACGACAACAAGGTTTCAGCGCGGCTCTATTCCTGGGCAGGCGGGAAGACCGAACTGCGATGGCACAACCAGATCAATCTGGCCGGCATCAATCCGGAGGCCATGTTGTTTCCGGAAAGCTCCACCGCAGACAGATTCTTTATCTTGAGTGACGACGGTGGTATGTCCATCGGCGACAAGGATTGCAAGGATTTGAAGGACCCGAATTTGAAGCGGTTTCGGTGTTTTCCAGTGACCTTGGGCAATCACCCGACCGGGAACTGAGACTGGATCGAGTGATTTGCAGCCAGTCGCAGTAGCGACCGCCACCAGTTTGAATAATTACCGCGACATGGGAGTCTTTAACAGCCTTGACGTGGCTTCTTATTTCGCTAAAGAAAACATGTCGGGCAGGTTCGCAAGGCAACAAAACTGGTCTCAACTAAACATATCTTCGCTTCCCATTATGAAAACAACACTACTCACTCTCGCGTTGGTCGTCTCGGTTGTCGCGTCGGTTCGTGCGGCTGAGGAAGAAGGCTTCCGCCAGATCTTCAATGGCAAGGACACGACCGGCTGGCAGTTGCGCAACGCCGAT
>Ga0137333_1000474_pt1 | contig 10511 bp, 7 predicted proteins | sample EasRivERMLT231_2_FD_102286 | JGI IMG/M metagenome (GOLD analysis project Ga0137333, IMG submission 102286) | Soil microbial communities from meander-bound floodplain in the East River, Colorado, USA - East River MetaG ERMLT231_2 | ecosystem: Environmental > Terrestrial > Soil > Floodplain ... | reverse complement strand
TTTAATGCAACGAGCAGGAAAAGCACGCTCCATTTTTGCCCTTCGCGTGTGCCTGGGATGGAGATAAAAAAGCCATAGAATAAAGCCGGGAAAAGCGCGCCAAGATAAACAGCACGGGATGTTAATTCGCCGAAATTGGCAGAAAGTTGTGCCATGTTGAAGTTGAACGCTGCACCTTCGGCGGAAGCCTGCAACAACGCCAGGTTTTCCATTGCGGTTGCCGGGCCAAGATATTGCAGGGTTATCACCTGCCAGATCCCGAAACTACCGGCCGCGATGATGCCAGGCACAAGAAAGTTGCGGTGTGTGGAGTTCTTGTAATAGAAAATGTCCAGAAACCATGAAAGAATCAACATGGGCGCAAGAAACAATAAATATTGATACTTGGTGATCATCGCCAGCCCAAAGAGCAAGCCAATGAGGGATAAACGCTTCCAATCGTTTTCATTCCATTTGGAAAGCCAGAGATAGAGCGCCAGACTCAGGAAGAAGAAGCCGGGCACTTCCCCCAACAACTGACGTCCATATTCCAGAAATAACACACTGCGAGAGGAAAGCATCAGAGCCATTGCAACCAATGCCACCACTTTCCCAGATACATGGTCAACAAGGCGATAGAAGGTATATATCGCCGCCAACAAATAAAGCGCCATTACAAGTCGGGCTTGTAGTAATCCAATGCCAAATAATTTAAACATCGCGGCGATGGGAAGCATTACAGTTGGACCGACACCGATGGTGGGACCGTAATATCGAAAACCTTCACTGCTAATATCGGCATAGACACCATGTTGAACCAGTGTTTTCGGCACATGCAGATGTGAGCCTTCGTCAAACCAAGGCGTAGGAAAACGTGTGAGATTAAAGAAAACGAGGAAGAACGCAAGCAATATACCCAACGCCCATAAAAGCGCTTTTTGGTTTTGTGAAATGGACGTCCCCGATGAGTTCAACATAAAACTTTTTCTCCAATGTTATGAATAGATTACTTTGACCGCATGTTCCTGTGCGCTAAGTATGGCTTGTACATATTCAAGACTGCCTAGAACCAGACGGGCAGAATATGAAGTCGTTACACCATCTACAGACAGGGCGGAGATGGATTTTTCGGCATGGCGTATGGGAAGTAGAACTGTCAGTGTGAAATCAGCCGGGTTGCGCGGAAGCAGATTGAAGGTCAGGGTTGAAGCGTTTGAGTCCCAAACCATGTTCACGAAATCGGTATCGTGTCTGATGTCTGTAAAATTCAACCATTCTTGAGCGGATAGAATCGGCACACCCAATTGCCGGGCGTAATCGAGGGTGCCTTCCAGAAAGACGCCACCCTTTTCAGCCGGGTCACCGCCCAATTGGAACGGATCAATATGGAACTGACCGCCGATCGCGCAATAATCGTTGTGCTTGACTGAACGATCCAATAAATATTTTGAAACTTCAACGGCTTGCTCAGCGCTCAAATTGGGCCAGCCGCCCCACCCCGGCACATCCATCGGAATGAGATGTTCATCAGTGAGTTGGGTTAACTGCTGGTAGAGGTCAATGATACGACCCTGCTCATCAATGAACTTCATCGGTCTGCCGCTGCCGGTCAGATGACCATTCACCCACTCGCCATTCTTTTTTTGCAGAGATGGTCCAACGTGGTAGTAATCGAAGTTCATACGCATACCGTAGGTTGCCTGAACGCGGGCGGTTTCCATCCAACCTGTCCACAGAATACGATGTGTGCGAACTGTTTGCGAAATAGGTGCATACCCTCTACCAGTGAATTCCTTCCAATAGAGGTGCCAGCCATCTTCCAAGTCATCATCAACATATGGATGCAGCGTGATCTCATGTCCATGTGCGCGCCAATCATTCACGATAAAAGGCGTTGGTGATCCAAACTCTTCACCCAACATATCTGAAACTACCTGCACATGATCGGTCAACCAAAAGCGTGTCCAACGTGCTGCGCGTCCTGCATCGCTAACGATCTGTGGCGAGTAATACACGGTCATATGACCACCGCGTTGTTCAACCCGCGTCAAAACATCTTCAATGAATTGTGCCGGGTTGCTGTGTGAGTCGCCGGTAGCGATCAGCACACTCTTTTTATCTTCAGGGAAATACCACAAGCGTGGCAACGGTCGCTGGCTAAGCTGCGCAAGAATGTTCACGAACAAACGCTGCTGTTCATCAGCTTGGGGAATCTCGATCCGGTCAAGGTCGATCCAATTCACGAACATATCCACCGAGCGATTACCTTCCAAGCCATCAACATCCTCGTTGACATGTTCGGGATCACCCTGCCGCATGTACGCAATGCTCATTGCCAGATCAAATGCGAAAGCCGCTGCCAAACCATCGCCAAAATGGTTGAGCGCAATGGCAGGATGCTCGCTTGGCGTGTCACGGTCGCTATACAACCATGCGATCGCTTCAGCACTTGCCAGTCTATATAAACTAGCCGGGCTATGGATCTGCAACGTGGACGAATTAATTCCAGCGCAGGCAGGCTGATCGGACGCAGTCTTGATATAACCTTTGGATAAAGTGCCCGCGTCTCTTTCCAAGCCGAAAACTGATATCAAACGATCATCCGGTTTCATGCTGACGAGTTTTCCGCCGCTCGCAACATATCCTTCGAAAATTTCTGTCTGCTCATCATCCAACAAAGTTTCAGCCAGAATAACGATGTCATATTTTCCCAGTGCAGCAGGTTGAAGCGTGGAAAGATCCGCAGTGTGAAAACAGTTCACCCCTTCTGCACGCAGGATCTCCGTCAGATAAACACCAAAATGATTCTCTGAATCCTGATTTGTGATCAGCAGAATTGGTACAGAGCCATCCAGACTGGAAGTGTGAATTTGATTAACATAAGGAGAGCGCTCAATGAGCGGCTCTCCTTTGGATTCATCCAAAATCTTGTAACCCAGTGCAGCAGGCACCGTGATCGCCACGCCTGCGCCAGCCAGTTTGAGGAAATCTCTGCGGGATAAGGCTTTACGTTTCATGGCTTCTTAAATAACTCACCGATTAGATTATTGAGATATGATCTGAATACATCTACAGCAGTTTGCGTAGCTGGGTTGTTGATGAGGTTGGTCAGCTCTTGCGGGTCAGTACGCCAGTTATAGAGTTCCTCGCCAAAATTCTCGTGGACAATATATTGCGTTTCAGCATCGACAACAGATTTCATCTCACCATGCGTGGATGGGTTTTGCTCTGCTGCGCCATCCATTTGGGCAACTTCAGAAATCGGGTTGGGCCAATTCGCCGCGGCATTATCGTCCTTGATCAACAAAGACAATGACGGTCCCGGGAAGGTTTCTTCAGTGGTATTGGTGAGAGACAATATGGTTGCCGGGAATGCAGTTAGAGAAACCGGAGTATTAATGGTCTTTCCGACTGGAATATGAGCTGATCCCCAAACGATCAACGGCACATGGATCTCTTCCAAATACAGCGAGGCGCTATGTTGCAATAAACCATGTTCACCCAAAGACTCACCATGATCGGAGGTAATGATCACGATCGTGTTTTCAAGTAAACCGCGTTGTTCAAGTTCGCCGAACAAATTCTTGATCTGGTCATCCACATAGGATATCGAACCATCATAGGCATCGATCTCGCTTTGCAATTGCTCAGGCGTCAATTCAGGATGATACCGTTCCATAAATCCATTGATCAACCCGCCCGGGTTTGGAACAGAAGCATATTTACTTCGATACGGTTCCGGCGGCGTATATGGGTCGTGAACGTCAAAGTAGTTCATAAAGACAAAAAAGGGCTTGTCGCCATCCTGAATCCAATTCAATGCAGAACGGTTGATATCTTCTGCGTATTTACGCGTGGGCACACCTTCGTAGTTCAAGGCTTTTCGCAAGCCATAAAAATCAAAAATAAAGCCATATAGGGACGAATTGAGGAATGCATCTGGCACAGATTGATAATTATCCTCAAAGTACAGGAAGCCTCGTCCAAAGCCCTGTCGGCGCGTAAAGAATAATGTATTCGCCGAAAAAGCACCGGTCCGATAGCCTTGAGATTGCATCGCTTCACCGATGGTCGGATAGGTCGTATCCAAAGGCTGAGTCTCTGCCTGATGTTCGTAGGTATAGCGTCCCGTCAGCATGGAGGCGTGCGAGGGTTGCGTCCATGAAGACGGTGAGATCGCATTTTCGAAGCGGACGCCTTCTTCGGCAAGACTATCCATGAAAGGGCTTGTATCACGCTCATATCGGTAAGCAGAAAGATGGTCTGCACGCAGCGTATCTACTACAATGACAATGATATTGGGTGCGTCAGCTTGAGGTTCAGGTAGACTGGCTGTTTTTATTTTTTCACCAAGCCAGCCACCACCTTGAATGACCATGAACATTCCAACTGTAATACCAGCCAGCCACGGCAAACCGCGCTGAAATCTTTGTGAAACCAACATTTCCCGTTTGGAGAAATAGGTGAATAGCTGCACACTTAATCCAGCTGCCAACACCAGAATTGCGATGAGCGAGATCTTCCCAAACAGGATGATGAACAACCAATCAACCGCAGTGAGGAAAGAAAACAGAAACAGGCTAATCTTTCCAACCGGAATTTTTTTTCTCAGAGGAAAACCGAACAGAGCCAGAATCACACCTGCCAGCAAGAACAGAATCACATCCACTAAAGGAGCGATCCACAAGGTCTCATACCAATAAGCACGGTTTTGGAGTCGCCAGGTGAGCCATTCGAATTGATGTAAACCGAACAGCAATATACCTTCCACCAGTCCCGTAATGAGACCGAATGCGGCGGCAAGTGTGAGAATGTTTTTTGTGAAATCTTTGAAGTTATCTTTCACGATTTGACTCATTTATTATCATAGGGCCAGGTCATGCCTAGTTTGGACAGAAGATCGAGATAATAATTCTTGAGTTCATCGAACACAGTGGGGTTTTCAGAAGCAAGATTATTCTCTTGCTTTGGATCGTCGTTGAGACTGTACAACTCAACGCCATTGAATTCGTGTTCGATATATTGCCAATCCGATGAAAGCACGGTGACCATATCGCCCTTGATGGATAAATGATTCGGGTTGACCCAGCTTGACTCAGCCATCTCAGCGATCGGGTTGGGAAAAGAGGCAGCAGAGGTTGGATCAATCCACAATTGCGCCAGCGATGGACCGGGGAATATCGTCTGCCCGGGTTCGCCCAGCATATCTAACAGCATGGCAGGAACAAAAGTGTTCGAGACCGGCGTGGAAATTCTCATTGTCTGCGGCACAGCTGGCGGATACCACACGATCAACGGCACATGGATCACGGGCTTGTATAACGAGTTATGATGTTCCCACAAGCCATGCTCACCAAACATTTCACCATGATCCGAGGTGATTACCACGATAGTGTTATCCAGCACGCCACGCCCCTCTAATTTCTTCAACAACAAATCGATCTGCTGGTCGGTGTAATAAATGCCGCCGTCATACGCATCGATCTCACCCTGGATTTGCCCATCGGTCTTGGGGTTGTAAATGTCAGCCGTGGTCCAGTCGGTATTTACCAAGCCCCCTGGATTCTCAAACTCGGAAAATCGAGCGCGTTCTGGTGAGGTATACGGTGCATGGACATCATAATAGTTGATGAAGGCAAAGAACGGCTTCTCGGAGTCTTGATCGATCCAATCCAAAGCAGATTGGTTGACACTTGGCGCCCAGCGACGGTCAATGGAAAACTCCATGTTTAACACTTTGTGGAAAACATAATATTCCAAGAAGCGGCCGTACATCGTGCTGACTGCCAACTGAGGCAGGGTTTGGTAATAATCTTCGAAGTGGGCAAAGCCACGTGCAAAACCCCAGCGACTGGTAACCGTCTCAAAGTTGCCGTTAAAGGCTCCAGTGCGATAACCACGGTCGGTCAACGATTCAGCGATGGTAGGGTAGGTTCCATCAAGATCACGCCCGCCATCCGCTTTGTGTTCGTAGGGCCAGCGACCGGTGAAGAGTGAAGCATGAGTCGTCAGTGTCCACGAAGAAGCGGCATAGGCGTTCTCAAACATCACTCCTTCCGAAGCGATTCTTTTCATGGTCGGGTCTGTCTCACGGTAATACCCTTGCAGCGACATGTGGTCTGCGCGCAGAGTATCCACAACGATGAACAACACATTCGGCGTAGATTCTTTTGCAGCTGGCAGATTACTTACTGCCAGGCGTTCCTGAATCCAAAAGCCGCCTTGAATCACAACGACCAATGCGAACACAGTGACAACAAGTCCTGTAATGGATCTTTGCACAAATGGAACAAAGCGTTTTTCACGCTCAAAGATCAATGTCGAGATCTGATAGCCAATACCGGCGCTCAAGAGCGCAGTAGCGGCGGGGTTAAGCCTGCCTGAAAGATATATCAAAAGCCAATCGAAAAAGACCATAAAACAAAATACAAAATAGACAGCCTGCTTCGCCAATTTACGGGGTAAAAATTGCGCAGCAACTGCCAAGCCTGCGCCAACAAGTAGAAAAAGGATCGTATCAAAAATCGGCGCCACCCACAATACCTGCCAACCAGAGCCAAGATAGGTAATCTGCCCATTCAAGGCTTCAAAACGCCGGAGAATATAAAGTAATGTGCCTTCCACCAACCCGGCGGCTATGCCAAACCACAAGCCATGCTTGAGGATCTCGCCTGCAAATTGTTTATCGAATTTCTTCATGGAACCTGCCTTTAAATATCACTCTGAGCAGCACTAAAGGGTCCCTACCGTCATGGTATGGATTCCTCGCAGCGCTCAGAATGACAAAACAAAATCTTAGATATATCCCAATCCGCTCAAGCGTTCACGAAGCATGGCTTGCTCATCTTCATTCAACCCGGAGGTGTTGTTCAACTCCATGCCAGCTACCCAGGATCTGCCTTCAATGTTGGATGGAAGTGGATACCCAGCTAATTCAAGGATCGTCGGCGTGAGATCCAGCGTGGTGCCATCTTGATAGCCGGTGATCGGGTTATTCGAAGCGACCAGCACAAAATTATTTTCGCCGATAATCGCCAACAACGTATCATCACTCAAGTGTTGGAGTGTTTCACTCAAACCCAGGTCAAAATCAAGGTACGGGTCGGTTGAGCCGCCCTCAGCTTCGAAAGAAGCGTCCAGTTGACAGCAGTCCCAAGTTCCCGATTCGAGTTTGGTCTGCAGTGAAGCAAAGTCGGTGAACGTCGCAACATCTTTTCCAGCCTGCACGAGAAATTCACTCAATGTCAGTGTATGCGATTCGTGGCGTCCCAAAACGTTCCACTCCTGCAAATCACCATCCAACTCGCCGAAGCAACCCATTTCCATCAGGCGGCGAAAATTTTCGAGCCGCTCATCGGCGAACAACCTGGCGCGCTTTGCACCCTGTAAATTAAATACCAAAATTTTCATGACAGTAAATCACTCCCTTCCATTGCCGAACCTTTAGCAACACCAAGTGCATTGAGAATCGTGGGGGCAAGATCAACGAGACCCGGCGCGGCGGCTCCGATTTTTTTATTCATGAACAATATACCTGAAGCCAGTGCCGGATCGATCACATGATCACCGCCCCATTTTTTGGTGTTGTCAGCAAACAGGCCCTGCGGGACACCGCCTAACGGCGTATCCCACGAAACACGATAGCCTTCAGAAAAATTGACGACGAGATCGGGCGCTTCATTCGCATACGGACCGTGATAGACATCTGCGCCTCGCGCCACGCTGCGAACTGCCACTGCACTACGAGCCGGATCCACCAAACCAGTTAATCCACTTACGATCTCAGCCTGAACATTTTCCACGTCCCCAGCGCTGACGATGCCATTGGCTTCACGTCCTGTGCGGTTGAGGAAGATGCAACCCAAGCCCATCGCAAATGCCTTGGTCTTATCCCAATCCACATTCTGGAAGAAGTCACCGCTCTCGCCAGGCTTGAAACCAGACTTCAACGCCAGATAACCATTGTCATACAACCATGTGTTGAGATTCAATCCACGCTGGAAAGAGTTCATGCCGTGATCACTTAATACAACGAACAATGTGTCGTTATCAGCATGCTTCATTGCTTCGCCGACAATCTCATCATATTCGCGATAATGCTCTTCAATGACTTTGGCGTAACGCGAAACATCTTCGCCGCGATTGGCAGGGTGATTCGGTTCAGTAAAACGCCAGAACATGTGCGCCAGACGGTCTGGTGTATCGAACAGGCAGAAGAAGAATCCTTTTTCGAATCTGCCGAGTTCGTACTCCATCATCTTGCGACGTTCACGCAACACAATGCGGCATTGATCAAGATAGGAAGACTCATCGAAGCGTTCATTGTTCAAGCCGTCATGATCTTCTGCCATACCGGCGGTGTAATAACGCCCGATCTTCATCGCCAAGTCATGGGCGTATTCCTGCGGCGAACTGATCGGAAACAACGGTTCTTCGGTCTCAAAATTAACCGGTGACGCATACAATTCGAAATCAGGTGTGATCTGCCGCAGATTGAAGCGTACGATCCCTGAAACAGTTTGCATCATACCAACTTTAAATTTGACTTTTAGCCACTTGCTCCATTTACCCAGCCCCACTTCAACCTTGTCGGGTTGTCCCTGTGACGTGATGATGATCTTGTTATTCGGTTCATCGATCTGAATATTGATATCAAACTTGTGATCAGACTTCGTCTTCGGGTCACGCGGACCGATGACATGCGTGGCAACTTTCCCATTCTCCACACTGACGGTGACCACCTTCTCGCTTGATTCGCCATGAATATCTTTGCGAGTTGAATAAAACGTGGGTGTGCCAAACCCGCCACGCAGATCAGGGACACCAACTCCCGAGAGCATCCGCCCTTTTACTTTATCCGGCGGATATGCACATGGAATACGAATGATCGTTGACTCCACATCTTTCGCCGAGAGCAGATCCCAGAATGGCATACCACGCCGCATATTGACGACTTTTGGCAACACAAAAGCATTCTTCTGTTCATAGCGGCTCAATGCCATCAACGGTAGATAAGTTTTGGTGTCACGGGTCAGAAAATCGAAGATGCCATGTCCACCTGGGTTGGTACCCGTCGAAAACGTGGACCAGGCAACCGGGGTTTGTGCAGAGGCAGTAGTCTTTAGGCGCGAATATCCGCCCTGCTCACGCAGTTTCATCAAATTAGAGAGTTCGCCACGAGCCAGCATGGATTCGACGATCTTTGGTTCGAAACCATCCAGCCCGATCACGATTACTTTTTTCATCGCTAAAAATAAAAACTAGTTTTCTTTTTCTTCTTCGAGCACGTCTTCCACAACTTCGGGTGGAACTTCATCGGGCAGACCGCGCAACTTACGAACTGTTTTCTTGACGAATTTAAAGATCAGCCGCCAGAACATCAGGAAGAAGCCAGCGATCGCCGCAAGAATGGACGCCAGCGGCATCAGGGTTTCCGGTCCGAGATAACTGCGTCCGTTGATGGGATCGGAAAGCCCCAGCAAGGTAATTAATCTGGATAATCTAAAAGGTGAATTCATTTGTTTGTTCCTTTCTAGTAAACAAGCTCAAATATATTGAATATCATCGGGCGACCCGCCCATAAAAGTTGATATGCTTGAATAGCGTTGATGGGTCGCCCCTACATCCTATTATTGTTTTCGTTCACGGTAGAGTTCTTTATCCACTACACCAGCCATGACCGAAACATCCATGCTGCCACCCAGAAAGTCATTGATCTTACTCAACGAGTCTGTTGGGTCTTTGACCATCGAATTGTAATTGACATACAAAGTTTCAATATTGGGCTGACGAATGAGCCAGCCTCGTACTTCCTTTAGGTGTTCTTCATACACCTTTGCCATTTTGTCATCAGGGATATTATCATCCTCTTTACCCAAGCGACCGAGCATTTTCTTTTGCGATGACAAAATCTCGTTCAGATTACGGCGCATGAAAATGATCTTATAGCTGAAACTGGAAGGCAGGAACATGATCAAGCCGGTGACGATCTTCACCACCTTGCCCACTGCTTCCGGCATCCATGCCAAATCGCCGTCTTTCATGTTTTTGACACGCTCGAACTCATAATAACCTTTGGGGTTATTGGCATCGGCTTCACGCAAATTATCGGTGAGGATGGCTTGTCCGCCTGCTTCGAGCATCTTCATCATCATGGATGTGCCCGAACGCGGCAGACCGGACACGATGATTACTGGCTTTGAATCCATTATTTCACTCCCAGAACGATTTCAGATGCTTCGCGGGCATGACGGCTGACCGACTCGCCATTCGTGAGCGCAGGATAAATCTGTGATGTGGTGGCGAGAAAGAGATTCTCAATCGGCGTTTTGACAGTTGGAACCTGATCAGTCTCATTCAGACCATGCAGCGGCTCAACATAACGCTCACGATGAATCAGGAAATACTTAACCGAGGATGTATCAAAATCCGGGAACATCGCCCACAGGTTCTCAAACCAGATGCTTTTGATTTCTTCATCTGTCTTTTTCTGCCACTCACTGCCCGGAGCAGTGTACTTTGGCAGATACACC
>Ga0137333_1000473_pt1 | contig 10522 bp, 7 predicted proteins | sample EasRivERMLT231_2_FD_102286 | JGI IMG/M metagenome (GOLD analysis project Ga0137333, IMG submission 102286) | Soil microbial communities from meander-bound floodplain in the East River, Colorado, USA - East River MetaG ERMLT231_2 | ecosystem: Environmental > Terrestrial > Soil > Floodplain ... | reverse complement strand
GAGTATTTCCCCCGATCACCCAGCGCACGAGTTCTTCATAGAGCGCTATCAGCGCGGACGCGAACATTGGGTTCAGGCGATTACACAAGCACAGCAAGCCGGAGAAGTTCGTTCGGATATTTCCCCTGCGACATTAGCGGCACTGATCTTTGCCATGATGGATGGTTTGCAAGTCCAATGGCTATTGGAACCTGAGAATATTGATATGCCAGGACTGTTTCGAGTACTGATGAATATGCTACGGTCAGAGGCTGAATAAATTCGGCTGGCCGCTACCGCGTGAAAGCCACCATCTCCGTTGATTACCGCGTCAGTGACGGCGCCGAAGCCGCACAGTTCATCCAAGCACTGGCGGCTTTCTGGAAAACCCTGTGAGGATGTTGGTGTAAGTAAATGCAAAACTCTGAATTCTTCATGAACTCAGAGTTTTTTGTTGGTAAAGAACCTGACGGTTTTATATCTTCGTTATCGCATACAGAATCAACGAAACGATCAGTTTCTTCCTGCGTCTTGTACCCAGTCTCAAGCTTGGGCTTTGGCAAGCCGCCGATTTTCTATCTTTTGTTTGGCTAATTTTTCAGCCTCAGCCTTTGCCATGCGATACGTGGCTGCTTCATGTATGGCAAGAACCTCCGCTGCCTGGCTCGCTTTCTGAGCTATTTGAGCATCCGACGTTGGAACATTTGCCAACGCTTCTTCCGCGAGATTTCCTAATAATTCCTTGACATTGTCGAAGCTCTCTTCAAAACTCCTGGTCGTGAAATCCACATACTGGAAGCGGCGCAGGCGTAAGGGTACATCGCACTCTTCCAGCAGGATCGGCAAAATCCGCTTGTCATGGTCAATAGCGTAACCGATCTCAGCTTGGACATTCTCAGAAGCAATGGAAGCGGGCGTCAGGATGATCACAAAGATGGAACATTCCCATAAAGCCTTCTCCACCTCATCGTCCCTGCGTGAACCGGCGGGCAGATCCAACAGATCAAACCAGACGGGATATCCGCCTACCCTCAAGCCTTTTATAAGTTTGGTCGCAAACTCCTGATCGATGCTTGAATAACTGATAAACGCATAGCGTTGTTTTTCGTTTGACATTTTTGTTTCTCCTACTTTCAATTACCTAATATTATTTTGAGTTGATCAAAACTTAGTTCCAATACATTTACACAGAATCTCTCTATTCAGACAGGCAAAGATTCGTTCGATCCGATTAACGAACATCGGAACCACAAAGAGTGGATTCCTAAAAAATTATTAAGTTCGTTTATCAAGGGTAAAGAATAGTAAAAAGCCAATCCACGCCCCACTCATTCAGCTTCAAGCTATAAATCATTATATCCCCAAAAAGTCTGTTGCAATGGAGCAAAAGCCATCAGCTCCATCGACTATAAATATCCAGACCGCATCGCATATAAGTTCAAGGGGTTCATTCAAATATAGTCAGGAGGCAAGTTTTCAGTTCGATAAACGTCCTTCCTAATTTTTCCACCAATCAAATTCAAATAAAGGAGACACATTATGAACAGTTCAGTAAGTAATATATCCAATGTACCGGGTGGTATGCCAACCTGGGACAACGAGGAAAAAAAGTTAAAGACACGAAGATGGTTTCGTCTGCTGGTCATTGTTTTCGTAGCCCTATGGCTGATATTGATCGGGTGGGTGTTGTCGTCCCATCCGAAAGAAGCAGATGCCTTGCCGTTGGCAGTGGGCGCAAATTTGACAATCGTGCTGGCTCCCGTGCTGGCTGCTGCTGCCGCAGTGGAGCGAACCCTTGAGAGTATTTTCAATGTGCTCGAAAATAGTTGGCGTACGATGGTTGCCTATCTGGGACGCGGACTGCGCTGGCTGAAAAATGCCGAGGTAGAAGTACAGCAGGCCCGTCAATTCCTGGCTGACGCGTCCGAAAAATACAGCGCACAATTACAGGATATCCAATTCGGCCGGACCTCAGCCTCTGCTTTGGCAGATGAAATACAGGCGAAGGTTAATGCAGCCAACAAACTAATGATCCTGGCACAACAGCGCCTCGAAAATGCCGAGGGGAATCTTGCCAATATCACTTCAGCTGATAGTTATATCGGTGTCAAGACCGCGGCTTCCATCATACTCGGCTTGATGCTGGGCGTCATTATTGCTGCACTCGGTCAACTGCAAATGTTTGCCATGTTGGGTATTGGTATTGTCCGCGCACCAATTGATATATTAATCACTGGTCTTGTCATCGGTAGTGGATCGTATCCGGTCCATTCACTGGTTGGTATTCTACAGCAAGGCAAGGGGACCGTGGATAGCCTCAAAGGCTATATGAATCGGCTGTCCCCGGAAGCACAGGCGATCAGACAGAAGATCACAACCGTTCAAACTCCCACGGAAGCTGGCGAGCCAGCTCAAATTCAGCAGTCAGTCGTGGAGACTACTACAGCCAAATCCACAGGCGAGGAAACCAACAAGTAATTCAGTTGACGTTCATACAAAGTCCGGCTTTCTAATTCTGATAGCTGGACTTTGTAACTTATCTGCTCCACGCCATTGCATTTCACTAGCGGTGAGATGCAATTCTATTGCCACAAATATTATGCTATATTCAGCCCATGACCATCCACTTCCTCAACTGCGGATCGATGCGACCGTACTTCCCGCCGGTCATCAACGGCGTGACCTGTTTCCTGATCGAAACAAATCACGGACCTGTTCTCGTGGATACGGGCTTTGGCACGCACGATTATCTTTCGCCGAATCGCTCGCTGAAGTTCTTTCTTACACTGATGGGGTCTACAAGAGATATAAACGAAACAGCCTTCCATCAAGTGCAACGACTGGGATACAAACCTGAAGATGTAAAACATATTATCCAAACCCATTTGCATGTTGACCACGCCGGTGGATTGCCTGATTTTCCCCATGTGCAGGTCCATGTGCTGAAAGCAGAACATGACCACATCAGGTCACACCGTAGCTGGGAATATCATCCGGAACATTGGGCTCACAAACCGAATTGGGTTCTGCATGAGACCAAAGGTGAAAAATGGTATGACTTCGATGCAATTCAACTCGAAGGTTTTGAGCCGGAAATTTGGCTGGTTCCATTAACCGGTCACACGCCTGGGCATACAGCCGTGGCGATTAAGCAGGAGCAGACTTGGGTCATGCACGGAGGCGACGCCGTCCCGTTTGACATGAAGGTGGATGAAGTCAACGAATGGATCACCAACAAAATGTTAGGTCCGCATCTGATGCGCATCCGCGAGTTCATGAAGACACATCCTGAAGTGAAAATTGTGGGGAGTCACATGTCGCTGGATTTTTACGAAAGAATTTAAGCGCTCATTCGGGGCTAAGCCCGAATGAGCGCAATATTACAACTTCACCATATCATCTTCCCAACTTGTGGCTTTGCCATCGCGTTGGAGTTGCGCAACCCGCTCAGCATAGACTTTCGCCACCTGATCATCAGGATTAATAGTAAGCACTTTGCCAAAGCCATCCAGCGCCAGATTCAAAACACTACGTTGATATTGTTTTAAGGCTTCATCAAGTAGCCCGCGCGTCTGCAATTTGACATCATCCAGCGGATCGACACCACTCAGAATCTCATAAATGGAGACAGCCTGCCGCTTACCCTTCACACGCACGATCCCCAGCGAGCGATGCGGATACGTGGAAGTTAACTTATTCAACGTTTCTTCACTAACAATAATGCCGGACCCAAAAACTTTGGTAAGGCTTTCCAAACGCGAAGCTACATTTACCACATCAGAAATAACTGTTCCTTCCATGCGGCGCGACTCCCCCACTGTACCAAGCATTAGCGTACCCGTATGAATACCAATACCAATGCGCACATAAGCATTCTTCGGCCGAGTTTGATTGAACTCAATCAAACTTCTTTGCATCTCGCGCGCCGCATTCACCGCATCATCTGGTGACTTAGAGAACAGTGCCATCACACCATCGCCCAGGAATTTATCAATGAATCCGTTATGTTTACGAATGATGGGACCCAATCCGCTTAATAACGTGTTGACGAATTGGAAGTTCTCTTCAGGTGTCAAATTCTCAGAAAGCGTCGTGAAGGAGCGGATGTCTGCAAACATCACGGTCATTTCTTTTTGGATCTGATCACCGAGTTTCACATTCAAAATACTGTCCTGTCCAAGTTGATCCAAAAATTCACGCGGCACAAAACGCGCATACGCATTGTTGATCTGCGCCAAACTCAGGTGAACGCGAATACGTGCCAGCAATTCCTGTTTCGAGAACGGCTTGACCATATAATCGTTCGCGCCTGCATTCAAACCTTCCACCAGATCAGAAGCCTGATTGCGCGCGGTCAGCATAATGATCGGCACCTCGGTTGGCGCAAGTTTTTCGCGGACAGTCTCACAAAACTCATACCCTGACATGCGCGGCATCATCACATCCAAAATAATGAGGCTGGGAATAAGTCCCTCATCGATCAACTTCAATGCCTCAGCGCCGCTCTCCGCCTGATGCACACGATAATTCGATAATGCCAAATGATTTTGAAGCACCTGCAAATTCACCAACTCATCATCCACGATCAGAATATCGAAGTGCTCAGCGCCAATTTCATCATTCTTATTTTCAACAACAGTTACCGCTTCACGATTGTCAACCACTGAGACCAGCCTGGCACTGCCAATCGACTTCACAGGTTCTGTTCGCACTTGAGTCTCTGCAACCGGCAAAGTGAATATAAAACTTGACCCCTTGCCAACTTCGGATTCGACCTTGATCATCCCGCCATGTAATTCGACTAGACGCCGCGTCACCGACAACCCCAAGCCTGTTCCACCATAGACGCGTGCCACCGACCCGTCAGCTTGTTCGAAAGCTTCGAAGATGCGTTCCTGCTTTTCAGGTGCAATGCCGATGCCGGTATCCGCCACTGAGATGGCAAGCATATTCCCGGCTTGTTGCGCGCTGACCACGATCTCGCCTGCATGCGTGAATTTGATCGCATTACCCACCAGGTTATGCAAAATTTGTTGCAAGCGATTCTCGTCCGCATATGCCAACGGGAAATCAAGCGGAATACTATTGGCAAGCTTCAGTGATTTGCCGCCCACCAATGGATTATTCAATGTCAACACAATATTCGCCGCACCATGGATGTCGACAGGCACAAGCTGCAGTTGCAGGTCCTTATGGGTCAGGCGCGAGAAATCCAATATGTCGTTGATGAGATTCGTCAGGCGACGTCCACTGCCTACAATGAGGTCAAGGTTTTTCGCCTGAGCTTCGGTCAACGAACCTGCAGCACCGTCCAACATAGAATCGGCGAGACCGATAATGCCGTTGAGCGGCGTCCGCAGTTCGTGCGATGTGTTGGCAAGGAATTCGTCCTTGAGGCGATCTGTCTCGCGCAAAGATGTGACCATGCTATTAAACGATTCGGTGAGAAACCCGATCTCATCGGCATGCACTACATTCACATTCACATCGCGCTTGCCGAGATTTACATCACGCACGCCCTTTAACAAATTATCCAGTGGGTGAACAAGGCTACTGGTAAAGAACAAGGGGAATAATGTCAGCGTAATGAACGTTGCAACCAGCATCAAACCCGCCAATGGTGCGCCGCCCTTATCATTAATGAAGCTCAGCCTTTCGCTCGCCTGCCAACCTAGGATATAGCGCGCGCCATTGAATTCACGCGAGTAAATATTGTAAACGCCTGAACTCTGCAATCCTACACGGACGCGCGTACCAGTGCTGTCCACATCCGTGAGTTTCTCCTGGACGAGGGTCTCCCAAATGACGTTGCGGTCCGCTAGCGGGGAGGTATAAAGCATCTCGCCAATGGCACCAACTGTCGGCTGGTAAATGGAGGCGAAGACCAGGTTTGCAGGTAAAGCTGCCGGGTCAAGTTGTCCATCAATGAGCGGAGATTCCGCCACGTGCTCTACATCCAAAATACGTTCGTTGTCAAACGTCTGCCCATAGAACGGCAGAATGATATTGCTGACTGCGCTCATCACACCTAATACCACCACTAGTGTGCTGATGAGCAATTTATTCATGAATGTGGAAGTCTCGGGCGCGTAATTGAGATATGTCATCACGAACGCAAAGAAGATCAACAACAAACCAATGTTGAGCACATAATCCGGACGGCTCTTCACCAGACCAAACGCAGAGTCAGTCGCCAGCAAAAGAGTCGGCATGAGGAACACACCGAGAAATGCGCGCGCGGCGCGTTCGTTCTTTTGACTTGGCGAAATGAATTCGCGCACCCAATCGCCAACTCCCTTTTCTTTTTTGGCGCGCATGGTGATGATGGTTTGATAGATCCACTGCCGTGTCATCACAATGGCAGACCATAAGAAACCTAGCAAGCCGCCGCTGATCTGAAACAAGCGCAATGGGTCAAACCAATCCAGCCTGCCGGTTGCTGCGGCATAGAACTGCACGCCGATCAACAACGTCCCTACAACTGCATAAAGTGTAAAGAAAAATCTTGCGACGGTCTCTTCGCGTTTAAAAACCAATTCAGGGAAGTGATACGCAAACGGCACGAGACCGATCATGATCCACAACAACGGCACAGTTTCTGCCGGGTCAAGATAATCTGTGAACGGCGGCAGCATCGCATCGGTGACCAACAAGATGATATTGAACGCAGTTGCGCCAGCGAACGTGATGCCAAGCAGGCGTGCGGTTTGTGATTTTCCCCGGAATAGAATCACCATAATAACCGCGCTCAAGACCAAGCGTGTGAGCCCGGCAACCGAACTTGAATTGAAAAATATTTCTAAGGACATGAAAGCATTATATACCCATTAAATTCAGAATGACTTTCGGCATCATGTTAAGCAGTTTTCAATTTCTTAAGTAGCGATGCATAGCGGGATGTCAGATGAAACCACGGCGGCGACCATTTCACTTGCGGGATTCCCCGACGGACGACCTTCCGCATCTCATCTGGACCCTCGAACTGCTCCAACAAAAGGAGACTGCGCCCCACCTCGAACGCTGCATGCGCATCCGAACCAACTGTGCCCGGAATGTTATACTTTTCCGCAAATTTCCTCGCCGCGCGATTAAAACTCGGGAACATACAGCGCGAGTTATATACCTCAATCGCATCTACCTGCGGCAGGATCTCAAGCAGGTCTTCTTCCTTCCAACCACCTGACCTGAATTTATCAAATGGATGCGAAACACTGATAAACGCACCTTGATCTTTGAGTCGGCGAATTGTCTCGACTGGGGAAAGAAGCGGGGGAATTTCTTCAGTCACGAACGCCGCAAGGATCTCTCCACGCGTCGTCATGATCTCCTCACCCACAATGATCAATTCTGGGTCCAAAGCCTGAGCCGCCCGCGCGCCTGCGATCGTGTTGTGATCGGTAATGATAAGGCGATCAATTCCCTTGCGGCGCGCCACGGCGATCAAATCCGCTAGGCTGGTGAGGGAATCCTTTGAGGCATGAGTATGGGAGTGGAATTCGACGCGCAACATGCCATTCATTTTACCGCCATAAGTCGTTGGCACATTAGTAGTTTTTGTTATAAAATTCATCCCACATGGACGATATATCTCTTCAAAAAGCCATGGGTTCGGAGATAAGGAATGGTTCATCAAAGTTGCAATGAATTGGAAGAACTCATCAGAATATTGCATCATGGAGATCAGTCAGGGATAAATAGTGGGCTGATGGACAATGAGTATTTAATAAAGATGATGGAATATCTTTCATCAGAAGATAGTGAGGAGATTGCAAGAATTATCGGATGGCTGGAGGATGATTCCAATAGGAACGAAATTGAGTATGTGGATCTAAGACCAAGTATTCTGATCATGATTGCATATGCCAGTTGCAAGTTGGAAGATCAACAGCAAACCCTTTATTACGCCAAGTTCGCTACTGAGCAATTTCCGAAGTATCAAAATCTCTGGAACGAGGCACTAGCGTTCTGGTTTCTTGGAATGGTATATCGAAATAATGGCTATATTGAGGAATCTGAAAGTGCATTAAAAAACGCGGAAGAACTCTTAAAAGAACATACACAGACACTTAGAAAATATAACAATACATCACGAGATCTCTGTTTTGAATATATTCGCAGGATTGAACAAGAAATCAGAAATCTACCAGCTTATACATACTCATCATCGCCACCCCGAAATAAGGAAGCCAGAGATCATCCAGGATGGGGCGTAAATAAATCTAGACAACCATCTTCTTCAGAGATGGCAGGATTCGATTCCACACCTATGACAACAAATGGTTTTACGATAGACAGTGTCCACTTGAGTCCAATAAAACATAGCAATAAAACCCCAGCACGAAAAAAGATGGAGGGGGGATCCCCAAATTCTATATTACCTCCAATAGGATCACCACCATTTCACATTGTTATTCCTGTCGATATTCAAGCCCTCATGTACCCTCAAGATGGATCTCGCCCACTAACCGCAAATTTGTATGAACAGCTTAGAGAATACAATCGCCGGAAAGCAAATCGCATCTCAACAAATGAAGATGAGCAGGCTAAAAATCACCAACTTGCTTACAATCCACATCCGTTTAATCAGTGGTTCCCAATTTATGGCAAAGCGACTGCCGGACCGAAAGGAGAGGTTACATTCGAAGTACCTGAAGTTACAAATGGCGTCACCGAAGATAATGAGGTGGAATTTTTCGGAATCAAGCACAATATTTATTCCTCAAAAGAAAAAGACTCGCAAATCAAGATCAGTAACACTAAAACATATGGTTGGCTTATGATTGTAGGAGAAAGTATGAACATTGCATCTCCTATACCAATTGACAACCAGGACTATGTTTTATTTTACAAAATAAACGATTTGGATTCCTGCATAAATAAAATTGTCATCGCAACAAAGCCAGAACTCGATGAGCAGTATCCAACACTAGTCGTTAAGCGACTTATAGCGACGATTCCAAATTCCAAAAAATGGGGTGATGGGAAGAAAAAATATTATTTACATTCCGAGTCTTCGTGGGATGAATACAAGGACAATATTGAGTTTACTGAAAAAAACCAATTAATTGGGGAGGTAATCGCGGTTGCTAAACGAGTGAAATGATTTCTCGTTTGGTATTCGTGAAAAGATTATCATCGCCAAGAGCTACAAATCGTTAGCCAGATTTTTTGAGCGTCTTAGTCGATGTCAATGAGTATATTGTGGCAGATTCCCAACTTGATCTTGCATACTCAATATAACTAATAGCTTCAATTATTTTTACTTCATTTTCAATTAGAAAATCAAATTGAATTTCCCTAGTTTGCCCTGGTTCTAGTTCTTTCATTTTTCCCCGCAATTGACTCCACTCGCGAAGGCCAAGCGTTATCCAACCTAGTCTTTGCCCCGAGTCTGTAAATAATCCTCTCGATATTCCCAAACGTATTTCTTCTGACCTTTTAATAGCCTCATGCAGTATTTTTTTGATTTGCTCTGGAACAGGAAAGACCTGCCGGATGGAAATTTTCCCACTTCCCAAGTCAAGTTTAGTTTTTCCTTCATTTGTGACGGTCACAAAAACGCTTAGATAAACCATACCGTTTTTTAGATCATAATGCTCAATTCTATGTTGAATCTTTGGGTATGGATGTTCATAACGATTCTTTATGTAAAGCTCATATGTCCATACACCTGCAATAACAATAGCAATTGCCTCAGTAAGCGATTTTAAAATATCAACTCTCGCCTGTAGATCTGAAACTTGATCTTGACTAGGAGTTAATTTTATGATTGGCGCACCCAAAAACGACAATCCTAGGTAAAGAATCACAATAAGCATCATTGTTGCCCAAAACAAGATTTTTCGCATGAAAATAGTATATACTTTCATAGTTAGCGATGTCAAGCGAGAGATGTCAACAAAAAATGTGACAAAATAGGTATTCAAATTATCAAAGCGCATCTTCTACTCTGTACAGGATATCCTTACTAAGCATAATTTCAGATTTTGTTATAAAATTCATCCCAACATGGACGAGACTCCGCTTTTCAAGAAACCCTGGTTTTATATTGCCGCCTGGCTTGCAATATTGCTTGTTGTGTATGGCTGGCAGATATTTCGCCTTGGGGGGGTGCAGGCGAGCATTCTATATATTCTGCTTGATCTGGCTTGCCTTTTCCCTGCGTTGCTTGTATTGTGGATCGCGTTCTTTGCCCAATTCGTTTTGCCCGTACGGACCTTCCGTGACCGGCAAAAGATATTCGACCGCCTGATCACCTATCTTTCCGGCGGGCATGGACCCGCCATGTTCATCCGCGATGGGGAATTGATCAAGCGCGAAGGCGAAGAACGGCAAAAAGGACCCGGCGTATTATGGCTTGATTCAGCCAGCGCGGCAGTCACCCGCACGGCGGTGAAGATCAAACAGACCATGGGACCTGGTGTGCACTTCCTCGATAACGGTGAACATATCGCCGGTATCGTTGACCTGCACGTTCAATCACATGGTATTGGTCCTAAAGAGTCTGATCTGCCATTTGACTCACCAGATAACTATGACGAGG
>Ga0137333_1000472_pt1 | contig 10543 bp, 6 predicted proteins | sample EasRivERMLT231_2_FD_102286 | JGI IMG/M metagenome (GOLD analysis project Ga0137333, IMG submission 102286) | Soil microbial communities from meander-bound floodplain in the East River, Colorado, USA - East River MetaG ERMLT231_2 | ecosystem: Environmental > Terrestrial > Soil > Floodplain ... | reverse complement strand
TGGCCGAACAAACCGAACGCGCCGATACCCTGGCAGTTGAAAAACATGCGCTCCTGGCCCGCCTGGATGGTTTGATTTCAAATGCGACGAATGCGGCGGCGTTTGACGCGACCAGAAAAACACTCGAAGAATCCAACCGCAAGCTCACGTTGGATAAGGAAATCCTGCAGTCGCGCGTGCGCGAGTTGGCGGCGAGCGCGGAGTCAGCGGATGCCTTGCAAGCTGAAAACCAGTTGCTCAAGCGACAATTGGCGGACGCGAAATCCGCCGCGCCCGGCAAGGTTGACAATGCAGTTCGTCAGCTTCAACAAGCCCAGGCGCAATTGGCCGCGCTGCAATCCGACGCCGAGATTCTGCGGCTCGAAAAAATTGCGCTGCAAAATCGGGTGAAACAAATGTCGGCGGCGCCGGTGACCACCACGGTCCTGCCCACGGCCGGCCGGCCGGAAGACATGGAGCACATCAAACAATTGGAACAGGAACGGGAGGATTTGCGGAAAAAACTGGAAACTGCCAACAAGGAACTTTACGGGCGCGACAGCCGGAAAGTCGTTGCGAGAATTGACGAACTGTCCAACGAGATCGCTGCGCTTCGTGCCAGGCTGCAGGCATTTGAAGCCCGGGCAGTGCCGTACACGGCCGAAGAGCTTGCCATGATGCAACAGACTGCGCCTCGCGTGGCCCCGGCCGACCCGAAAGCCGGCAAAAAATCCACAAGAGAATTGCCGGCTGGCACGGCTTCGTTGGCCGCTGAAGCGCAGCGCCTGTTTTCCGCCAGGGAATTCGCGAAAGCGGAGGAGAAGTACATGGAGATGTTACGGCAAGATGAAAAAAGCGTTTACACGCTCGCGAATCTCGCGGCCATCCAGCTTGAGTTGAACCGGCTCGACGAGGCGGAAAAGAATATCACGCAAGCTTTGGCGTCGTCGCCGGAGGACGCCTTCAGCCTGTCCATTCTCGGCTATGTGAAGTTTCGTCAGGAAAAATTTGACGAGGCGCTGGACGCACTCAGCCGGGCGGCCAAGCTCAATCCCGACAGCGCGGAGATTCAGAATTATCTGGGGGTCACGCTCAGTCACAAGGGCCTGCGCGGGCCGGCGGAAACGGCGTTGCGCAAAGCCATCACACTCGACCCGGCTTACGGCAGCGCGCACAACAATCTGGCGGTGATCTATCTCAGCCAGAAGCCGCCTTTCACCGACCTCGCTCGCTGGCATTACCAGAAAGCGCTGGCCGCCGGCCATCCACCCAATCCTGAGCTGGAGAAATCACTCGACCCGAAAGCCGAAAAAACCGTGATCCTTCCGCGAGTAGATTGACGATTGCGCAGGCACTAACGCAAACGCGGCAGCGATTGAAGTTCCACGCGCAGATCGCCAGGCGACCAGATTATTCTTGAAACCACATGCTTCGACAGGACTTTCACGAACTGACCATCGCAACACGCGGACGCGGACTTTACGAATTCACCCGCGAGGTGGAAGCCTGGGTCGCCCGCAGTGGGTTGAAGAACGGTCTGGTCACGCTCCATTTGCGGCACACGTCCGCTTCGCTGCTGATTCAGGAAAACGCCGACCCGGACGTCCGCGCGGACCTGGACCGCTTCTTTGCGCGGCTGGTGCCGGACGGCGATCCGTTGTTCGAGCACACGTGCGAAGGTGATGACGATATGGCCGCGCACGTCCGCACGGCCCTGACCACGGTCAACCTCAGCATCCCGGTCAACGGCAGCCAACTGGCGCTGGGGACGTGGCAGGGAATTTATCTTTGGGAACATCGCCGCGCGCCTCATTCGCGCCGCATCGCGCTGCATTTGATCGGTGATTAAACTCGCCAAGGCGCGAGTGCGATGGCACGTTGCGCGCGTTTCATGCAAGCTATGAATTCTGTGTTTCGTTTCACTCGCCAGTCTGTCCGGGCAGTTGTGTTGGCTGGCATCGTCGTTGCGGGTCGCGCTGAAATTGTCACCAACCGCTTCGGTTTTACGGGGCCGGAAATCTTTCCAATAGACAGCGCCATCGGTTTGCTTCAGGCGGCGGACCTCGACGGCGACGGATTGAAGGACCTCGTCATCATCAACAACTCACGCTCGAAGATCACTTTGCTCTACAACCAAACGGGCAAGACTAATGCGGTCACCCAGCCGAAGCTCCAGACCCGGCGCGAGATGAACGAATTGCCGCCGGACGCACGGTTTCGCATTGATTCCATTGCTTCGGAGAAACGCATTGCCGCGATGGCCATCACTGATTTGAACGGCGATGGCCGGCCGGACATCGCTTATTACGGTGAGCCAAAGGAGTTGGTGGTGCTTTACAATGAGGGCGCGGGCACCTGGAGCACCTCCAAGCGGTGGCCCATCGAGGACGGCCAGCTTACTCCGAACGCGATGACGGCGGACGACTTGAACGGTGACGACCGCACGGATCTCGTTCTGCTGGCGGAGAACCACGTGTATTTGCTGGCGCAAAAAGAGGATCGCACCCTGGCCGAACCGGAAAAAATTCCCGTCTCCGGCATCGTCATGTCTGTCCAGGTGCTCGACATCGACGGCGACCGGCGAAAGGATTTGTTGCTGGTCAACTGGGAAAGTCCGACGCCATTTCGTTTTCGTCTGCAAGGAGCGGACGGGCAGCTCGGACCCGAAACCTACTTCAGCCTGCCACCGATCCGTTCCTATTGGGCCGATGCACTCGAAGCCAACGAGAAAATCTTTGTGATGACCATCGCGCAGAATTCCGGGCGGGTGCAAATCTCGCAATTCACCCGGAAGCCGGCGGAGACGCTGTCGGAATCATTCAAGCTGGGACAGTTTCAAGTCCTGCCGTTAAGCAAAACCGGCAAAGCGCGCCGCGGTCTGCTCTGGGCTGACGTCAACGGCGATGCGCGGGCAGACTTGCTTGTCGCCGAGCCGGAGAGCGGAAAACTTTCCGTCTATTTTCAGAAAGCAGACGGCTCAATCGCTTCGCCGCGGGCGTTTCCCTCGCTGGCTGGCGTGAGCGACATCGTCGTGGCTGATTGGGACGGCGATGGGAAAACCGAGATTTTTCTCTCGAGCGTGGACGAGCGGCAGGTCGCCGTGGCTCGTTTCGATGAGAAGGAACGGCTGCCATTTCCCACGTTGATTCCGTTCGAGGGCAGGCCGCTGGCGCTGGCGGTCGGTTCGCTGCAAACAGGCGACAAACCCACGCTGGCGGTGCTGGTGGACCAGGATGGCAAACGGGTTTTGGTGACGCGAACCGCGGCCGGTAAAAGCAAAACCCAGAGGCTCAGCGAGAGTTTCAAATCCAACCCCACGACGCTGTCCGTTCATGATGTCAATCAGGACGGCCTGGCTGACCTGGTTGCGCTGATTCCTTATGAAAAAGTCAAAGTGCTGTTACAAGTTGCGGACCAGGATTTCGACGAACAGGATGTCGCGCCGCCGGGCGGCATTGATATCGCGCAACCGTGGCTGAGCGTTGCGGACGTGGACGGCGATGGAAAACCGGAACTGTTGTTGACGCAGAAGAATTTCCTGCGCGCAGTTGTGTTGAAGGCCAAAGAGGCATCGCAGGATTCAAGCAACGGGGCAGGGTGGGTTTTCCAGGTGAAAGACCAGATCAACGGCGCGGGCAGCAACTCACGCCTGACTGGCGCGGCGGCGCTGCCGCGCGGCACGAATACCGTGGCTTCGCTGCTGCTGCTGGACGCAGAACGCAAGGCGTTGACGCTCTGCGAACGCGACGCCGCCGGCGTGTGGCAGGTCGTGCGCAACGTGCCGCTTCCGGTCTCGGAGTTTGGTGGCCTGCAACCTGTGGCATTGGGCGGGCGCGAAGCCAACAGCGTCGGCTTTGTCGGCTTGAACGCGGTGGCCTGGATGCCGTTGAACGGTGATACCTGGGAACTCACGACGCTGGACGGTTACGAAACGCCCATCAAAGACGGCTACCTGCGCGACGTGATTTCCGGCGATCTGGACAACGACGGCCGCAAAGACCTGGTGTTCATAGAAACCGCCAAGAATCATCTGGACCTGGTCATTTTCGACGCGAAGCACAAGCTCATTCCGGCGGAACGCTGGCAGGTGTTCGAGCAGCGCACATTTCGTGGGCGCGCCGGTGATATTGCCGAACCCCGCGAGGCGCTGGTTGCCGACTTGACGGGCGACGGCAAGAATGATCTGGCCGTGGTCGTGCATGACCGGATTCTGGTGTACCCACAGGAGTAACGTTGTTGAATCGTTGATGAGTTGAAGTGGCACAGAGGACCTGCCGGACCTCCAGCATTACGATCCAACAGTTCGCCTCCTACCTGCCGCCTGCCACTGCTTCGCGCGGACCCATCCGAAAAAGACCCGACGGAATCGGGACGTTATCGTGTTGATGGTCCCGGATTTCGCTGATTCAATCACCGGGAAGTAATCACTCATCGTGTTAATCATTTGCCAGATGTATGTCCCGCATACTTGTCATTCATCCGCAACGCGGATTCCTGGAAATGGTCAGGCGGGTGTTGACGGGCGCGCACGAGGTGGACGTGTTCGATAGATACGAGCCCGCCATCAAGCGTCTCAACTCAGAACCACCGTACGATGCAGTCCTTTGCAGCCTGAACGAGCTTGGGCTAACGACAGAAATCTTTGAGAGAGCTTCTGAATCTACTGATGCACGTCTGATTCCAATTGCGAGCAACCTGGCGCAGGCCGCCAGTTTTTGCGAGCGATGGGACTCCGATGTCAGCCATAAGGGGAATAAGGGCGAAATTGGCATTGCGTGGCTGCCCGAACGGTGTACGGCAGGCGAAATCCTGGCGCTCTTCCGGCCACCGGCGCAAAGGCCGGTTTTGGAGGCAGGAGCCGTCGGCGTGGAAAAGGAGCAGCACAACCTCATCCTGACCAGCGGAACAATCATTGACGGCTATCGTCTTGTTTGCATTATCGGCAAGGGCGGATTCGGCACCACCTGGCTGGCTGTCAATGAAGCGACCAACAAACAAGTGGCCCTGAAGTTTGTCGAGGGTGAGGAGCAAGTGAATCAGGAACTGGCCGCGTTGCGAAGATACGTCCATGTTGCCGACCGTAATGAGCACCTGATTCCCATCGAACATGTCAATCGCGATGGATTTCGCCTTTGGTTCGTCACACCCCTGGCCGATTCATTGACCGGCGGTGATACCGCCGGCGCGTACAAACCATTGTCCCTCGAAAACCGGCTTCAGGCTGTGGGACACTTGGTCGAGAGGGAGGCAGTCAGGATTGCAATTTGCATGGTTCGGGCGCTGACAACGCTTCACGAGGCCGGCTTGCTGCATGGAGACGTTTCCCCATCCAACATCCTCAGCCAGCACGGTCGTTGGGTGTTGGCGGACCCCGGCTTGGTGCGCTTTCTGGGCGAACATGGCATCTGCAGAAACAGGACTTACTACCCGCCGCCAAAGGTGGATCGGGCCAGCCACGACCTCTATGCCGTCGGCGTGCTGGTCTGGGAAATGGTTTCGGGAGTTTGGGAAATGGTTTCCGGCAAAGAGCGCCTGAGGCTGGAAGGAAGCATGCTGAACTTCATTTCCAAAGACCTCCCGACCGGGAAAATCATAGGTCGGGCGGTTTCCGAAAATGTCGAGCAGCGATACATGACGGCGGGAGAAATGTTGCGGGACCTTGAATCGCTTGCAGTCAAGCTGGCGCGCAAGTCCAGTGTCCAGGACTCTTTGTACACCAAACTCCGACCGCTCCGGACCAGTCAGGCTGCTCCCTGAGGAAAAGCAGTTTCCCGCCGCGCACACAACCTACTTTCTCAACTGCGGCGGCGTTGGGGAAAAATACTTGAACGTGATTCCGTCCACATTGGCGCTGCCGGCAAAGACGGTGAAATGGAAAAAGCGGGCCACTTGATCATAGCCCGGCAGCAGCGAGTAATCCATCCAGTCACGGAAAGTCCTCTCAGGTCCGGAAAACGGAATGCTGTCCGCCAGCGGAGCATATCCGGCGGTGAGGCTGTCGGTGGTGGACCCGCTCGCCATCACGCCCTTGCGGAGCGCCTCGAATGCAAGGCGCATACTCTCGGCTTTGTTCTCGTACGAGAACAGCCCGGTACCTTGTCCGCCAACCTTCTGACTTGCCTCCACCAAACCCGGTGTTTCCCGCAAGGCCTTGTTCTGGCCTTCACTGCTGCGGAGGTACTCCTCGAGCGTCGCCACGTCGGTGCTGATGGCCACGTAGCCAGCGCTCGCGGCGTAACTCAGATTGCGCGGCACTGGCCGGGTGGCACCGCCAGTTTCCAGTCCAGGTATCTTGAAGCTGAAGATCTTCCGGCCCAGAAACTCGCGCTCCTGTGGACGCATGGCGTCTGGCCAGCGGATGACCAGCAGGCCCCTTAGCGCCGAAGCCAGCTTTTCAGCGTTGGGCGAGCCGATCAACAGAAGCGAGGGCGGAGAATTCATTTCCGCGGCTGAACTGCCGCGCGGCGCCTTCTCGTAGGAAATCAGATCATCGCCGAGATTGCCGACCAGGTCCCGGCGGAGATTGTAATTCGGGTCATCCAGCCTGGCCCCTTCCTCGCCGCTGTTGAGCACGAAGTTCCAGGTGTTGAACATCGAAGGCGACAGGTCCTTGATCATTTTTTCGATTGTAGCCACGGCCTTCTGTCCGTCCACGCGCCAGCGCTGAAACTTTACGATCTCCGCCGGTACAAACGGCGGCGGGTTCGAGTCCTTGGCCTCCGCCGCCAGGATTTTCAGCACGCCCTGGCGGCTGGCTTCCGGCGCGCCAAGGAAAATCTCAAAGGTTGTCCCTTCGTTCAGGTCGCGAAACGCAAAGGCCGCGGTGTTGAGGCTGGCGAGGCCGCTTGCGGAAACCAGTTTGAGCAACGGCAACTCCGGCACCGGGCTGGGCGCTTGTGGATTCGGTTCTTGCGGCGGGAGGCGCGCCAGCACATCGAAGAAGGCTTTGGCGTTGAACCAGCCGAACAAGGGCGCGTCGCGGAACACGGCCAGCCGGTTGGCCTCGAACGCCGCCTCGTCCGCCAATGGCGGCAAAGCGCCGCCGGTTAATCGCGCCACCACTTTCTCCACCGCCCGGGCGGAAGTGCCGACTATGAGCAGTGATTCATGCTGGCCAATCACAAGTTCGCCCAGCGACGCGGGCTTCTTCTCCGGCTGTCGGCCAAGTTCCTGGATTTCCTGCTTCTGCGGGAAGAACGGCTTGAGTGTTTTTGGCACGTCGTTGGTGGTGAGCGGCAGGATGGAAAACTCCACGTCACGAATTCTTTCAGTCTTGATCGGCTTGCCGGCGTCCACCCATTTCCGGCGGAGGTCCGCCAGCGTCTTCGTGAGTTGATCGCGCTTTTCCTTCGCGTCCAACAAAAGCAGGAAAGCAGGGGACTGACCGGCCTGTCCTTGCCAGCCGTCCTGCGTGATGGCCAGGGTGAGTTGACCCTGCAACAATCCGCCGTAGTCCTCGAACTTCACGCCCAGGTCGCGCTCCAACGGGACGACGAATTCATCCTTCAATTTCGCCATGAATTTGTCCCGAAACGGCTTCATGGCCTGGTCGTTCCAGAACTGGACTTGCGGAGACTTTTCGTAAATGGCGCGCAGCTTCGTGCAATCAGGCGCGCTAACAACCAGGAGAGTGTCCGCCGGCAACAATCTCTCGGCCGGAGGCACGCTCGCTTGGCCACCGGAAGCATGTGCCGCCATCGCCAGCAGGACCGCGGCAACCGGCCGAACGGCGCGTTGGTGTGCTAAAAGCATTAACCTGGTCATAGAAACAAAAACTCTCCGGGCGCAGACAGGATTGCGTGTCACCGCGACATCTGACGGAGGCAGCCGGTTCATTCCACCGGCGAAGCATGTTTCGCGCGGCTGGGCGGTTCGAGGTAGCGATACGGATTGCTCGGGTTGTCGTTCGAGTAGGCGAACGCGTCGCGATGATCGAGGAAATACTTCACGGATTCAGCCGGGATGGCAAAGCCCAGGCCCTCGCCGAACGTGATCTTCATGTTGGTCACGCCCACCACTTCGCCGCTTAAATTGAACAGCGGACCGCCGCTGTTGCCGGGATTGATCTGGGTCGTGGTCTGCAAATAAAGCTCACCCGCCATCTGGCGCGTCTTCGTACTGAGGATGCCCTCCGTGACCGTGCGCTCCAGCCCCAGCGGACTGCCGATGGCAAACACTTTCTCGCCCACCGCCAGCGCATCGGAACTGCCGATGGGAACGTATTTGAATGCCGGCGCGTCCTTCTCCTCGATTTTCAGCAGGGCCAGATCGGCGAACTTGTTCATCGCCACAATGCGCACCTGCCGGTAGCTCTTGCGCTCGAGTTGTCCGCCTTTCTGGTGATAGACCTCGATCGAAATCTGCGTTTCACCCTCGATGACGTGGAAATTTGTCATCAAGAATCCTTCCTCGCTTATGATGAATCCCGAACCCAGGCCGCTGGGTGTTCGCACCTGGACCACTGCCTCGCCGAGTTGGTTGACCAATTCCCGAACCGTGCGCTCGGGTGCCGAGCGTGTGGCCGAGAAATAAATGTCCGTCACCAGTGTGTCGCTGGCCGGCTTCGTTTCAACCGGCGGGAGTTTGGAACCCGATTTAGCCTTCGCTGCCGTCGCCGTTTCTTCGTCGTCCGAAATCTTCGCAACCTGATTTCGCGGAATAACCAGCACGGTGTAGCCGATGTCCACGGCGATGGAATCGCGCTTTTCGGTCAGGATCTTCCCCGTGATGGACGACTTGTCCTTGAGTTGAACCGTGGCGGCGGATGCAGCCATCAAGCCGCACAAAAACGCCGCGAAACAAAGAAACCGCAATTTTGACATGCCGACACGATAACGGAGTAGCGCGCCTTTGACAAGCAACGGAATCGCAGAGCGATGCGTGAGGCGCGAAACGTGATGGGCGACGCGAAAAAGTGGCGCCGGCTGGGCGTCTCACGCATCACGCATCACGCATCACGCGGCGTTCCTCCTGATCGCATTTCCAAAGCCTGGCGGCGCTCGCCCACTCCTTTGGTGTGTTGACGTTCCTCAACAGTGCTGGCTGGCTCAAGGGCGGGGAAAAAATCCCGGCCTTCAGCCTTCGCGCCAGAGCGTGCAGGGCGAATTCTCCCTGTTCGATCTGACTGGCCACCGTTGCCAATGCCTCACTACGCAGCACGAACGGAAAACCCGGCTTGCTGTCTGAACGCACGAACAAGGCTTTGCCTTGCCGGCAGAATCGTTCGAGCACGTCGCGCATCAACTCGTCGGTAACAAATGGCATGTCACAGGCCAGAAACATGACCGCTTCGGCCTTGGTGGTCCTGAGCGCAGTGTAAATCCCGCTCAACGGGCCGCAATGAGGCACAGCATCACGCCGGATGACGCGCACTGGCTGGCCCAGATTCCTCGCTGTCGCGCGGATTTGCCCGAGCATGCTGCGCCGGCCGAGCCTGAGCCGCGATTTATCCCGCCCCATGCGCCGGCTGAGTCCGCCGGCCAGGATGCAGATTTCAAGGGACAATGCAGTTGAGGTTTCAAGTGGCACGCGAGGGGAATCTGCCAGCCAGAACCGCGAAAAGAAAGCATTGCCACGAGGCGCGGGTCTGCTATTGTGCCACTCCTTTTTCGCCGGGCCAAAGGCCGGGCGGGGAGGAAAACGGCCTTCAAATTCCGTGTTCGTGTGAACGCGGGTGGCCACAATAACATCGAAATCAATCCCGTGTTCCGCGGGATGGTTTTTGCAGGTTCGGGTTCAGATTAAGAAAAAGATCAGGATCAAGGACGAGCAGTTACTGCCGTCGGGAATTCTTCATCCTAATCATAATCTTACTCTCAGTCCCACCGCGAAAACTCCCAAACCAAAGGAAAATTGTGCTGAGCATAGGCGTTAAGGAATTATTGGAAGCAGGCGTCCATTTTGGACACCAGACGCGGCGTTGGAATCCCAAGATGAAGCCTTTCATCTTCGACGCGCGCAACGGCATTCACATCATTGACCTGAGCAAGACGCTCACCCAGTTGGAAAGCGCGTGCGACTTTCTGTCCGCGACCGTGCGCAAGGGCGGCAAGGTGCTTTTCGTGGGCACGAAAAAGCAGGCGCAACAGGCCATCAAGGAAACGGCCAAGGAATGCGGCCAGTATTACGTGACCGAGCGCTGGCTCGGCGGCACGCTCACGAATTTCCAGACCGTCAAGCGTTCCATCGCGCGCCTCAAGGAAATCGAAAAGATGGAGGCCGACGGCTCGATCAACCACTACGTCAAACAGGAACAGGCCGTCATCCGCCGCGAAGCCGCGCGCCTGCACAAGTATTTTGACGGCATCCATGCCATTGACCGGATGCCCGGGGCGATGTTCATCGTGGACGTCAAGCGCGAGCACAACGCCGTGGCCGAAGCCCGCAAATTGAAGGTGCCGGTCGTCGCCATCGTGGACACTAACTGCGATCCAGATCAGGTGGATTATCCCATCGCCGGCAACGACGACGCGATTCGTTCCGTGCGCATGATTCTGGCCACGATCGGCCAGGTCATTACGCAGGCCCAGGCCGAGTTTGAAAGCCGGAACGAATCGCGTCGTCG
>Ga0137333_1000471_pt1 | contig 10544 bp, 9 predicted proteins | sample EasRivERMLT231_2_FD_102286 | JGI IMG/M metagenome (GOLD analysis project Ga0137333, IMG submission 102286) | Soil microbial communities from meander-bound floodplain in the East River, Colorado, USA - East River MetaG ERMLT231_2 | ecosystem: Environmental > Terrestrial > Soil > Floodplain ... | reverse complement strand
TGATCGCCACCACCTTGACGCCGCGTTTGCGGAATTGTTCCGCCATCTCGATCGGCACCACGTTGCAGCCGCTGGAGGAAATCACGAGCGCGGAATCCGCCGGGCTAAGCGCGAAGTTTCGGAGGATGCGTTCGGCCAGACCCGATACATTCTCCAGATGCATCGCCTGCCGTTGGCCGTTGGCCCCAACGACGAGGTTGTGGAACGTGAGCGACAGTTCGACGATGGGGTTGAACCCGGGAAAGGATCCATAGCGCGGCCACATCTCCTCTACCATGATGCGCGAGTGGCCCGAGCCGAAGACGTGAACCATCCGGCCGGCCAGGATGGCTTTCGCAAACCAATCGGCCGCCTTCTCAATCGCGGCGCTTTGGGCCGCGACGACTTCGACGAGGCGGCGGCAGTGTGACAAATAATCGTTGGTGGGTTGGCTCATGGGTGGTTGGGTTAAGGCATCTTCACTGACTGCTTCTTCTGCGCGCTGAGCACGGCCGCATCCACGATCTGCTGCCCTATGCGGGAGATCGCGGGAGAGAGCGGTCCGTCCACTGGCGTGCCAGTTTCGAGGCAATGGATGAAATACTGAATCGGGTTGGCCAAGGGCAACTTGAGCTTGTCCGCTGGCTGGTTGAATCCCTCTGGCCGGCGCTCCGTTTGCACGCGGATGCTTCGCTCGTACTCATAGCTCGAAATCGTCCCTTGCGTGCCCTTGAGGACAAAGCCGCACTTCGGCTGCGGTTGATGGGTCCACGGATCGGTGAAGGTGCCCCATCGCGTTTCGAATTGCGAAAGACCGCAACGATAGCGTGCCACTGAAACCGAATGTTCGTCCACTTCCAGACCGCGCGGCTCGTCCACCATGGACATTACTTCCAGAGGCATCGCTCCGTTGTGATACCAGGTTCCCAAGGTTGTGCCGTAGCCCAGGTAATCGAGCAATGAGCCGCCGCCAGCTTTGCGTTGATAAAACCAACTCTTCGCCTTCGGGCCAGGGTCGGATTCGATTTTGTCCGCGCCGTGCCGCAGCGGACCGCGGTTACCTCCGTAGTAATGCACTTCCTGCAAATTGCCAATCACCCCCTCACGTAACAACCGATGCGCCGTCACGTGCACCGGCACCCAGCGCAATGGCCAGTTAATGGCCAGCTTCACGCGATGTGTCTTGGCCGCCGCGATCATCCGGTCCGCTTCCGGCAGCGTGGCGGCAAATGGCTTTTCCACCAGCAGGTGCGCTCCGAATGGCGCGACTTTCTCCACGAACCACGCATGCCGGGCCGTCGCCGGACACAGGATGACCACATCAGGCTTCGTCCTCTCCAGGCATTCGCGGTAATCGTTGAAAACCCGGTCAGCGAGAATGGAAAAGTTGCGAATGGCTGCTTGCATGCGCCCGGGCTGTTCATCGCAGATGCCGACAATTTCCGCGCGCGGATGATCGAAAGCCATCCTGAGCAAATCACCCATGTGGAAATGCTCGAAGCAAATGCCCGCCACCCGCCAGATGCGATTTCGTTTCATGCTATGTGTCGCGATTCAACCGGTTCATCGAGCCTGGAAGCCGCCAGTTTCGCGGCGTAAGCTGCGCCGGTGGCTCCGGCAATTCGTCCGAGAACGGCCTTCACCACCCGTACCCGCGCACCGCCCGGCCGCCATTCAAATTCGTCCAGCGCGGCTCGCAGCGGCTGGAATAAAGCCTCGTCGGCATCCGCGATGCCACCGCCGATGACGACCACCTCCGGATCGAGCACATTCACCAAACCCGCGATGGCCGCGGCCAATGCCCGCACTGATTGCAGCCAAATTTTCCCGGCCTCGACCGAGCCCGCGCGATAAGTCGCCACCAGTTCGCGCGTCGAAGCGAAACGCCCGCCGCTCCGCGCCGGCAAGGTGCATTCGCCGATGGCATCCTCCAGACTGCCAGGCGTATTCGTGATGTCGCGCGGCCCATCCGGATTAAGGGAAACATGACCGAGATGTCCGGCGCGATCAGTATGGCCGCGCAGGACTTGTCCATCCACCATCGCCGCGCCGCCGACGCCCGTGCCCAACGTCAGCAGCATGACGTTGGTCGCACCCTTGGCAGCGCCCAGCCAGATTTCGCCGAGCAACGCCGCGCGAGCGTCATTCAACACCGGCACGGGCGACTCAAGCTCCAACCACTGCTGCCAGTTCAAGCCTTCAAGCCCCGGCAACCGCCCCGGCATGAAGGCGATGGCGCGGCCATCGCGCGCCGGCAGACCCGGGGCCGCCACGCCCACCATCGCTGGCGTTGGGCAACGGCTGGTCACTCTGCGCACGACCGTCCGCGCGCGCTCCAGCCACACTTGCGTTCCGTCCTCGGACGTGGTCATGCCATCCTCATTGATGATTGTCCCGTCCGAATTGAAGGCGAGCACCTTGATGTTCGTGCCGCCCACATCAAGGCCGATGAACGATTTGGGTGCGGTCGCGAACATCAATCAATCGCTGGCGATTCGAGTTGTCCTTCACTCACGCACCAGCCTCCATCCACCGCCAGCACCTGGCCCGTCGTGAATCGAGAGGCGTCACTCATGAAATAAACCGCCGCTGCGTCCAGGTCGGACGACTGGCCAATGCGCCCGCCGTCCAGCGGTTGCTTGGTTTTAATGAAACGTTGGATGGTTTTATCTTCAGCGGCGCGAACGGACATCGGAGTTTCAATCAACGCCGGCGCGAGAACGTTGCAACGAATATTCTTCCCGGCGTAACAGGCGGCGATGGATTTGGTGCAGCCGAGGATAGCCGACTTCGCCGTCGCGTAAGCGTGCGTCGCAAAATGGCGGGGCGAAGGCGACCAACCCAGCACGCTGCCCATGTTCAGAATGCTACCGCCCCTGCCCTGCGCCAGAAACTGCCGCACAGCGGCGCGATTCGAATAGATCAGCGAGGTGAGATTCAAATCCATCGTCGCGCGCCAGCCTTCATCCGTCAATTCATGCAGCGGGCCGTCACCCATTTTTCGTCCGCTGCCGCCGGCAACATGATAAAGCCCGTGAAATCCGCCCAACTCGCGCAACGCCGTTTCAATGGCGCGCGGCGCGGTGGCAGAATCAATGGCGTCGGCAGATATCGCCAGCGCAGCTTTTCCCAGTTCCGCTTGCGCTGCCGAAGCGCTAATTGGATTGCGCCCCACGACCACCACCTGCGCGCCGTTCTCGACAAAGGCGCGCGCGGCGGACAGACCCAGGCCGGTCGTGCCGCCGATGACAACAATGGTTTTGCCACTCAGATCGGGAAAAGCCACGCCTTTGACCGTGTTCGGTGACGCGGGGCGCGGCAAGTAAAATCTCAGTCGAATTCGCCAGGCATGCTAATTCTCGTTGCCCGGGCCGCTGTGTGTCGTTGCAACTCTTGCAAGATTCCGAGCGGGTTGGATTCTGTGGCTGCTCTCAAAATGCTGGCTTGGGGCTTTGTTTCTGCTAAAAGAACCTGGCGTGAACATCGCACCTACAAGTTTCGAGGCGCACGCGTTCAACCCTGAACTCGGCAGCGAGGTGGCCACAGGGCAAATTTCTTTTGATTCCTGGAATCTCCATTTTTGCTCCGAAGACGTCACGCTCAGAATTCCCTTGCCGCGCCTGAAAGTGGAATTGGGCGAAGGGGAGGATGAACGGATTTTCTTCGCGGACCCGTCGCAGCCGGAGTGGAAGTTGTACACCCTGGACCAGTCAATCCTGGAGCACCGCGCGCTGGCCAACGAGAGCACCGTCCGCGAACAGTTGAGTCAAATCGTGACGCGGCGAGAAGTCTCGCGACGGCTGAAGATTACCTTGTGGTGTCTGGCGGGGTTCGCCGTTCTGGCCTGGCTGGGATGGACGGCCACTGGTTTCATGGCCCGGTCGCTCATCGCAAATATTCCTGCCGAATGGGAGGACAAAATCGGCGCCGAGATGCTCAAGGAAATGCAGGCGGAAGTGGCTTTTGTCGAAGACCCGAATCGAGCCGCGCAACTGGCAACCCTGGCGAAGCCGCTCACGCGGACGGTCGGCGGGACCAACCTGCAATTCACGTTTCACGTCGTGGAGGACAACGAGCCGAATGCTTTTGCACTGCCCGGCGGCCACGTCATTGTTCACACAGGATTGATTGAATTGGCTGACCGGCCGGAGGAATTACTCGGCGTGATTGCGCACGAGGTCGCCCACGTCACCCAGAAACACGGATTCCGCCAGGTGATGTCCGCCGCCGGGCCGTTTCTGATCTTCGGAGTCTTCATGCGCGGCGGCAACGGCTTGTTGAATGTGTTAAGCGAAAACTCCGGGTTGCTGATTCAGCAAAGCTTTTCCCAGGAATACGAAACCGAGGCTGACAACGTGGGCTGGCAATACATGGTGGACGCGAACATTGATCCGCGCGGGATGACCGAGTTGTTGTTCAAGCTGAAAGGCTACGAAATGAGCCAGTCACTCGCGCGCGTGACGCCACAGGCCTTTGACAGCCATCCGGCACTGGACAAACGCCTCGCCCGCCTCGAAGCGAAGTGGAAGAAACTTCCACGCAAGACGGGTTTTATTCAACTGAAGCCGATTGAGGCGGCAAAACCATGATGGGCGGTGCTTCTCGAAAGAACTGTCTGCTCACTGCCGGTTTGGTGTGGTTGGCTTTCCACGCCACGGCCGGCGAGAAACTCCATGTCACATGGACGAACAATCTGCTCTCGATCTCCGGCGCAGTCCTGCCAGGCGGGAAACTGGATGTCTGGTATCTCGAAGCCTTCTGCCAGCCCGGAGCGGCGCACCAGAAGTGGGACAAAACTGTCATCCCGCACAAAACCACACTCATTTCCGCAACGCCCCATCACCTGGGCTTTCGCACAACGGTCGGGCCCGCAGTGCAGGTCAGGCATGAAGTGCAAGCGAGTGAAGATGAGGTCGAGTTTCGCTTCGAGTTCAAAAACGATAACACGGAGCCGGTGCCCATCGAATGGTTTCAGCCTGCCTGCATCCGCGTGGACCGGTTCACGGGCTGTGGTCAAAGCAACTACACCGCTCGCAGCTTCATTTTCACGGAACGCGGTCTGACGATCCTCGACAAGACCCGGCGGACGGAAGATGCGCTGTATCGCGGCGGGCAGGTTTATGTGCCGACTGGAATCAATCTGGCTGACGCAAACCCACGCCCCATCTCTCGCGACCAGCCAACCAACGGGCTGATAGGTTGCTTTTCCGCCGATGGGAAGATGGTGCTGGCCACCGCCTCCGATCGAACCCACGAATTATTTGAAGGCGTTTACGTTTGTCTCCACAGCGACCCGCACGTGGGCGGTTTGAAGGCAGGCGAGTCGAAAACCAACCGTGCAAAAATCTATGTTGTGCCGAACAACGTGGAGCAGTTGCTGACGCGGTACAAACACGACTTTCCGGGAGGACGTTAGACTTGCGATGGAGCGTCCCGTCCACGCCGTTCGGCGACGAGGCGTCGCCTTCTCGCTAATCACACTGCGCTTTGTGGCGCAGCGCGTGGTCCACCAAGACCAGCGCAGTCATGGCTTCCACCATCGGCACGGCGCGAGGTAACACGCAGGGATCATGCCGGCCACGACCGGTGATGGTGGTGTTATGAAAATCTTCGTCCACGGTGTCCTGCTCGTGCATTACGGTAGCCACCGGCTTGAAGGCGACCCGGAAAAAGATGGTCTGCCCGTTGGAAATTCCACCCTGGATGCCACCGGAATAATTCGTCGTGGTAACGACCTTGCCTTTTCGTGATTGGAACGGGTCGTTGTGTTGCCGGCCCGTCAGCAGAATGCCGCCAAAGCCCGAACCAACTTCAAAGGCCTTTGATGCGGGCAGACTGAGCATGGCTTTGCCGAGGTCGGCCTCCAGGCGGTCAAACACCGGTTCGCCCCAACCCGGTGGCACGCCGCGCGCAACGCCTTCGACAATGCCGCCCACGGTATCGCCAGCCCGGCGCATCTTCTCGATGAGGCGGATCATTTTTTCCGCCGCTGCTGCGTTTGGGCAACGGACAATGTTCGCCTCGATGTCTTTGAAACGAACCTTGTCCGGGTTTACCTCGGCGACAATGCGATGGACTTGTTTCACGTAAGCGAGGACATCCACGCGGAAACGTTCTCGAAGAAGTTTCTTTGCGATCGCACCGGCCGCGACGCGGCCGATAGTCTCGCGCGCACTCGTACGTCCGCCGCCCGGCCAGGCGCGGATGCCAAACTTGGCGAAGTAGGTGTAGTCCGCGTGCGAGGGGCGGAACTTCTTTTCCATCTCTGCATACGCATCCGGACGTGCGTCTTCATTCTTCACCCACAGACAAATCGGCGTGCCGAGCGTCCTGCCCTTGAAAGTGCCGGAAAGAATTCGAACGGTGTCCGCCTCTTTGCGCGGCGAAACGATGCGCGATTGGCCCGGACGGCGGCGATCGAGATCAGGCTGAATGTCCGCCTCAGTCAGCGCCAGGCGCGGCGGGCAACCGTCCACAACCACGCCGACACCGCCGCCGTGGGATTCGCCCCAGGTCGTGATGCGGAACAGATGACCGAAAGTATTCGCCATGCGGGGATTGTGCGGAAAAAAAGCGGCAGGGTCAAACGCGCGTTCCTACGGTTGAGGCCGAAGAATCGGCTTCATCTCCTCGTCAGCTTGAGCGCAATGTCTTCGCGGTACGCCGGCGAATTAAGCACGAGCCGTCCAGTTTTGTGGCGATGCGTCTCTCGCTTCTCAATCTTGCCGGTGAGGGTGTTGAGCCATTCGCTGTGGTACGTGCCTGCGGGAAGCTCCAGCACAATTGCGGCGTTGCGTTCCTGCGGTTTTTCCTTCACCGCCTCCCGGGGTTTCTTGGGACCGAGATAAATGGCGTAAGCTTTGTCCGGTTCGGCCAGCAAGCGCATCGTGTGGCTGCTGTCGAGGACGACAACTTTGACCAGGGCGTTCAAAGGTTTCATCCGCACGAAATCGAAGCCATGGATGAAGTCCTTGAGAATTTTCATCTGCTGTCGGAAAGCCGGGTTACCACCGCCGGGTTGGCTGTTGGGATAAATGAAGGTGCCGTCTTCGTGCCCGGCCACGAAAGAGTAATCGAGATTGTTATACAATCCGCCGCCCGCGAGGATGAATTCCCACGCCTCGACGCGGTAAGGCAGATCGTTCGTGCCACGGAAACCCGTTTCGTTGTCGCCGATGACTTTGTTGAGGTGGTAGTTCATGGCCACGGTATCCGCCGGTTGGGCATAGTGAAAGTTGAACACCGAAACAGCCGGGTGCGGCTTTTCGATCTTCGCTTTGTCATTGGCAATGTTCTGCGTGATGAGGTGCTTTCTCGGGAAGTCCTTTTCCGCGTCCACAATCACATCGGCGATCCGGTGCTGCCACTCCAGGGTCACGCCACCGAAGTACGGTTCGTTGCAAATCTCATACATGAGGTTGTCGAAATCTTTGAGTTCGGCCACGACCTTGCGGACGAGGGCTTCGTGAACGGCCAGTAACCCACCATGCTTGTCGAGGGTGTAAACGTTCGTGCGCGCGACCGTGCCGATGCCATTGACGTTGTTCGCAGCGTTCTGCGGGCTGAGTTTCCACTGGCTTTCATCATAGAAGGGACAGAAGAAGGTGTATTCGACGACGACCCCGCGTTTGCCGGCGTACGTCACAAAATCCTTGAGGCGCTTGAAGTATTCGCCGTCCCACTTCGTAAGGTCGAACTTGTTTCCACCATTCGGATAACCAGGGGTGTCCGAACGCTCCCAGGGACAGATAAAGCGGCCTTTGTCCGGCGCGAGTGTGTTGCGAGCGATCTTGAACGCGCCCAGCGGCTCGACGTAAGCGCCGGAAAAAGTGCGTGTATTGTTCAATCCATCCTTCGCGAGAGTATCGAGGTATTTGCGGAAATCAAAATCGAGATTGAGCACCACGCCGTAATGCTCGGCGGAGGTGATCAGCACGGTCGGTTTGCCGCGGAACAGAAAGTAATGCGGGTTGTCCGGATGCAGAGCGATTGGCTTGCGCGATTCTGCGGATAGCGCCGGCAGGGCCGTGTGCAGGAAGCCGAATGCCAGAGCGAAAGCACTGGCCGTCAGGCGAAGGCGATTCATGCACTTATTCTGGTGTCCGGTGATCTGCGGCACAAGGCAGGATTCGCCACACCCTTCACGACTTGCCGTTTGGTGATGGATTTGAACTTGCGATCGAACCTCGCTCAGGGAGCAATCGCTGTAAGGATCGGAATCAACTTGACCTCGTAAACACCGGGAACAACCAACCCGTCAGTCTTGGGGTGCTGTCACCCAATCCAACCTGGCGCCAGGGAATACAATACTCACCACTTTGGTCCCCGGGCTTGGCATCTTGTCCACACACCATTTAAGTTTCGCGAGTGCAAGCATGTTTCGCTGTGGCTCCGTAGATCTCGGCGCAGCGCCCACAAGCGCCTTCTGCCAGCGTCCAGCGAGGAAACTCATGGAGAATGGCATTGACAACTTCATTATCGAACCGTTCGGCGCTGCCCCATTCGAACGTCGAAAATCCACAGAGCGGACAGGAAGCGCCAGGCGCGGGGCGGTGCGCGTCGCGCAAGCCGCGCGGGTCGGCAATGAGTGCGAGGAAGTCTTCGTGGCGCGGCGCTTGGTTGCACCAGAGGAAATCGAACATCTCCGCCTGCTTTTGCTCCGGCCAGAATGAGTAGCCGCAAGCAAAGGCCGCAGCATGTTGCGCGCGAGTTTGCATCGGCGCGTGCCGGGCAGCAGTGAGGCGGCCATCAATCGTGATATCCCAGAGCAACCGATAGCGCTCGCGGGCGAGGCGCTGTTGCGCGCCGTTCAGCCCGGGCAGCTCCAGCGTGGGAGCGTAGCCGAAGGCCGGATCGAGCATGTCGCTCAAGTGCGTGAACTCGTGGCGTACATAATCCCGCAGGGCCGCATCGCGCTCGAAGGATTCCGGGCGCAACGCGAGGATGGCGCTACGCTGGCCGGTTTCGTTGACGTAAAGTTCCGCGCCGTCGTCGTTCTTGTTGCGCGTCTTCCGCACGGCCAGCACGCTCAACTTTTCGGGCAGCAACGGGAATTCCTTCAGCAGGTCCGTGATGAGTTTTTCCAGACCCCATTCGCGAAACCAGTCGAGGTGCAGGTTGAAGAACGCGGTGTTGCGTTCGTCGGGATCAAGGATGGCGTAGAGTTTCTCACGCTCGCGATGGAAGCGGGCGATTTGTAGCGGGTGAGGACTACAACCATTTGTTGCATATGCAACAAAAGGTTGCGCGCCGTGGGAGCGGCTGGTTTGCGATTGTCCCCCATTACGCCGTCCGCTGGTGCAGAGGAACACGGCGGCTTCGATGAAATCCTCGTCGTAGCGCAGTTGCATGATCTTACGTCGCTGCCAGCGCGCCGGGAGGCAGGTTGTTGATGCCGCACGAGTCACAAGCACGGTCGGCGGCTTCGTCCACCGGGCGGAGAGATAATTCTTCGCTGCCGGGATTCACACCGAAGCGGAGACACTCGGATTCGATGAAGGCGCGGGTGAATTCTGCGAGAGCGCGAAGTGCAGGCTCGCTCGTGGCGACAGCAAGGCGCCGTGTGAATGCAGGCGTCCAACGGCCGAGATGTTCGCGCAGGAACTTCATTTGCGCATCGCGGCATTGCGCGAGTTGATCGGCATCGAGCTGATGCTCCAGCGCATAGGCTTCCTTCGCGGCAAGGACGCACATGAATTCGAGTTCGAGACAGATATGATCCTGGCGCTCGCCTGCGTCCTCGGTTAAGTCGAGACCGAACGCGCGATAGAAAGCGGCGAGATCGGCGAGGCGATGCGGTTGGAACAGCGGGTCAGCCTTGATGTCGCCGTATTCAATTTCGTTCAGCGGACAAGAACCGCGCGCCGCGTGGCCGAAGGCGGCCAAGTAGGCGTTGAGGAACGAATCAAAGCCGGTCGGCTGGATTACGTTGATCAAACTTTCGGCACTGGCCAACAAAGACGAGCCGACGAAGGCGTTCGCCGCGCGGAAATGGTTGATCGTTTGCGCCAGCGTCAGCCACCGCCAGCTTTCCGGCATGGGGTCTTCATAAGCCTTCGCCAGAAAGCGGTGGATGAACGAGCGGGCAATGGCGAGGTCAATAGCGGCTTGAAGTGTGGCCTGATCATTCGTAGCAGCCGACGTGAGCCGGCTCTGACTAGATGGAACGGACTCACGTCCGCTGCTACCGGTATCATCGGCGCGATAATTCCCGAACACCGAGCGCTTCGACGTGTCGGTGGTGCGGGCGGCCCATTCGCCGCGCAAGGCGGGTTCAGATGGAGTTGGCATGTTTGTCGGGCCGCACGTGCAGCGGTTCTTCCACGGTGGTTTCGATGATCTTTGTGCCGTCCTTCGCGTAGCCGATGACAGTGTCGTTGTACATCACGAACTTTTTGCCGCGCACTTCGGTCTCGAACACCTTCGGGCCTTCCTTGATTTCGTAGCGATGGCAGATGCGCTGGTCCTTGCCGAAAAGCTGCAACACGGCGAGCAGTTCACGGTCGGGCGCGGAGTATTTCTCGATGGCGGCGTCCACACCCGGACCAAACATCTGGTGCAGATAC
>Ga0137333_1000470_pt1 | contig 10547 bp, 7 predicted proteins | sample EasRivERMLT231_2_FD_102286 | JGI IMG/M metagenome (GOLD analysis project Ga0137333, IMG submission 102286) | Soil microbial communities from meander-bound floodplain in the East River, Colorado, USA - East River MetaG ERMLT231_2 | ecosystem: Environmental > Terrestrial > Soil > Floodplain ... | reverse complement strand
GATCGTTGGACCCGGTCTTGATCCTTCGATCAAGCCGACTACGCCAGTCTTGCCGACCCCTTTGGTGACTTCGATGCCAAGTGTTTCGAGTTCTTTCGCTACAATGCCGCCCGTGCGGACTTCGCGGAATCCGAGCTCGGGGTGCATGTGAAAGTCGCGGCGCAGGGTTTGGGTGTAGGGGAAGAGTTCTTCGGCGTGCTTGAGGAAGTTGGACATGTTGAACCTTTCTTGGGAATGAGGGAAGGAGAATTAGAGGATTTCCAGTGCTTCGATCTCTATCAACCATTTTACCCAATGCCAGCCTCTGCGCGAAGGGACAACGGCGCGCAATGGGTAACCGTGTACGTGATCCAAAACCTGTTCACTGACGTATGTGGCTAACAAAATCTCTTGAGCCTGCGCGAGGGTGAAGTGGGCGGTATATTCCGAAACGCCTTTCAATACAATGCCCACTGCTTTTTGGGACAATCCTGCTTGTGCCAACAAATCCGTGAGTCGAATTCCTTTCCAGATTTGAGTTGAATACCAGCCACCTGTGCAATCGAGGGTGGCGGTAATCTCAGAGGTGGATAAGGCGAGCGCATCCGAATAAGTCAATGTCAGAGGTGTTTTGAATGCGCCTGTAAGATGCAGTTTCCAGGTATCGGGTTCCAGCCTGATCTTGCCCTGATTGGGTCCACTCGTTACGGGATAGTCCAATCCAGTGAAAGAGCCGCTCTCGCGTGAGCCTGTGAATCGGCGCGGAACGTCTTCATTTTGGAGCGCTTTGGCTAATGCCTCTGAGATGCCCCAGCCTGCAATTCCCGCCGCGCCCATCCCAATGAGTTTGAGTGCCTGCCGCCGACCCGCGAAATCGGTTTTTTTAGGATGGGGCCATCGGCGCCAAACGTGGAGCGCGAAAAGCGGTAGTATCAGATAAAGCGCGATGCCCCAATGCCAACCAATCGCGGTGTATCCGTACCCTCCAATCCAGAGATAATACCCGCCGAGATTCCATTTCCACATCAATCCAAAAACAAGGATGACGAGTGTGGCTATCGCCATCACGAGGGAGGCTGCGATCATCACATTACGGTCAGGGCGGCGGTCAAGTCCGCGACCCAATGAACGCAATGAGATAAGGGCTTTCCATGGGATCAGCGCGATGAGCGCCCACCCAGCTACGCGATGAATTAAGAACAATATTGCTGGAAAGGGCCACACCAAGCCGTAGAGGCCCGTAACGATAAGGGCGCCAATTAATATCAGAATGAGGGTGTTGATGAAGCGCAAACTTCTGCCGCTCATCATAGTCTCCTTATTTTCTTTTCGAACAGCAAAATGTGCGACACTTGCACCCGGCATGTTTGAGGAAATCGGACATGGGTGTTTCCTTGATTTTTCTGTCAGTCGTTACTTTCCAGCGCAAATTGGATTGCTTGTTCGATGGTCATTTTTGTTCCGGAATCCTGAGCTGTTAGAAAATCAGATTCAGACATTTTCGCTTTGACGGAGGCCAGGGCATTCGCGTACGGGTGTTCGAGTTCGGGTTCGATTTTGAATCCAATGGATGTGGCGATGGCTGAAGCGGCTCCCAAAAGTTTTGCGGCATCTGAAAATTTATCTTCGGCAAGCTGGACACAGGCGCAGCCTATCAAATTATAGATGATATAGGCTTTCATATCGCTTTGATGTGCGATCGTTAAACCTTCCTGAAAAGATGCGTGCGCTGTGTTAATTTGATTTCGACCGAGCGCCAATAAACCCTGGTAGCAATGGAGCAGGGATAAGGAAACCTTATGGTTCAAGGCGCGGCAGAGCGTCATGCCTTCCTGATAATGCAAGTCGGCTTCTTCCAGATTGCCTTCCTGGAAGGCTGTAATTCCAAGTGAAATATGCGCCAATGACATTGTATAGCGATCCCCCGTTTCGCGTCCCAGTGTGAGAGATTCTGTGTAATATCTTTTCGCGGTCTGATAATCGTTTCTCAAAAAGAAAATATTGCCCAGGTTGTTCGACGAGATCGCAGTACTGCGTTTATCGCCGATTTCGCGATAGAAGGCAAGGCTTTCCCCAATGTATTTCTCAGCGGTTTGATAGTCGCCTTGGTAATAATACATGGTGCCCCAATTCAACAATGTTGAGCCGATGCGACGCGCATCGTTTAATTCCCTGGCGATGGCCAGAGTCGCTTCAAAGAATCCATGACCCTCGGCGTAATTGCCCTTCTCGCTGTGTATGGAAGCCATAAAGAAAAGAGCCAGGGCTTCTCTCTTCTTGTCACCGATCTGGCGTGCAAGATCCACGCTCTGCTGCGCGCACTGAAGTGCAACACCAGATTCTCCCAGACGCCAATGGACATTGCTAAGTTCGTTGAGAACATCACAGATTCTATTTGAATCATTGATTTGCAGGGCAAGTGCATGCGCTTTGTTCAACCACTCCAATGACTCTTGATATTCTCTGCGCGTGCCTGCCACTTTGATCTGGCATTCGATAATCCGTTCTGTAAGGTTATATTCCTCGGCCGCTTGCAAGGCGGTGTTGTAATGTGCGATGGCATCGTCCCGTTTGCCGATCATCTGGAGAATCTCCCCTGACTTCAAATGTACATCTATTAATTCATCAGGCTCTGGTGATAACTCCAATACTTGCTTGTAATAGTCAAGGGCTGTTTCATTGGAATAGGCTGCATAAGCCGCCTCGGCGGATTTACGTACGTATTCGCGCTTCTTGGGCAGGTTCTCACTGCGATTGTAATGAAAAGCAAGCGAATCCAATGGCGGATCGTCGGGATAGATGGATTCGAGGTAGCGCGCCAAATATTCATGCAATTGCGAGCGTGTGGCATAGGAAAGAGTCTCGTATGCCACTTCCTGGGTGACGATATGCTTGAATAGGTAGGCCAGCTCCGGCTCGGGCGTATCCAGAGGCGTTAAATCCAGTTTTGATAATTCTGAAAGATTTGTTCGGATCGTCTCTTCATCCCCGAGCGAGGGATAATATCCATACAGCCATGAAAACAGAAAGACGCGTCCGATCACGCTGGCTACCTTCAATGTGACTTTTTGCGGCTCGGTAAGCTGGTCAATGCGACTCAGGATCAGCGTTTGCAAACTGGCGGGCAATTCCAATTCCTTCAGCGCCTGGGCATTATATGGATTCAAGCCGCGATCATGCAGATAATTGAGCAGTTCTTCAATAAAAAATGGATTCCCCTCAGATCTTAAAGTGAGTTCATCTGCCAGGGCCTTGGGTACGGTGCCAGTCCGTTCAGGGAAGAGTTGGGCAAGTTTGGCGCGGATCAGTTGTTCCGCGTCGGAAGTGGTTAAATCCTTAAGTTGGATCTTTGTAAAATAGGGCAGACTTTCAACGCGCGGCTTTTGATAATGCACCAGGTCTGGAGGGCGATATGCCAGCACAAAACACACCGATAAATCTTCACTGATGCGTGCCAGTGTGTCCAATAAATCATGCGAGAGCGGATCAACCCAATGCAGATCTTCCAATACGATCAGCAGAGGCGTTTCACCAACTGCGGACTTTAGACAATCTTCCAATAATATTTCGAGCGTACCTTTGCGGTCTTTAGGTTCAAGGGCGTGTGTAAACTCATTATCGAGCAAAGGCAGATCAAGCACGAGACCTAATAGCGGGAGCGAATCGATCCGTTCAGGAGCACGGTCTTCAAGTTCACCCTCCAATAAGCGTATTTGTTTGCGTTGCGGCATCTCGGGATCCAGATCAAAAAATGCCTGCCAGATGGGTCGCCAAACGAGATAAGGGGTATTCGTGCCGGAGGATTGACAAGCGCCGCCATAACCAACGAAGCCGCGTTTGCGCGCCAGGCGAATGACCTCAGCGATCAACCTCGATTTTCCCATACCTGCTTCGGCAGTAATGCCGATCACCTGACCTTTGCCTTGAAGCGCCAGTTTTAATTTCTCATCAACAAGGGTCAATTCCTCCTGGCGTCCCACCATGGGCAGGCGGTACGTAGGCTCAGGCAAACGCGTGGCGCGGTGATATCTGGTTCCCGTTACGGCAAAAACAGGTTGGGCTTCCCCCTTGCCTTTCATGGCGAGCGGCTCGCGCGGTTCCAAAGTGAACCGCTCGGCAATATCAATTTGAACCCGCCCCGTGATAAGGATCTCATCTTTCGCGGCTGTTGTCATTAAGCGCGCCGCCAGGTTGACATCATCACCAAGCGCAGCATAAGTGTTACGTGTTGCATTACCGTATGCGCCCACCCGTAATGTGCCGAGGCTGATACCCGTTTGCAGGGCTTGAATGTATGATAAATGTTTTGGGGTTTGTTTTAATTCAAGCGCCGCATCCACGGCTCGTTGGGCATCATCTTCATGCGCGGTGATTGCGCCGAAGACGGCATACACATAACTGCCTTTATCCCCAATAACCAGTTGTAGCAAGGCGCCATCATATTTTGTGATCACACGTTGTGCATGGGCGATAAACGCATTAAGTTTTTCCTCAGCATCCTTGTCATTATCGTAATCAATACCTGAAAAATTCACAAAGAGCGGAACTGCCGGTCGCAACTCGGTGAGGAATGAAATCATGCCGCTATATTCACGTTGAAAGACAGCCGATAGTAACCACGGGCGCAAAGTTTCCGCAGACACCGCGCCCATGTTCACCGGCGGCAATGCCTGTTTTTCAGAGGGATTGCCGAGTGAACCAAGTAACGAAAATTTTTCGGATGTGCTGGCGTCGATCCTTTGTTCGCGAATGGCGGCACTATCCCCAATAACTTCGCATGTGGCATCATCCAGAATGATCTCGCCTTTGCGCGCCATTCGTTCAGCAGTGGCGAGACGTGCAATCGTTTTGCCTGCCAGCGTATCCATCAACTGGATGTTTGGATCCCCGGCAATCAATCTTCTCGCTGAGCCGGTTGTGATCGCAATCTTGAGCGACAACTCCTGAAAATCCAGCATCGCTGTTTGCATACCTTGCGCGCAAGTGACGGCTCTCAATGCTGCGGATGAACCTGTGGCCGCTTCATCAAACCAGCCGATAATTGAATCGCCCGCAAAGCTGATGACACTGCCCCCGTAGCTTTCGACTTGATCAATCAGCGCGCCATAGACGGCATTCAACTGGCGTGACAATTCCTCCACGCCCTTGCGCGGCCCGAGGGTCTGGGTCAGATTTTCGGTGAGCGGGGTAAAGCCTGAGATGTCGGCAAAAATGCCGGAGCCATTTGTAAGGTTGGGGAGAACGGTATTGTTTGCAAGCGCCCGCAAACGGTCTTGTGGAAGATAGGTCCCTAGTCTCTGCATGTGAATTCCATAAGTTTGATTGTAATATTAATTTTCAGAGATCGTGGGATGGTTTGGTTACACAGAGTGGATAATTTCGTGGGCTAGCCACAGAGCCCACAGAGAAATCAGAGATTTTTTTCTCAATGATCTCGGCGCTCTCTGTGGCAAAGGTTGAATTAGCTCATCCTTTTAGCCACTCCCTGGTTACAGAAAAATTTTGGCTGAGGAGTGCGTGCAGAGAAAGTCAAAAGTCAAAGGTCGAATGTCTTTGACCTTTGACTCGTCATTGGTATTTCACGACTCTAAATTTTTCTTCGTAACGCGGATTCTCCTCGGTGCTGTCTTCGGCGCGGCGGGATTTGAAGCGTTCGATCAATTTATCAGGTTCCTGTACCTGGGTCTTGTGTTCGAGGATGGCTTGCATTTTTATATCCCACATGTCGGTAACGTCGATTGTCGTGTTGGGTTGCATGGTGAGTGAGCACCAGACTTCTTTTGGCATGTGCGGTTGAAAGCCTTCTTCGAGTAACTCAGGGAAGAATGTGAGATTACCTGCGGCAGGAAAAACTGCATCTAAAACAACCTGCCCGGCAGCGCGGTGATCGGGATGGTTAATGCCATAGATGGCAAATAAAGTTTGTGGATCGCAGGTGACGAGGATATCCGGTTTATATTTGCGGATGACGCGGACAACGTCTCTGCGTAGATTTAGATCAGGGACGAGATAGCCATCGGGATACTCCATGAAATCAACAGACTCAGCGCCGATGACTTTTGCCGCGGCAAATTGTTCTGCGTGGCGAAGCGCGCATAATTTTTCGGGAGTCATTTCAGGGTGTGTGGTGGGGTTGAAGCCCTTGTCGCCACAAGTGAGAAGTTGGTAGGTGATGTGATGTCCGGCGCGTGCCCAGCGCGCGAGCGTTGCACCGCAGAAGAATTCCGGGTCGTCAGGATGAGCTAGGATGACGAGGATGTTTTGAGGGGAGTCCCAGGTATCAGGTGTCATGGTTCAGGCTCCGGCTGAGAGAGGTGCGTGCGCGGGTTTAGGAAAAGGATTGGGATGAAGAAAAGATTTTAGCCACGGATTACACGGATAAGCACAGATTTTTAAATATAATTTAAAAAAGTAGGGGCGAGAGAACCTCGCCCCAGTATGGGATTAATTGTTGGTATTCTTGCGCGGGCTGGATTTACCGCAGGTGCATCCACCGCCTTCGTGACGATCGCAGGGCGCCTGGGATTTGCGGCGCAGCGCTTCGAGTTCGTCCCAAGGTTGGATGTCATCACGGTCGAAGGTTTCAGTGAAGCGCTTTTCTTCGGTTTCGATGAACACCATGACTTTGTTGCTCATGGGGAGGACATCAACAACCTTGCCTTCACCCTTGGGTGTGATGACGCGCTTGTTGCGTTTGGGAAGTGTCTTGCGCGCTTCCACGTATTGTTCATACTCGTAAATGAGACAACAGCGCAGGCGTCCGCACATGCCGGTGATCTCGTTGGGCGTGAGTGAGATGCCTTGATCCTTTGCCATCTTGATTGAGATGGGGGAGAAGTCGGTGAGGAATTGTGAACAGCAACGGGTTTCTATGCCGCAGGCGCCCATGCCGCCGATGATCTTCGCCACATCGCGCGGACCGATCTGCCGCATCTCGATGTGAGTGTTGGGATAAGTGTTTTGCATATCCCGTTTGAGGGACTTCAGATCGACCTTGTCTTCGCTCTCGGTGCTGAAAAGGAAGGCGAGGCGTGAGCCATCGTAGTTGTATTCCGCTGTGACGATCTTGACGCCTTCAAGATGCAACTCGGAGGCACGCGCGCGACAGTTGATCATGGCTTCGGTCTGTTTGGATTGCCAGGATTGGAGCAGAAGCAAGTCACGCGGAGTAGCCCGCCTCTCCACGGACCTCCAGCCGCCTTCTGGCTTCGGCGGCGTTTCCTTCACAATCTGGATGACTTCGGCCAGGTGTTTGCCACGGGATGTATCCACGATGACGTGCTCGCCAGTTCTTATATCAGGGATGGCGGAGGTGTCTAAATGATAGATCTTGCCTACTTTGGTAAAGCGTACACCGATAATGTTTGTTTGCATATGATAAATTATACCGTACTCATGAAAAGCAGGCGTTACGAGAAATAACAAACATAAAAGTGCTATAATTTCTCCGAATTGTTCGTTGACATGCGAGCGGTTTTGGCAAAGCCAGGAAGGAGGCGCAGGCAGTTGAAGTATTTGTGCTTATCCATTCGGTTGGAGAAAGATTCGTACTATCTTTAGAAAAGAGGAGAGAAGAATGAATCCCAAAAAACCTTTGCTTTACCCTTTGACTGGAATGCTCGTGGCGCTGACTTTGATTTTGTCGGCGTGCGGTGGCAGCGTTGCAACAGCCACAGAGGCCCCTGCGGTTGAAGCGACCAGTGCGCCAACTGAAGCACCAGCAGCCACCAGCGCGCCCACTGAGGCGCCTGTCGCTGAAGTGACCAGCTCTTTGGCAGTCCTGGATTGGGCGGGATACGACGCCGAAGATTTCTGGGTTGACTTCAAAAACGCCTATCCTGAAGTAACCGTAAGTTTCGAGATTGGCATCTCAGATGCCGATATATACGCCAAAATGGCGGCTGGCAATCAAGCCGACGTCTTCCATCCCTATACAGGCTGGCTGCAATTCTATGTGGATGAGGGACTGGTCGAGGAAATTGACACCAGCAAGTTAACCAACTGGGATAAAGTTCCCGAACACTTCAAACAGATCGGCCAATTTAACGGCAAGCAGTATTTCCTGCCATGGGACTGGGGCTTCTCGTCGGTTCTCTATCGGACAGACAAGATCCCCGAAGGGGTTGATTCCTGGGCGGCGCTGACGGATCCGAAATATGCGGGACACATCTCCATGTGGGATGATGGTCCTGCCGCAGTGACCGTGTCTTCCTATATTCACGGATATGACGAGACTGCGATTACCGTCGATCAACTCGCCGCGATCCAGGCTGAATGGATTGCCCAGCGTGATTCGAATCTCTTCTATTGGGCGGGCGAACCTGAACTCGTGGAGGGCATGACCAGCGGCGATGTTTGGGCAGGATATGCCTGGCAGGGCGCGTACGCGACTCTGCTCGCAAATGGCGTGCCTGTCGAGTATGCCAACCCGAAGGAAGGACGCAACTCATGGGTTGGCTTGTACGGCATTCGTAAAGGCACAGAGAATTTGGATCTTGCGTTGAAATTCCTGGATGCGAAACTGGCAGAAGCCACTGGTAATAACGTGGTGAACCTGTTTTATTACGGACATTCGAATCAGGATGTGATGAACGGCATCACCGATGAAACGCTGAAAGAAGCATTCTCGATTGATGATCCGGGTGTTCTTGAGACGACCAACTTCACACCGAATCTCACCGCCGAACAACGCGATGCGTGGACGGCCATGTGGGCTGAAGTGAAAGCCGCGCCGTAGTTTGTAGTTTGTGCCCTCACCCCTAGCCCCTCTCCCATAAAACGGGAGAGGGGAAAACTCAATGGATCGCCGCGCCACATTCTGGATTCTTTATCTCCCGCCGTTGCTCTGGCTTGGCGCGTTCTTTTTGATTCCATTGCTGTTGATGTTCGCGTACAGTTTTCGTCCGAATATGAGCGGGGATTTTTTCCAACTCTGGCAGCCATCGCTCAACCAATACACAAAACTAATTTCAACAGGAAGCTTCTGGCGTTTGTTGGGGGTATCCTCTTTGATGGCATTAGCGATTGCGATTTTTGCGGTTGTGTTATCTTATCCCATCGCCTATTTTCTTGCGTTTCAGGGTAGGCAACGCGCGGGATTTTATCTTGTCCTGCTGCTCGTCCCTTTTTGGACAAGTTATCTGTTGCGTGTGATGGCGTGGAAGATCATGCTGGGTACGGAGGGGGTGATCAATTCGTTCCTCATGTATATCAATTTGATTCAGGAACCGTTGACAGCTCTGCTCTATAATCGCAACGCGGTCGTCCTCACTTTGGTCTATGTCTGGATTCCATTTGCGACCCTCCCTATCCTTGCTGCGCTCCAACGGATTGACTTGTCCCTCTTTGAAGCCGCAGCGGATTTGGGCGCGCGTCCCATTCATCAGTTTTTGCGGATCACTCTGCCCCTTAGTTTGCCAGGTGTGTTCGCGGCGTTTTTCATGGTCTTTATTCCAACAGTTGGCGAATATGTGACTCCTTTACTTGTCGGCGGAAGCCGCGGCTCGATGTATGGCAATATCATTCAGGACTTTTTCACCAAAGCCGCCAACTGGCCCTTCGGCTCCGCCATGTCCATGGTGATGCTGGCTGGCACATTGATCCTTGTGGCAATTGCGACGCGCTTGGTTAATTTGAGAGATTTATTGGAATGAAACACAACTTAAGGATATGTCATTCTGAGCCCTTCGATTTTTCTTAGGATAAACTCCGCGAAGAATCTCTACGATTGTCTCAGAGACCCTTCGCTATTGCTCAGGGTGACGCAAAGTAGAATGACCACTTTCAAAAACTCATTGCCTCTTAAGAGTTATTTCTTTGGATTAATTACCCTGCTCTATTTGCCCATTGTGGTTCTGTTTTTATTTTCCATCAATGCGAATACGTATCTTTCGTTTCCGCTTCAGGGACTCACCCTGGACTGGTATGAAAAACTATTTGCCTCAGAGGCACTTTTGCGTTCAGCGCGCAACAGTCTCGTCGTTGCGCTGGGGAGCAGTCTCACAGCCACTTTAATGGGAACCATGGTCAGCTTGTTGATGATGCGTTATCAATTCCGCAGTAAAGGCTTGCTCGTCGCCATGGCGGTCCTCCCGCTGATCGTCCCCTATATTGTTTTGGCAGTCGCTTTGCTTTTGTTGTTTTCCATATTGAACATTGACCGTTCGTTATTGACTGTCGGCGTGGCACATACGGTTGTTGCTTTGCCGTACGTCCTGTTGATCGTTGGCGCGCGTTTGGCGGGCTTCGACGCCAATATCGAAGAAGCCGCCATGGACCTGGGCGCGGATTATCCCACCACGCTGCGCCGCATCGTCATTCCCATGATCGCGCCCGCCATGGTCTCTGCGTGGCTTACGGTGTTCACCGTTTCGTTTGATGAATTTGCACTGGCATTGTTTCTGGCAGGGACTCAGCCAACTTTCCCCGTGTATCTTTATGGTCAGTTGCGTTTTGCAAGTCGTTTACCCATTATGATCGCTTTGGCGGTCTTGATGATGATCGGCACGCTGACGCTCGTGTTGATTGCAGAGCGGGTGAGGAGGGCGGAGTGATTGGTAAGTTGGGAT